>Ga0131853_10024875_pt1 | contig 10794 bp, 3 predicted proteins | sample TergutLab28metaG_FD_92764 | JGI IMG/M metagenome (GOLD analysis project Ga0131853, IMG submission 92764) | Labiotermes labralis P1 segment gut microbial communities from Petit-Saut dam, French Guiana - Lab288 P1 (version 2) (version 2) | ecosystem: Host-associated > Arthropoda: Insects >... | reverse complement strand
TTGGAGTGTGAAAAAAAAAAAAATGATTGTGAAGTGGTAAATTATTAAAATATGGTTGGGGGGGGGTATTTGGGGGGGGGGGGGGGGGGGGGGGAGAAACCTGTCCCACTGGCTTCTGTCTACAAAAGTCCCACTTGGAATGGACTGGGATCGATCTGGAAGCGGATGAATAACCGCTTGAGCCATAGACGTTTCCAACCACCTTCTTTACCCTTTGCTTCAGCTTCGGGTCTCTTCTTGGGGCGGTACTGCAGTAGAAGTTTGCTGTTTTCTGTGACGTGACATCATGTGGTGATACTGCAGTGTGTTGGTATTTCAGGTAACCCTATTGCCTACGACGTCAGGGCAAATCTACTCCTACCAGACTACAGGTCATCACATCCCAAACGACAGTAATCTTCACTGTTGTCGTCATGGCCACCTAAATTGCCACATCCCTCAAATTTATGTTGCAATTGCACATAATTTTCTAGACTGACCTACGTTACAACACGTGAGAAAAATCTTGCTTTTATCTCGTTAGTTTGAAATTGAATAATTACATGCTAACAGCTGTCGTATAATTTCGGGTATATTTATATTTATAGTAAGAAGCTAGACAGAAAGTTTGGGTTCCGGGTTGGAAGGATTTTCAGTACCCCTCTGAAGCATTCTAATAGAATTATTGGAACACTTTACGGTGTATTGTGATGTATATATTTTGTTTACCAGTGCTATTTCAACTGCATGGGCAATAGTGATATAGCAACTAGGATGTAGGAAGCTTTAGTGACAAATACACCATCTGCTTGAAATAACTGAGAAGAGCCACAAATATTCTTTCTCAGAGTCATGTGCATCAGGGGTGACAATCGACTCCGAGACTTCTCAAACAGTGAACATAAATACACGATTTTTCGACATAATTATTGTAGGTACCGCGGCTTACATTTATTGTAGTACATTGCGTTAGCAGTGGAAGATATTTTAGAACTTACTCTTATAATTAAACTTCTAAGATTATATGTGCGTAGAGCAGGTTTCCGGTACACACGCACATGTACGCACGTACAAGACCTATGTGCAAACACATCCCCAGTTTTTATCGCATTACACAATGAGAGGCAAACTCTCTACCCTTTTCATCACTCCTTCTCCACCTCCACTGCACCTTTCGAAGATGTGAATTTCCTGTCCCCATGAAGCTTCAACATCAGTTCGTAGGGTTCGTCCTTTTCTATCCCATTGGAAATATGGCACTGGCTTTTAAGTGTCCTGGTCCATTTAAAACAGCACACTATTTTGATAGGGTAAAAATAAAGTAGTGACTAAAATCGATCACTAATCACATGAAAGTATGGAAACTGACCTCTATCCAATCTCAACAGACGTCTATTTGGTTTGGTTTACTGTTGTAATTTGTAGCCCCAAGGTGAAGGATGGGAAAAAAAGTATGCAGAATTTTAGGTGGGAATTAAGAGACCAGTATTCAGAAGAAATGTGAAATTTTAAGACTTGAACATATGTGAACTGAATCATTTGGAGAGCCTCTGGGTGGATTAGAAAATAATATTAAAAGGGATTCTAAAATACGATAACGGAATAAGTTGGACATCTGGCTTGGAAGAGGTATCATTGTTTGACCATTTTGTGTACTTGGAATTGGCCGGGATAGTGCAGTCAATATAGCGGCTCGCTACGGGCTGGACGGTCCGGGGATCGTATCCCGGCGGGGGTCGAGGTTTTTCGCTACCGTCCAGGCCGGTGTAGCGTCTTTTCGCCTCTGGGCCTTCGTGGCCTGTTATGGGGTCAACTTAACCTTTGCTTTTACCTTTTTAGTTTGCTTAGAAGCAGTGTGTTTCTCATTCCGCTGATGGACTACCGGTTTCACCAGAAGGAGGTCTCTGCTTCATGAAGTCGCTGGCTTGTGGTTTTCCGTTAAGTCAATTTCTCCAGCCTAAGTAGTAGGCCTATATCCTATTAAATGTGAAAAATTAGGAATAACGGAATTTTTCTACATGTTTTAATGATAATCAAAGTGTTTTTTTTAAATAAGCCCACTAATGAAGTATATCAAGGATTTCTGCCTTCGCTTTTCGTATACATTTAACGTGACAATAAGTTACGCAATGATTTCATGACCCAGTCACAATTCTGAACAGTTCTCCATATTGGAACAGTACGCTCCGTTCAAGTGTTTTATTGGCATAAAAACTATCAGTTATAACGTTCACGAATCTGGACCGTCTTCTGGGCTGGTTGAATTCATTCCGGACCCTCACGTCTTATTACTTTAAGATCCAGATTAATATATTCCTCGCATTAAAACCTAGGCTTGGTGCTTTAAACGTTAGTTTGATGAAGGCAGATAATTATAAATATAACGCACGATATGTAAAACAATAAGGAACTAGGTCTTTAAGTTTGTTTTTTTCCCCCTCAGGATTTACAAACATATTTATTTGTACAGAGGCTTTTAGTGGGAATCCGTCATACCTTGGGAGAAAATTTCTTAGTTTTCTGTATCGGTAGGTTGTAACCAAACAAAACGACATGTGAATTTTAATGTTTACGGAGATAATGATGAGAGAAGTTCTAAAGATGAGAGCTGTTACACATTTATTGATTACCAAACATTTATTAAAACGAATATGCAGTTTTTTTCCTTTAATGTTAATATCTGCACTTGTTACCTCCTGCGTCTCCTACCCCTCCTCACCCGCCTACTACCTTCACCATTGGCGTGAGACCTGGGTTTCTTTTACAGATGCATATTGCTGACGACAAACCCTGCTTCGCTGCATTGTATACGCACACACACACACACACACACACATATTTACATACACATATGTGTGTAGGGAAGTGGGTTCGTAGAGATGATAAATTTTACATTGTGCACAACAATTCTCCTTTATTTGAAAAACTGCTTTTGTACGACGTGTTTCGGCCATTATGTTAAGGTCATCTCATGGAACTCTTCACAAAGTCACAAACAGAACACACGAGCCAACAATGCCGTATGTTCTAAATATATCAAACCCTTAATTTTAAACTTCAATTTATGAATAGTACCAATTCTAAATCCATCCGCAAACTCTTTCTAGGTTACCACAGTGTACAGTGACATAATTTGATAATTTAAATTAGTTCCAAACCCAACGTAGATTTGCCAATTAAAATATATTTATAACCATGTGTATTTTAGTATGCCCTAAATTAGTGTTACTTGTGCAACTGAAATGCTGCTCTGCTCTTGACCCACAACTTTTATATTTTAGACTCTTTCCAAAATTTTTCCTTCTCACAAGAATAAAATTCAGATGCATGAAGCCAGGTTGTCTGTTGTTTAATTTTGGAGAATAAAGATAATTTAACGCACCTTTCGCGAATTATTTAATCTAGACTACAATATTTACTCCAGAAAATTCGCGTATATAAGGATGTAGTATGATATAAGATACTTCTGTCTCTAGCTTTTGTCATCACATGGCATGCACCCATCTTGTCCGACGTAAGTTGTTAACTGATGCCGTGGGGTGAAGTTGGCTAACTACGCATATCTAAAGTCAAATGCCTGGATCCCGACCCACATGTCCATACATGCCTACGAGACATCACCCTTAATTAGGCACAGAAGCATTTATTTATTAATTTTTTATTCATACCGATCAAAATACAAAGTTTTGTGTTGGCTTGGCATGAAAAGGTACTAGAATTCCCTTCACACAAGTTTGGTTCCCAGTACTTCCCTGTAGTTACATATGAACATAATAAAGCCCTTATGATAAAAATATGGAGCTTGTACAAGGATATTTGCATAGAAATTACTGAAATAACCTAAGAAGTTGTAAAAGAAAGTTACAGTATGTAAAAAACATTAAAACTGCCGAAGTAACACGTGAACTAAGAGGCTGCTGCTATGTAGCAAAATTTTCCAGCTAACTGGATCCTGTTACATCATCTCACATATCGTTTATTCGTGTTACCTTCTGTGACTCTCATAACTACTCGTTAATATATATAATGTTAGAATAACTGAAAAATAGTGAGACTTAGCATTTTATATTCAAGAAAGTCTTCTGCTTTGGTTTATATTAGCAAGCTGCTTCACTGTACGGTTTATGTAGAGCTGAATGGCAGCTTGATATTGGAATTCATTTGCGGAAGGACATAAAGGATTTTCTTGATACATTCATTATGCTGTGCCAGCAGGTAGTGGTTCAAGGAAACCAGGACACTATGAGCCACTACTGCCAACAGTCAGAGGAAATTCCTTAGTTCAAGCCTAATCCTTGTCTGTAATGAACCGCGCTTAATTTTAAGATGTGGCATCCCCGTTTGGTTCGGTTATATAGAAATAAATATAGTCAATCAAATACACAACATATAATTTTTTGAATCATAAATAATTGTTGTGGCTTAGTCGCGGTAGCCGCAACCTGTCACTGTGGTTTATAAAATTACGTGTTGAGCACTTAATTACAAACATGCCGATAATTATTACTGCCCCGTGAAAACTCCGGATATATCCCTACTCTAAATTTGTAGCAAATATCGGAATAAGAGGGAAATAAATTTCAGTACTTTAATGCGTTCCTTTTCCGTGCATTATTCAGGTCCATAACTTATAAAACCAACAAAATGCACTTAAATGTTTATGATGTATTCTAGTTACAATTTTCTCACCAATATCTCCCGGATGATATTATCACCCGGAAGATATTTGTGAGAAAATTGTGAATAAAATACATAATAAACATTGCCAAGTGCTTATTTTTATTATTTTATTGCCAAGTGCATTTTGTTGATTATTTACCCTATACTTTGAATGTTTTAGTATATTATTCATCTGTTTCTCTTTACTTGATGTCTGGAAAAAAATACTGCCGAAATCATGGTTCCTAAGCACTATTTTGAAAAGAATAGAAAGATTAACGCCAGTTTATTATATGTTTTGTATTTTTTAAATTCACATTTTGATATTTTGCCTTCGTTACTTACTTATTGCAGAAAATATTACGTGTATCATTTTTACAGGTAAGGACATGTCAATAGTTGTAAGTTGCTTAGAAGTCAAATAAGTTAAAGTTCTACATTAAAAAAGTATTAGCCCAGCAGTTAGCACACCAAACTTTGTCGAATATTCACGAATTTAAAAACGTTTGGATTTGAAGTTTTAGGTTTGGGAGGGTCTTTATGTGATGCGGATCACATGTGTTGCAGCCAAAACTGTCAATGAATGTCTGCGGAGGATACAAACTTTATATGCTATAAAACCACCTTACCTGTTTTGAGAGATAAAAGAAACACGCTGTATATATCACTGTTATAGAACGAGCCTTTTCTCCAGAAAAGCAAGAAATGACGATGTGATTCTTATATGACACAGAGATCATATTCTTTCAGTACAAGACTTAGTTTAAATTGTTGCACTGAATAATGTTTATTGTGCCTGCACCTCAGATGTGGAGCTTAATCTAATTCGAGAACCAGTTTCGTAGGTGAATCATTTATCAATAATGAGCGTACGTAAACTTTTAGTACTGGAAGCGTTATAGCTGGTTTGTTGTTAAAGTAACGCATAAATTTTGAAGGAAGTTAATTATTAATTTAGTAATTTTTGCGAAGGTTCTGCAAATCAAAACTCCTTTGTTTAAAAGGAAATTTACATTATTAAAAAAAATATTTAATGGTGTTAGAGCGAAGAGCAGGAAAGACGAGTGACAGGCACTTGATGGTAGACTTGTTGAGCCGAGTGTACCACTACAGCCAGAGAGATTGTGTTGACAGCTCATGTTGGTTGGCCTATCAACAACAGGGCTAATCGCCAGGCATTTCGCAGACAAAAGGTTTGAGAGAGAGTTTGGTTAGTATGCACCATTGAATAGAAACTAGACGGCCAGGGTATTTTATATTATTATTATTATTATTATTATTACTATTATTCGGTATGAATACTGAAATATTTTCCCTTTCCCCTCTCCTCGAATTTCAGTTTTCGTGTTAGTAATTAAAGCTGTTTTTGGTCTCCTACAAAACAAATTTTATGACAAAGATAGGACCGACATATTCTTCTTTTTTTGTGGTTGAAGGACGACACTGTGAAGGGAGCAATTTTTATTTTCAATTCTTTCTGTCTACTGTGTTTTATTTTTTGTTGTAAAATTGCTATTGTCGTGCCCGCCACGTTCTCGTCGCTGTGTGAAAGGGTACAATACATGTAACGTGTGCGAACCGCTTGGGCTCTTAACGTTTTCAGCTCGCATTGTGACCGGTGACATGTATCACTAGCCTACTGAAGTGAAGCTGCCACACCACATCCCAATGAAACCGCAAGATACACGCTTCTTTTTCAAACAACCAAACCTGCTTTCTGTAACTGAATATATCCCATGTGTATTCATTCTTACAACTACATATAATTAGAAATCGGAACGTTGTAACTGAAGCTTATAGTTTCTGTTTTTAGAAGCAAACTGTCGATCAGATCTTTAAGAAGTTACTAGCCTTTTATGGAATTGAAAGTTTGCTTATTTTGTTCACAAGACATGGCCGTTGGTTCCTGTTCTGAGCCACTTCATTCTGAATCCACAGTCTACTGCACTATTTTAATATTATCATCCCATATATATGCCTAGATGTTACAAGTAGCCTCGTACTCTCATAATTTCCAGCTGAATTTGTTCTTATGATTCGCCTTTTCCGGTATTGTGTCAAATGTCTTACACACTCTGTCGTAATACAGTTCATGACTTCGGTAAAATTTTACTTGAGGGAACGTGAAAAATACGAAGCTCGATATTGGGCCTATATTTTAGTTTTTTCTTCATTCCTTTATGTCCTGTCTGTAAGGTCAAAATTTGTTTTCAAATGTTATAAGTTTTACACTTCCCGTCGGGAGAGATACCTAGTTATAGATTTAGCACTTCAGACGATCCTGCACCTATTCACTCACTTCGGCTTGTGGTGTGACGGTGGTGTTGCTGGTCACGGCTGGAGTGCCAAGTGAATCTCCGTTCTTACATCGACGTGTATATTTTCTGCGCAGACTTTCAGGAGTTTTGGTTTCAGGGAATATCGGTAAAGGTATCGTGAACAACGCAGTCTATCATCTTCCAAAACACATTCGTCGCTCTCAACAACCACACACACTAATTATTTTGGTAAAAAGCTGTAATGTTTACCACAAGCACATTTTTATCACAATAGCATGCGAATTAGGGCCTTGTGTGAGTCTGTCATTTCGGAAGTAAAGAATGACATAACATAATAACAACAACACTGGATGGCAAAATAATTTAATTTTTTGTCCTACGAACTAAAGTAGGTAAATCGAACAGAATTTTTGCGCTCATTTCAAATTTGTTGTTAGGAAGGATTTTAAGTGACGCGCGGCTGAATTTTGAATACAAACTGTATTTACGTAACATTATATATAGTATATACATTACATAAAATGTAACAGTGGATGACTTCCTGCCATACTTTGCCAGTAGAACGTCTGTTCTAAGTGTCCAACAATAATCAACCAACATACTGGGATTCCACTTGACTTGATACTGCTTTTTCATGGTGGAAACTTACTGGTGAAATCACTCTCCGTGCTCATCGCTCACTGTCCAGAAATTTCCGCGAAGAAGTCTAAGTGAGAGTCTAAGAACTGCACCTTAATGGACATATTGCACCTCACAGCCTCGTGGGATTGTGCAAGATAAGCCACCATATCACGATACGTTTCTGCCTAAAGATTTCCCTCCCAGAAAGTGGTAGTGAAATTTTATAATGATTTCCATGCTGATTTTTCAACTTCACTTCACTTGGTCTTCAAATTTTACGTCATGTATTTACATTTTAACAGATGTCCAACGAATCTCTTCTTTGATTTTAGCGTCAATTACCCTGGGAAAATTATTTTTCAAATACATAAATCCAACGCTGTTTTAATCAACTCCCTTGACGAAATTCTTTATGAGTTCAAGTTTGATTTGCAACGAAGCTAAATAAAAATTTTAAAGTTTGATTAATGGAGTATTGAAGACATTTTTCTGTCCTAGCATAAACGATTGGAACTTATCGCAACGCAGTCCGGCACACCACTATGAGTGCAGTGTTCCTCAAGCAGAACTTAATGTTTGTTTTATATCTCAACATGTCAATATATGCATGGGCTTGTTAATTTTGATTTATGAAAGATGTACGATAAACGGTGATCAATATCCACCTTTTTCCTAATTTATATTGATTGTATTAGATCTCAAACCTACAGCTAAGACCTCTTAATCGAGGTTTGTCTCACTCCAGGAGTTGAACCCAAGAACGGTCGGACACTGCACTGGGCTAAATTCCGGCCCACACTCGACACAAAGTAAAATTACAAATTTGTGTGTATTCATTTCAGCGGTTTAGATAGAAAAAGGAAAGAGAACTGAAAATAAATGAATTGCATTAAACATTCCCCAGATTTGATATTCTAAGTAACTTCGCAATGAATCTAATTTAGTTTGTTACTCTCGTCTCGAATGTTTTAACTTTGTAACAATTTCGAACTATTTATTAGTTGTCCCCATATTGTGATCTGAAGATTGTCCTGGTAACGTAATATGGGTGTACATATCTAGTTCTGCCTGCATTTCCTTCTACACCAACCACACCACTAGCGACAAACAGAGCTTTCTTCTTTCGTTTGTGCTATTTATGTCTTTTGGTATGTAAGTTATCATTTATAGCACACACCAGCAGCTTATATTGCGTCACTAAATTTTAACTAATGCTGAATTCCTTAGAATTCTGTAATGGCGTACTGTAGAGCGAAAATGATAAGCGCTGACCATGAATTATTTCCTTGTTTTAAACCATTCTGACATACGAAATGTAAAAGAGAATTCTTAACGTAAAATTTAGTACAATATGGCCTACTGAGCCAAGAACACCTAATCCCGCAGTTTCCATTGGACTCGTACTTATTTTTAAAAAGTCTGAATTTGTGAACAGTTCGTGACTTCAAAACTAGAATACTGTCGACTTTAATCAATCGAGATGTGAACATTGGAGATATCACCATATAAAAGTTCTAGATTTTCTTTAAAAAATAAGAAGTAGATACACATGCAGCTGCAATGCTCTTCTGCCCATCTTTGAACTCGCATTTACCCCATAACCACTGAACGATTTTTATATGACCTTCGAGCCTTTAATAAAGTTGTCTTGAGTTTTTTTTTTGCGGAAAAATAATGAAGTACACGTTGCTTAAGCCATAAATGGACTTTTCCATTCATCCCTCAGACCAGTTTACGTACTCTTGGGAAATGTCGTATGGAGGATTGCCACTAAAAGTTATCCTAAAATTCCGACCGTTAGGTCTATTAATCCGTACTATATTTTGGTTTACATAAATATAGAAATGGACGTGTGATTGTATCTCATGAACTGCTTACGGTTTTTTTTAACATTACATATTTGGGGTGTTTCAGCAAAACGTTGAAGACAATTTTGACTCTCAGGCATGCTGATCCATAAATTGTTTTACACATTGTTTTGAAATTTAATGAGAGACACTTATGCCTAAATTTGTGGAAAATTCCTATTTTCGGATTTATTAATCCGTCAGTTCTAAATAGACGTCTCCTTGCAGGTATCGCATAAGCTGTTTTACATATTATGCTGAAGTTTTATGTGGAAGGTTTTACCAAATTTCCTTTAGACTTCCGTTTTTGAAAAATACTTATTTACGAGTATAAAAAAATGCTTAGTTCACATAAAGTCGTAAATGGACTTTTCAGTATTGACCATAAATCATAAAATGAAAAATGTTTCGGATAAAAGTTGTGGAAACAATCAAATTATTTTTCCCGAAAATCGTGCCTGTTATAAAACATTGTGGAAAAACTACGGTAAAGCCAGAGAGGTCACAGATGAAAATATAACAACACAGCGATGCATTTTGCCTGCTGGATAACAAAGACAAGAAAACAGAAACATGCTTATAATTATCTCAGTAATTAATCAACTTGATGCACAAAATTTGTTTCACAATAAGTTTTATTTCTTGCACGAGACGGCCACCTATAGCTGTGATGATACCAGAGGCTGTGTAATGCAATTTTGACCTCCTGATGATGAGCACATGCGCTCGAAACATGTAGAGGCATGACATGAAACTTATTGTGAAAAGAATTTTGTGCATCAAATTGTTTAAATACTGAGATAAATATACTGAGATGCACGGTCAGCAAAACGTAAAAAAATGCCCATAATTTTAACAATATTTGGTTTTCTACGGCCTCAATGGTTACGCGAACGCGCCTCAATATTACGTTGTACGAAGGTGAGTCAACTGAAAACCTTAAAAGTGCGATAAAAATTCGAACCAAAGTTTGATTGTCTTGTAAGTTTCAACAATGATACTCATAGTTTGAAGAGTGGCCAACAGGTGGCAGTACGATACTACATAGAAAAATTAAATCATTGTGTACCTTTTGTGTTCAATAAATTGCGGGATAAAATATATTTAAGGTTTTCATTTGACTCATCCTCGTACATAAATTGACTTTCTTGTAAAATTTCATTTTACATTTCACCTAATTTTGAGCAGTGTCGTAAAATAAGCCACAAAGAAATAAAATCAAACTTATGCACAGAGTGTAAGCTTAAATATATATTAATTTAGTGCTTATGAGTACAGCATCCTTTAGGAGAGAAAACTCTTTCTTTCCACCTTTTTGAAACAACAAAGATCGAGATGTATAAAAATCATTTGCCTATTTTTTTCACATTTTCTGAAGGGTTTGGGAGAGATTCCTGCTTTCATGAGTG
>Ga0131853_10024874_pt1 | contig 10795 bp, 8 predicted proteins | sample TergutLab28metaG_FD_92764 | JGI IMG/M metagenome (GOLD analysis project Ga0131853, IMG submission 92764) | Labiotermes labralis P1 segment gut microbial communities from Petit-Saut dam, French Guiana - Lab288 P1 (version 2) (version 2) | ecosystem: Host-associated > Arthropoda: Insects >... | reverse complement strand
TAATTAATTAATTAATTAACTGATTAATTTTGTGCAAAGTTAAAAAGTTACCAACAAATCTACGAACTGCGTAGCCAAACACAGCGACTGAAAGGGACATATATCACGCTGTACATTTATTGGCATTTTACTGTTCATTTTTTTTCGGATATTTACGCAATAAGCTCTGTTACACTGTCCCACAACGTTTATAATATTAACCAGAAGTTTCGGAGCAACAATACTGTTGCCCTCAAACGCAATCATAAACGTCTTAAATCCTGCCTTAATTATTGATAATAATATCTTTGTCTCACAGAAGACAAATTAACCTACAACAACTAAGACTCCAATGTACTTTATCTATGCTCTTCGACGTACGTATAAATACAGATAGGCGTTGAAAATATAGTTCCCAACGTATACTTACTTACTCCATGGTGCAGAGTCCTTCTTGAGAAGCTAACCGATTTGCAGCTAGTCAAGAAATTCCCCGCATTTCACGGAATCCGAAGGTTCATTACCGCACTCACAAGCGTCCACCACCTATCTCTATCCTGGGCCAGCCCAATCCAGTCCATATACCCACATCCTACCTCCTGGAGATCCACCCTAATATTATCCACCCATCTACGCCTAGGTCTCCCCAGTGGTCTCCTTCCCTCCGGTTTCCCCAGTAAGACCCTATACACACCCCTCTCCTCACCCATACGCGCCACATGATCAGCCCCTCTCATTCTTCTCGATTTTATCATCCGCACAATATTGGGTGAGGAGTACAAATCATTTATCTCCTCGTTATGCAATCTCCTCCATTCCCCCGTTACCTCTTCCCTCCCATGTCCAAATATTCTCCTCAACACCATGTTCTCAAACAACCTCAGCTTCCTTTCCTCCCGCAATGTCAGCGACCAAGTTTCACACCCATAAAAAACAACAGGCAAACGTATATTCAATGAAATGTCATTAACACAAAACATAGCAATATATACTTCATATATTATAGCCTCTAACAGGTTAGGTATTACGTAGAACAATGTTAGAAAACGTGGTGGCAAATTACGAAAAATTAAGTCACGCAGGTGACCACTGAAGAGGCATGATACAGAGCCGAAGAAGAACGGAAATGAAGGAAGGCTAACCGGACTTGTCACACCTTGCGTGGTAAATGCGTTCTAAAACACATTTCCCAGAGAAGAACATAAGGGACAAGAAGACGAAGAAGAAAACGTAAGCTACTATCGAATGCCCTTAATGGAAACAGAATGTACTGCGGTTTGAAAGGAAGCACCAGATCGCGCTTTGTAAAGAATTCGCTTTGAAAAGGCTACAAAATGAATGAATGATTGATTGATTGATTGATTAACTTAGTGAATGAACGGTTACTACACTTTATTAACTTGTCTGAATATTGCCTTGTAGTAGGTTATCCGTTTAGCTACTGGTGTCAAAACTATTCACACTTCCAGTGAGCAAATAGAAAATCACACACAAACTCACGTGAGCTTATGTATGGTGTACGTAAGGGCAATCAGTAAATTATGTATTAAATTCCTGAAGCATCTACGTCAATGATTGTCGCTGGCATAAAAAACTGTCTTCAATTTAATTCATCAAAAGACAAAACACATTCTAGACTTTACAGCGTTCATTCCGTGCTTTATCGATAACTACATTAATGACACTAAAACAACAAAACGTACAAACTTGTTCCTTGGATACTTATATAATATCTAACGTACGAGTTAGGGCATTTAGTTTGTTTAGTGTCGTGAATCACATATTAGGGTTTCCTGACGAAGTAAAATATAGCCTCTTGTGTGGAAATTACCTCTATCCATTCTTCTGACCCTCTACATGTATGTTCGTCCGTCCGTCCTTTGCTTACTCAGTATCAAAGACTAAATCTTCCGTCAGATTTCCCAGAAATTCGTGATAAGATACGAAATGTTGAGCGGGGGTAGAGCTTGCGAAATGGGCTTTGTGACAGTCTTAAGTAAGTTAATGCATTTCTATATACGTATATTCCATAGTTCTTGATCAATTTTCGTACAACTCGGTACAAGAGATCATCACTTACTGCTCCTGAACCATTTTTGTGGAATTCCGTGCGCTGAAAGCCATATTTTATTTCAGAGCGTGAATTAAATTGTGCCCTATATTATACGACTTTCTTCCGGTTTGGATAACACACAGCACAAAAATTGTGCACAAGATTTTTCTGACGGAGTGTGAGTGTCACGAAAGTAGACGTAAGGGAAATCATGCGTCATTTAGGAGCATAAATAAGTTCCTATGAATCACTAGCAGTTACTGGAAAACAGTGGCATACCCAGGAATTTTGTTCGTGGGAGGGGGGTTCAACAAATTCAGTTGAGGACAGAGGACATAGAGAAAGGGGATCTGGGGACGGTAGCCCCATATTCAGGGGTTTTGGAGACAGCTGTAATTTGGTACAAGAAATTTCATTTCGTATAGTAAAATGTTCTTAATTTTTGATACTTTAAGACTATTTATGATGACAACCAATTTATTTATCATTGCTAATGTAAACAATTGCAAACCTAGTTTTAGAATTTTACTGCCTTTTTTCCGAACATCTTGGGGTGTTGGCGTCCTAAACTCAGCAGTTTTTAACAGTTTTCACAACCGGGTTGAGTTTGGCAAGATTGTGGAGTGCCTTCGGAATTTCTGGGGGGGAGGGTTGAACCCCCCAAATCCCCCCTCGGTACGCCACTGCTGGAAAAGAAACTGCATTACTTAATATTTGAATGACAGGTTTTTTTGAAATTATCTAATTTAGTAGGCTGGCATATGGTAGAGGGAGGGGGGGGGGAACTAAAACTGAAGAACGTTCTCTCTCTATACATTAGTCTGTGTTCTGTTTCACACCATAAAACCAAAATTTAAATAGCTAACGAAAGCAAAGCTGCAAATGGAAGAAATTTTTTATGTATGTTAAGCTGGTACACAAATACCTGCACTCCGAATCACGTTGGTGGAAAACACTTTAATCATCCAGCGACGACTGAAAACACCCTGATCCATTCTGCAACACAAAAACAATTCACTTGAGATTGGGATAGTCTATTACATCCGAACACATACCGATTTTACGTGCTAAAATAACATATTTTAATGTACATCAAGGTAGAATAATCCCTGTGCAGGCCTACTACTTGGCCAGAGGGTTCCAAGAGGTTGAGATCCCCAGAGTTCGAAGGTGGTAAGGTTTTCAGCCCTATGCACAGGACGCCTTTAACCCCCCAACCCCAGAACATATTCCTGGTATTAATTTCTGTTACAAGCTGAGTCGATCTCAGGGTCATAGTGCGACCGGAACAATTTAATCAATTAAAAATGCCAATGACACCATCAGGAATCGAACCAGCGAACTTCCGACTTGTAGCACACTACCTCAACCTTATATAAGGGTACAGGGTGGTGTAGTTGGTTGAGGTAGAGCGCTACATGTCGGATATATAATAAATATAATATAATATAAAAATGAATATAATTAGAGAGATTTTAGCTGTGTGAGACCCGAAAGAATCAATAAGTGGCCGAAATCTATGTTAGCTAGATGATGGTGAAGATGATGGTGAAGATGATGATGATGATGATTATAAAAATATAATATAATATATAATCTAATATAATATAACATGTTATTAGTTGTGTCACAAATACAGAGAGTTGCGCCTGCTGATAAGACCTAATAAGAAAAAAGTCCCGAAAAAGAATCGACACTAGAAACCAAATAGGAACCGAAGATAAAGTGATTCTTTATGAAACTGAAAGTGTTACAATTTATCTAATATGACTGCATACAAAACATAAATTCTTTTCTCACATTTCACTTCATTATCTCAATTACGCACGCTCTTTTGCGACAGGTCTATAGCTTCTTCCAAAACGAGGTCCCTATAGAACGCGATCTAGTGCTTCCATTACCTTCCACAATGTCATCCTGTACCTGTTTACGTTCGTTTCTTTCCCTCCTGTCGTTTCTATCTCTCCCTATATTTCTTTTTGGAACAGCGTGTCTTAGGTGATACTTTCTACGCAATTTGTGACCAATTCATTCAACTTTTCTACATTTTATTGTATGTAGGATGTTTTCTCCTCCTTGACTCCATGTAAAACTTTTTCATTCCTCTCACAATCGGTTTAAATGAACTTCATCCTTCTCCATCACAGTATTTCAAAACCTTTAAAGTATTTCCGATATATTTTCCTAAATGTCCAGTTTTGAGCACCATAAAAAGCTACACCAATTAATTATACGCAATCTAAAAAATTATAATCAGAAACATAATTTTCTTTGTAATAAAAAATGTCCACTGTTTCCTGTGGAGTAAGGGGAGAAATCCAAAATTATTTAGAATAAATTTAGTTAAAAAAAAATAGTATGGTCATTTGGGGGCTTATCAGTGTTTCTTGTTTTGTTACTCGCAGTTGTGTTTACATTCTTTCAGTCCAACTGTCAAGCAATTTTGGGTATATAGTGGTCGGCGGTGCTCTCCTGACTGCAATGGCTTTAGTTCTATTTGCAACGGTGAGCTATCATTGTGCTGCCACATGGCGCTGGCTACGAGGTCTAGGTCGCGAGGTTGTTGGCAGTTCGGAGGATGCCCTGTCCAAACAGGCTGCCATAAGGATTAGCCACTCTCTACCCGACCTCAAGACTGAACCAATCCGCCAGGAATACGTGCAGGATCCCAAGGATACAAAGAAGGTAAATTTCAAAACCAAATCTGCAAATTCTCAAATTTTCAAATTCCGTTTCAAATAATAAATGCAGCAATTAAGCTTATATTACACATTGAATGATGTAGGGTAAATATGTTCAATGTAATATTTATTAAAATTACTCCCCCTACATGTAATCCGAATATAAATTATATTTTTTCCCATGCTAAGAAGAAAACGAATCATAATCAGGATAAGGCTGAATATAACTGCCAGATTTCTGTACGTTCTTGTGATAGAAATTTCAGCAAGCTCAGCAGCTATTATTTTGAATTTTAATATTCAAAATAAATCAAGTATAAGAATTTTGCTTATTTTTTGTCTCTGGGACAAATTTTTAACAACTGAAAGTTTTCTGTATCAATTCTGCCTAAATCTGAAAAAGAAAAACGTTATGCATATGCACTGCTTTTTAAAGTCTGCCATTTTCTGAATAGGCGGAAATCGTAGAGGGCGCAACATACCTTCACATGTTAGAACGACGAATATCATAAATCTGAAATCAACAACAAGTCATTCCAAAGATTATACCTAACTCCAAACAACAGATAATTTCTGTTCCCACTGCAGTACTGTCATCTTGCGGTTAGACCAAACACTCTCTTAACCTTTTGGCGCCGGAATTTTTTTTTTATTTTAGCTCACCCTGTATATAAAATGTGAATAATACAGGAACCAAATACTTTAGAATTATGAAACAAACTGCATTTTGAAGAGAAGAAATGGAGATTGTATAGCGTGTTTAAAATATTCAGTACCTATATTTGTTGAATAAATATATAAAATGCAACTTTAGAGGTTAGCGGTGCGGTACGACCACTATAGTTGACATTAGGCTTCAAAAGGTTAACACACTTCATATAACAACGGGGACCTCAGAAAGTCTACAAGTTCATTCACCGTATTTGGGAGTAGTGTGAAAAGCTACTAACGTCTTGACGCATAAGCTAACAGTACTTCATGAAATCTTACTCAGATTTTCGACCTGGGTCGAATTTTTTGAGGAGCAGTAGCCGGCTGTTGCAAATTTGTAACTGACTTCAGGTTTCAAAAAAGTCAGGGACTTTCTGGAACAGCTGAGGGAGTACGCCTTATCATTTAGGGCTCTGATTCATACGGTTAACTATATATTCCACATATACATAGATTAACTGGGTCTTTTTCCCCCAGCAGGTTTTACGCCAGACGACACTACCCTCTGTCCCCACGCGTCACCAGACGTTTCAACGTCAGCTGTCGCATCGGTTGGATCTCCCCAATATCCAATTCAGCGTATGCAGTCTGGAACACAAAGCCGATTCCAGTATTGGACTCATCAAGGTAAGGAATAACAGTTTATATATCATTACTTATTTCTTAAAAGTTTCTTCCAAGAGACCCCGATCACCCTGAAATGTTTAACCTAATTTCTATCACGTCATTAATTTTATTTACGGTACATTATTTCATGGTAAGGCACGACAATCCAGTCATTAGTATTTAACATTTACAGTCCTCAATATCTTCTGCTGTTTTGTAGCTGAACATTTAAAAACAGGATCAGGTGCAAGATAAACACAATCGCTATGACCGAAATCGGCTTCATTCAAATCGATTTAAATAAAACATATGGGACGCGACACCATAATACATATCCGATGAGTTACACTAAAATATCCAGCGCAGCGAACGCGCATGCGTTCATTGCATAAAAATGCTAAAAAAAAATGATGGGTAATATAGATGTCATAACATTTCATATGTTGACAGCAAACGGATTTCTGTTACAGCCAATTATAGTCGTTATTCTAATCAGTTGGGTGTATATTAAAGGGCGACTTAGGAAATTTACTTCCGGAACTCGTCAATTCTATACAAGCAGCACATTGTACGAAGGAAGAAACAAATATTAAGTACTACTGTCTCATAAACAGCTAATCATTCACCAAGTAGTTTTTGTTTAAATTAATGTAAACTGCTGATTCTGTGATCGGTCACGGACCGAAGACATGATAATGTACTGGGAGGTCAAGGTTATTGTACAAATTTGACATTCTGAGGAACGTGCATCGTGATATATTCTTATAATAAAACCAACGATAAGCACTAATTTCTCAAATTTATTTTTGGAATAAGACTCTACATGTTTCGGACAGTATTTCTGTCCATCATCAGGAGTCTAGCACTGTACACACACCGATAGGCATATGTCGTACAGGTTGTGCTGACTGCTTGCTAACAAGCAGTCAGCACAGCTTGTATGACCTACACGTATTGGTGTGTGTACAGTGCTAGACTCCTGATGATGGACAGAAATACTTTCCGAAACATGTAGAGTTTTATTCCAAAAATAAATTTCAGAAATTAGTGTTTATGGTCGGTTTTATTATAAGAAGCTATTGTACAACTTAGTGTGTGATAATAAACTATTCACAATAATCACCAACACCATATTGACAATATGCACGGTGAAAAACTGAAAATAATAAACTAATTTGTGAAATGTCGTAATGATAACGAATAAGAAAATTTCTAAAAAGAAAAGCAGGTAGAAAAGGCCTGCTCAAGTAATATTTCATCTACTATGAACCTCCCATGTAAATAAACGGGCTCCACGCGACGAGAAACTACAGCCGAACCCCGTCATAACGGCATCGATTTATGTGACACCTCGCCTATAACTTATGATATTCTGTGGTACAAATTAATTCCCCACTGTTAACTATAACGCTATGCTCCTAAGTCAGAACAACAGTCGTTTATAACGACCCCAAAAAGTTAATGCCACCAGCTTAATTAAGTAATAAATTTGCACCCGCAGTAACATCACGAATAAACCGACATACAAGCACGTTACTTCCTCAACCGTCTTTGCCCAATTTAAAAATGGTTCTGCCTGACTAATGAACCGCTGCTCTATACAATTAAGGTAGCTGATTTTCATTTAAAAGGTACTGTGCACCGTGCCATAATGGTCAGCTTTGTGGCCACCATGCAATCTGTCGATGCTTCAGAAATACCAGTGAAATCGTTTGGATGCAAGAGTCGACAGTGTCACATACAGGATTCTCTGTTCAATCAGCACTGTCTGACTGTAATATTGCAGCTGAGGTTATTAATCCCAAGCCACACGTCTCAAAAGATAACCTCACCTCTTATCATTCATTTTTCCACGCTTTTTTCCTGACTGAGGTTTTACCGTGCTTTTTTTCTCAGTTGTATGGCAAATTCCAAGGTCTATCCCGCGAAGAAAGGGTACGGCCAGCACCCTTCCCCATTAGTTAATTGTGTTGTTCTATGTATTGTTTTTGTCAACTGTTTTGTTCTGTGTATTGTTTGTGTGTAAATGTGGATTGTACTACTGCCACCGAGTGTCAATCCAATTGCAGTAAACACATATATCATATAATCATATAAGTCCCTTACTATTCATCTCGACAATGTCAGGTTTTAATTCATATTAACGTAACATATTGTGTGGCAATAGAAACTATACAGGACGCAGCTCGAAAGTGACCCCCAACTCTATGCAATGCAAAGCCAACATACACGTGTAGCTATAACCCCATACCTCATATATATATCTGTGCTTCATCAAATACAGAGATAACTGTACTTCACCTTTCACGTTTGAAAGTCATTAATAAACACAGGCACAGAGTTCGGAACTACACTCTCGGGGCTCGATTTGTGATAGGGTAAAGTTCAAAGTAAAAGTAAACTTTACCCTAGAACAGGCCATGAAGGCCCAGAGAATAAGTAGAGGTATAACTCTACTCTTTCTTGAACCTCGGCTGTATATGGAGGTGTATGTTTGATGCCACGCCCCAACAACTTTAACCCTGAGAAAGAACCCCGATACCCGTTGTACAGGAGGCTGGGAGGGCACCAGAATGGACGGGTGCGGAAGATCTCGCCCCCCCCCCAACCCACCTGGTTTCTATCACCGGATCGTCCATCTCGCAGCGAGTCGTTAAACCGACTTAGCTACCCGAGTCCACTGTATTCCAGGGAATGGCAGTTTAACTTCACCAGAACCAGACACATTCTGTTGTCAAAATCAACATCCAGACCAAAGAAAACTACTTGTTTCATGCACGGTTTAAAACCGCCAAAGGGCGAGATTGAATAGGTTTACTCTTTTGGTGCTTACGTCCGCATAAGCATCTAACTTTCTTCTATAATCCGTAAAACCCCGGGATCGCGTAGTCAATATAGCAACTACGCCGGCGGATGAATAACTGAGGCATGGGATTTGATTCCCGACAGCGGCAGAATTTTCTGTATTGTCCACAAGGTCCCGACCGGCTGTGGCACCCATCCATTCTCATAACCAGTGGGAAAAAGAGAGCCTTTCCTTGGGATTAAACCGATCAGGGCGCGACGCTGAACTTACCCCCAGCTAGCACCGTCGCTAAAACTTCTTGGTTTTATGGCACCACCCCCATATTTCTTCGTGGCATGGTGAATAAATTTACACACGTAGAATATTAGATTTTTATCCCTGTAATGTGTACTTCTATAATGCAGAATATGGGGCGTAAGAATCGCTCGACCTTTTAAATTTTCTTACTTGTATTTAAAATTCGCCCCTTCCCCCCCCCCCAATATATCGCTTAGTTAGAAGTAATTAGTAATATTTAACCCAAAAAATAAGTCGACTTTGAAATAAAATCTCGGTAGGAATGAGGATGAAAATTTATACTCCTTGATTTCAAGTTTTTATTTATTGGGACGAATTATCCCAAAACAAAATCGGACAGATTGTGTTCCAAACTATGTGCTTGCAACAGGAATTTCCGTAGGAGGTGCAGGCCTGAAATACGATAAGGTGCTTCACAGTGACATACCGTATAACTGCCTTTGTCTTCACGTGTATATCTATGAGTGCAGCTAAAGCACAAACAACAACTCACTCACATACTTCTTGAACTACAAAAATCAAGTTAATAGTAAACTCATATTACACAAAGAAATCACAAGGCACATGTTTCTTTCATTTCCTTTTCAGGTTACGTTTACATGAATAATTGTACAATTTACTGATGCATATCTGAACTGAACTGAAAACAGTATATATCCCGCAGTTCTTCGGTTTGTTGCATATGACCTCATTATTTGCAGTATCACTATGTCTCTAATTAGCGTATAAAAAAAGATCACTCATTATTTCCATGTGTGTTTATGACATGTTTAGGGAAAACCAAGTATACATAATTCATGTTTCATTGGTTTACTGCGATCGAATGAAAACATTGGTTGTTTCAACGTAGACGTTCCGTGCTTCTGGCCTGCTGATAAGACAAGAAGTACGAAGAAGGCACAGCAGTATACGGTGGACGTTAAGATTTTGTTTTATGCATCTTTTACAAAAACGCTTATATATAACATTTTTCGAAAACAGGACGCAGAAAAGAATATTTAAATATAAGATGGAGGCAGTCAGGCATGGTGGGATGGAAGGAGGAAGGAAGGAAGGAAGATCAAGTAGAGAATAATTCAATGTTAAGGATATTGTACCAAGAGCCCAATATTAGTAGGATGATCACAGGAAAGAGATTGAGATGGGCAGGACTTATAAGACTAAATATACAGAAAAATACACACGCAAACTTTTAGTCGGAAAATCTTAGTTAGTAACACAACTTTCAAAAAAAAAAACAGGTACAGGTGGGAGGTTAATATAGAAATGTATCGTAAAGAAACACGTCGGAATATTGGGGATTACATTCTTTTAACTCAGTACATGGAGAGCTGCATGGCCCTGGCGAACAGTTTCATGAATATTCGGGTCATTTTTAACTAGCTAACGAAAAATTATCACCTCCAAGAGACTCTCTTCCACATAGTTAATTTGATTATTTGGATAGTTGTTTAACCATTTTTTTCATGCACAGTTCAAAAGTCACGTGCCAAGCAGCCGTCTTAAGACGCGGGAAAGTTTACAGAAATTCATAAACATTTTCATCATTAATTTTTGACGTTTTGCTGACCGTGCATCTCAGTACATTTATCTCAGTAATTAACCAACTTGATGCACAAAATTTTTGTTTTACAATAAGTTTATTTCATGCCTCTACATGTT
>Ga0131853_10024871_pt1 | contig 10796 bp, 6 predicted proteins | sample TergutLab28metaG_FD_92764 | JGI IMG/M metagenome (GOLD analysis project Ga0131853, IMG submission 92764) | Labiotermes labralis P1 segment gut microbial communities from Petit-Saut dam, French Guiana - Lab288 P1 (version 2) (version 2) | ecosystem: Host-associated > Arthropoda: Insects >... | reverse complement strand
TCTCTCTCTCTCTCTCTCTCTCTCTTTTTTCCCATCACACGTCTTACCATTCGACGTTATGTAGCCCGAGTAGGCGGCAAGGTGGTTGGTACTATTGTTGGCATCTGGTTAAGCTAAAAGTGTTCATCCAGCCTCCTAAATAATGCCAGGGATTGCAGATCATTTGCATGAAAAGTGTTATAAGTAAGATCAGAACCTTATACCCGATGTGCGCGCAAACCTCGCTGCGTGTAATGTAGATGCTTAAGCGATTACCTTACAAAACCATTTGGGCTGATATGAAGCCATGCCTAGACACTGTTTTTTACTCTACTGATTTATTATTCTTGTTATTCCGCTGACGGTGACATTTGTATATGCTTCCATTTATCGACTTCCTCTTAAAAGAAACAGGTATACTATGATGCTTGGCACTTATCTATACTCACAGCTAATACCCAATAGGATACACGTGGCATAAGCTACAAGTTCCACAGCACGTACATTATAAGCTGCCGTAACATCGTATTTACATAAGATCTGAATCAACAGTTACTACAATTTACTAGCTGACACTAAAATGTCAGGTGCAGGTGTGAACACGTGAAGGATAACTGTGTCTTGTATTAAACTTTACAGGTTAACATATTTCGCTGAGGGAATTATTTGCACCAAAGTCGCCGACGAATTAACATGATGTGTTATTACTCTTTCTTTGGTGTTAATTGAGATACTGGAGGGCCGTTTTAACCGACGCATTTTAACGCTGTAACATTAAAAAAAAAAGACTTTTTACGGCAGTTTTACAAATGGTAATCTGCGTGAGTTATTAAAGACGTTGAGATTTACGCTCTTCTGGGATATTGCGCACTTATTGACCCATGAAGATGGGGACCGATAGGCTGTCCCAGAACGTCGGTAGGGAATTACCGTTCTACGTTGTGTAATATACGAGAACTTCGGGCTCCATAAAATGCGAGGAATTTCTTTACTAGTTGAGGACCAGGTAGCTTCTCAAGAAGGAATCTGCTCCATGGAGTAAATAAGTAAGTAAATATAGGAGAAATGCGCAGATCTTATACACGGCGGCCAAAGCCTGAAATAACGGTTATTAAATAAGCTGTATAAATTATAGCTTCAGTGTGCTCTAAAATACAGGGAGCATTTTTATCATGTCCCTCAGCACGGTAGCTGTCACGAAAGCATTTTCGCATACGAAGCCTACATTTGCGGTAAATTTTAGATGCTCCCCCCCCCCCCCAACGAACCTAATTTCATAAAGGAGTCACGATATACCGACCTCCTACTTTTAAGCAGGACTTTCACCTTTTGCAAATACTTCTCGACTCACAACAAAGCTGTTATTTTGAAATGTTAACGGTTCCCCTTCGAGAAGAATTGTTTCATTTTCTGTTCTATTACCTGCCTGAGTAATTGCATCAGGATTAATTGAACTTAACGGATGGAATATTTTCCTTCCAAAAATACGGGCCATGTAATATTGTTTTAAGATCACGTAAAGAAACATCATGGAATGTTTGGGGATTTTCTAGCACAATTATCTGTCATTTTGGCTGTTTACATGCCTGCCTGATGTAAAACATGCTTCATCAGAGAAAAACACAAGTTTCGCATTCTCACAATGTTTATTCCAAAAGCTGCACAACAGTAAAAAGGACAGTAGGTTTATAAATGTATGTTACTTCTGCTACATGTTTCGGCCGATATTGGCCTTCTTCAGGGAGGCGGTTAACAAAGGAAAGAAAAGTGGCTAATTATGTTAGAGACGTGCAGCTCATCATCTTTCATTTGTATGTCTTACATGTTCACAACCTTTTCCAAAGTGAGTGCTTCACAGAGTGCGAGCTAATGCTTCCTCTTTCAATTTTCGGTATCCTGTCTTTTCCTTAAGGTCATCCGGTTGTTGCTTAAGTCTTCTCCCTCGTCTTCCCGTTACTTCTATCCTTGCCTGTATCCCTCCTTCAATTACGTGTTTTAGAAGACAGTTCCTACGCAAGATGTGATCAATCCAGTTAGCCTTCCTTTTTCTTTATTGTTTGTAGGTTATTCGTCTCCTTGACTCTCTCTATTACTTCTTCATTTCTCACACAATCGGTCCATCTGATCTCCATCCTTCTCCATCATCACACTTCAAAACTTCCCAGGTATTTATGTCTAGTTTCCGAGGTGTCAGAGTTTTAAGTTGTAGAGTTAATAACACTAAAATACACATGTTAGGTAAAATACGTATTAAAATATTTGAGATATGGAAGTAGGTTACATGTGTTCGTTAAGTATCGTGATACTTTATACAAATGCACACAAACGTCTGTGTCAGAGGTATCCGTCTTGTTCTTCAGGTTTGTCCCTTTGTCGGCCCATGGTTCGAAATGCTTCCACTCTTCTGTAAACTGTTCGTTTCCATGGCAATGTTGACGCGGGATTTTTTCTTACAAAACTTTAGGCCACAAGTTTTTCGTGACTCGTACTTTGCAGAAATGCTGCAGATGAAATTTGTGTGTTCAAGTGAATACACTTCACAGGTGTCAGGGCGCCGAGACAATCGGAGGTCCATGTCTAACAAGAGGTGTCAAACATTGACCGTTCTAGCTGCTCATAAGAGACGTAAAGGGTCACAGTGTCGGCAAACAAGCCCACACATGCCCAGTTCGTATTTTTCCGCGCTAGGGGCACGATAGATCTTCCTCTCATTTTTTTATATGTTTCAGGTAGATGGGTATACATTCTTTTATATAGCACTTATTTATACAACGCTACGCGTTTCAGCACGGCCGAAACATCTTCAGGCGTGCTTGTGTATTTGCTAACGTAAGAATTCGATAATAAAATATTGTGAATAATGAAATAATGTAAGCAGCTACGCACGCACAGCTGGAGATCGTACGGCAAAAGCATGGCATTGTATAATCGTGTCATACAAAAAATACTGTAATTGAATGAAACATACATAAAATTGAATGTAATGAATTAGAACGTGACAAATATCCCCCTCATCCGACAGCAGACACATGCGAAGGAGTAGAGGTCAGTAAGTGATAAAGAACGGTTGTCAGAATAAGGACCTTCTATTTCAAAGATACAGGCCGAAGTGAATATTCCCAGTAATTTCTGTTGTAGAACTAAATTTCGACGATATAATTTTGACGGTTTTGGCCACTCATTCTGCATTTTTTTAACCTCCACATATGATAAAGCGTTGTTCAGTAACTTGCGAATTAGCCAAGACATGCACGTATTGTTCCTGGGCGTTTTGAGTGTTCCTACAAACATTAGTACTACAGAGTCGTAGCGTGTTAGTAATTTTCATACAGATCTGAGGTTCTCATTGTGGTGGCTGTGAAGATGTCGCCTTGAATGTGACGCCATATTAATTTCGAGTCTGTGGTCCGTTTAAAAGGTGAGGTAATTAACCTACATATAGCTGATACCGCAGCCGGAGTAGCGTATTCGGTATAGTGACTACGGTACGGGCTGGACGGGAGGGATAAGAGATTTTTCTCTTCTCTAAAACGTTCAGGCCGGCTCTAGGACCCACCCATTGTCCTACGCAACGGGTACAGAGGTTCTTTCCCGGGGGTAGAGTTGCTGGGGCGTGAAGTTAAACAGTCACATCCATCTATTGCGGAGTTTAAGAATGAGTGGAACTGTACCTCTGCTCGCCCCTGTATAGCTTAATGCCGTGGAGGGGAAATTTTACTTTGCAGCTGATGACAGTATCTTCTACAAATTAGTGAAAATGGATTATGTGACAAATGGGAGTAGCTGTTCTGAAATGAAACTGTACCCTTTGACTGTACTTAAATTGTTGAACAGTGATGGGGCAGATCCCGACTAAGGCTTAGGTCTGTGGCCGCTCGCTTGCTGCGATTGCGGGTTCGAATTCTGTCGGGGACATAGATGTCTGTCTCTTGGGATTGTGTGTTGTGCAGGAAGAGGTATCTACGACAGGCCGATTCCCGTCCAGAGGAGCCTACCGCGCGTGCGTGCGTGTGTGTGTGTGTGTGTCGGTCAGTGTGAACACAAAAATCCTGTATACTTGCAGTGAGTAGGTAGACAGAGATCAGACTAAGAAAGAAAGTAAGAAAGAGAGAAAAGTGAATGGGAAAGAGGGTTAGACGTTTATTTTCGAGATGGGTTCCCAGACTTTGCCTTTTGTCCTTCTGTCAAAAATAGTATGAATATTACATCAAAGTGTTTAGATGTAATAGCTTGAAGTAAGGGGTGCAAAATTTTGATTTTTTTGGTTAATACTAAAGTGCAGTTGGGGGCTGAGGGTGGATGTTGGTGGAATTTGAAGCAAGGGTTGTTAATTTTTATGAAATTCGATACGGAGTGCTGCATGAGAAGCATGCAGTAGCAACTCGTAACTTAGTAACCAATTCAGCATTTGCTTGAAGTTACAGGAAAGCCGAGATAACCTGTACAGACATCGAGGACTTGCATGACTTTACATTACATACTTTTCGTTTCATACCGTAGAGAGGGGACAGTCTGCTGCCATTAGAAAAATCCTTTAGTGAATAATCTATAGGGATGTAATCGCTGTTATTATGAGAATTGTACGGAACACGTTGATACACAAAATGCAGTTATTTTAGTGTTCAAGCATGGGCACTCTACTAGGCTTTAAAGAGTTAAGACGAAATCGCAACCGGATGGTGCTTCTGCACTTATAGTTCACTTTTCCATTGTGTTACTGCGTGGGAGTTTTGTCACCTGGATCGCCCACCAGATTCCGCCTGAAAGTGCAGTATACATAGTATTTCTCAGTCTCCTTCGGTACAGAAGTTGTCACCACTGAAAGGTCTAATTGAAAATATTGCTACGATTGAATTGGCACTTTTTTCTAACAAGGCGGGACTGTGCATTCGTGTCTACAAACACGTGAGCATTGCTGTCGCTGCTGTCAAGCTCACTTGTACTCAGCGATCGCCCTATAGATGTTTGCATTGTTCTTTGGCTCTTTTAATTTCTAGTCACGCTTCTTCGTCGGGGGGAAAAGAAGCTTGTGTCCATAGTGTACGGTTTGGTACTAATATGTTGTCGGAAAGGATGTTCCATGTATACCAATTGTAACAAGTTGAGATCGCAGTCTTGAATATATCTATATTCATGTTGTGTATTACCTTTTTTTTTCTTGTACGCCCTGATGGTGGCTTGTTTATAAAGCTGAAACGTATAGCTATTAGTAATAAAATATATGTTGCGTTCGACGGATATATTTATTGGTTTTTACATGTTGACACAACTGGATGAGTAACGTAAAGATAAATAGGCTTACGCTTTAACAAATTCTTTATTCTTCAGTATTATACAATGGCCCGTGATTAGTGAGTCCCTGTCACCACGGCATGGCGCGTCCTTAAGTTGCGGATGGAGGAACGGCCTGCAATATGGAGGGTAGGTACGAATATATTGAGTAAGCAGTCGCGGACAGCCGTCAAGGTTTGTTCCTCCAGTTTGGGGGTTGGGCGAGGTGTTGACAAATCGTCGCCGTAAAAACTGGCTTTGTTACGAAACATGAAAACTTGCTTCGGGCCTGGATTGATACTTTGGTACGATGTAAGCAACTAAAAAGGGACAGAAGGTTTGATAGTGGAATGTTAGGAGCCCTTATAGGGCAGGTTCACTTCCAGAAGCAGCCAGGGAATTAACAGGATATGAATTACATTTAGTGGGTGTGCAGGAGGTTAGGTGGGATAAATTACGTTTAGTGGGTGTGCAGGAGGTTAGGTGGGACAAAGGGAGCAGTAAGCGCAGGGGATTATAGTTTTTTGTATGGAAAAGGAAATGAAAATCATCAATTGGGAACAGGTTTTTTTGTACACCACTGAATAGTATCGGCAGTTAAGAGAGCAGAGTTTGTTAGCGATAGGGTGTGATATAGAGTTCTGAGAGGCCGCTGGTGTTATATAATTGCTCTGAATGTGCATGCACCAAGTGAGGAGAAAAGTGATAATTCAAAAGACACTTTTATGAGGAATTAGAGTAGTTTTTTTTTCTATTTTCGTAAGTACCGTATGAAATTTCTGTTAGGAGATTTTTATACAAAATTGGGGAGAGAGAATATTTTAAGAGTTTGTTCAGTCAAAACGCAACTAATTTTATTGTCAGTCATAAATGTGGCAACATGTTTCGACTCATAGAGTCATTATCAGGCCGATTCTTGAAACATATGTTAAGGTGCATAGAGTAGAAGTGCACAATTTTGGGATCCCAAAAATGTTCACGTTTACTCGATGTATCTTAAATATGGTTCAAGAAATGGCCTGGTGATTACTCTATGAGTTGAAACATGTCATTTATGATTGATAGTAAAATTAGTTGTATTTTGACTGAACTAACTCCTAGAATATTTAGTGAAAACACATAGGGATGGCACCAATTAAAATATTGGGGAGAGAGAATATTTTCAAACCGACAATTTGGAATAAGAGTCTACATCAGGGCAATAGTGATGATGGTATTAGAATAGTAAACTTTGCCACATCAAATGTCTGGTTAAGGGCATGTTTCCACGCCGAAACATTCAAAAGTACACCTTGACCTCTCCTGATGGGAAAACTCGCAACGGGATTGATCACATACTGATAGACAGGAGATGACATTCGAGTATACTAGATGTACGAAGTTTCAGGAGACCTGACTCTGATACTGATCACTATCAGGTGGTTTGCAAAATTTAGGGAAAGATTGGCAGTAATTAAACAAGCCGCACAGAGGTTGGACGGAGAAAGATTTTAATTGAGGAAGCTGAACGAGCTGGAGGTTTGGAAAAAGTATCAGATTGAGATTCCAAACAGTTTTGCAGCTTTGGAGAAGTTAAGCGATGACGAGGATATACATAGGGCTTGGGAGAACATTAAAGACAATGTCAAAACATCAGCTAAATAGAGTCTAGGTCTGAACGAAATGAAGCGGCATTAACCATGGTTTGATGAAGAATGTTTAGGTTTTTTAGATCAAAGGAAGCAGGCTAAAATGCACTGAGTTCAGGATCCAGACCAAAGCAGTATAGATAATCTAAACAATGTACGAGTAAGACGTGATGCTAGCAGACATTTCAGGAAAGAAAAGAAGGCATATCTGAAAGCAAAAATTTAGGAACTTGAAACTCACAGTAAGATAAAAAAAAACAATAGGTACTTGTATAGTGGCATCAGTTACTTTAAAAAGGTTTACCAGCCTTGGAACTAATATTGCGAAGGATGACATAGGTGATTTGGTTACAGACTCCCACAGTATTTTGACTAGGTGGAGGAACCATTTTTCTCAGCTATTGAATGTATATGGGGTTAATGATGTTAGGTAGACAGAAATACACACTGCAGAAACACTTGTGCCTGAGCCGAGTGCCTTTGAGATTGAATTGGCTACTGAAAAACTAAATAGTCACTAATCACCGGGTATAGGTCAATTCCCAACAGAACTGATAAAGGCAGGGGGTAGAACAATTCGCTATGAGATCCATAAACGTGTTACTTCTATTTGGAATAAGGAGGAATTACCTGAGGGGAGGAAGGAGTCGATTATTATACATTAATATAAAAATGGCGATAAAAGAGATTGTATTGTTTAAAGAGGCATATCACTTGTGCCGGCTACGTACAAACTTTTATCCAACACCCTGCTGTCAAGCTTTACACAATATACAGAGGAAATTATTGGGGATCATCAATGTGGACACAACAGGTCAACTACTGATTATGTATTCTGCATTCGTCAAATACTTTAGAAGAAATAGGAATACAAGGAAGAAGTGCGTCAGCTCTTTATAGACTGCAAGAAAGCTTATGATTCAATAAGGAGGGAGGTCTTGTATAATACTTTCATTGACACTGGCATCCCCATGACACTGCTAAGGCTAATAAACATGTGTCTGAATGAATCCTATAGCAGAGTCCGTGTAGGCAAGAATTTGTCTGACATGTTTCTTATTAGAAATCATTTCAAACAAGAAGATGCTTTATCAGCATTGCTTTACAGCCATGCTTTAGTGTACGTGTATGCCATTAGGAGGGTTCAGATAAACCAGAAGAGCTGGAAATTGTTATTAATCAGCTCCTGGTTTATGCTGCTGCTGCTGCTGATGATGATGATAATAATAATAATAATAATAATAATAAAATTCAAAGGGTGGAAGAGTTCAAATATTTGGGAACAACCTTAACAAATCAAAATTCTATTCTCCAACAAATTAAGAACAGATTGAAGTAAGGGAATGCTTGCTATCTTGCTATGCAGAATCTTTTTTCTTATAGTTTGCCATCCAAAAATTTAAAGATTAAGATATACTAGACTTAATTTTGGCTGTTGTTTTGTATGGGTTTGAAACGTGGTCACTCACATTGAGGGTGGAACCTAGGCTGAGGGTGTTTGAGAATGGGGTCTTGAGGAGAATATTTTGGCCTTAGAGTGGAGAAAACTACATAATGAGGAGCTTAAAGATCTGTACTCCTCTCCCAATATTGTTCAGGTGATAAAATCGAGAAGAATGAGGTGGGCGGGGCATGTAGCGCGTACGGGGAGAGGAGAGGCATACACAGGATTTTGGTGGGGAAACCTGAGGGAAGGACACCACTTGTGAGTCCCTTGCATAGATGGGAGGATAATATTAAGATGGATCTTCAGGAAGTACGATGTGGTCGTTTGGACTGGATCGAGCTGGCTCAGGATAGGGACAGGTGGCGGGCACTTATGATGACGGTAATGTACCTTGGGGTTCCATAAATTGATGGAAATTTCTTGACTAGCTGAAAACCGATTAGCTTCTCAAGAAGGACTCTGCTCCATGGAGTAAGTAAGTATTATACAATGGCGGAAAAGTAATTTAACACTTGATATAGACCTGCTGCCTCTGCTGTCAATTGACTTTCGTGCCATCCTGTGTAGTCTGTAGAATTTTGGAGTGAGTAAAAGTTAACTGTCGCTGTATGTTCTTCGTAACGAATTCACGGACAGGACGTGATAAGCTTTTCTCGGCGCTAGAATGGTGGTCACCTTCACTCCTAGTGCTGCTTTGTACACAGGGGCGAGGATCTGCGTTTTATGTATCCCCCTCTTCAACAAAAATCAAGCGGCCTGAAATTTCGTACGTCCCGCTCAGGTAGTGACGTGACGTACAGTTGCCATCATAATTCGAGTCGTTTCACTTTCCCCATATTTGTGCATTCGTGGCGTGTCTCTGTCTTCCATTCATTACAATCAATCACGCCGCGTATATATTAACCAAAGACACAAATACATTCACTTAATTTGAAGTTAAAACATGAATTAAATGTCATTAATTTTCCGAGGCGTGTGGCTTGCTAGCTCTGCTTCCACGGATGGATGTTGCGAAAGATGGTTGTTTGACGCACCCGGAGGTAGCCGAGCGCGTTAACGCGTGAGGGCAATGCTCTTCGGAAGGAAGCTTACATTGGTTCGATTCCAAGTTTCAGCATTATTTTTTTTCTTTTTGAATGTGTTTTATACTCACACTCAATTAAATTATGCAGTACCACATCCCTTATTTAATTATATGTTTCAAAAGTTATCTTTACTCCTTTGACAGGGTTAGAAATGCGAGTGACGCAGATATTTCTGTTATGTTTCCGTAATTCTTTTTTTTTAGTTTGCCGCCATTCTGATTTAGAGGGTTCGTGTTCGAATGGGACTAAAAATAGGCACGTGAATCTCGTCGTTGCTTGCGGACCGTAGCGGGTCACGAGATCTGACATTTGGCTGCACGATTTGAAACACTGACGGAAAGGAATTGTTGAGCGTATAGTGCGTGTGGTGGGGAGGTCTAGACAGCGGGTGGTTTCACTCTGATCTTGTTTCAGGGGTGGAGTGTGGGGAGTGAAGTACTGTTGGAACCGGTGCAGCTCAATTTTAAGTTTCGAAACAAGTTCATAATTCTTCTTGCGTGTGGCCTTCTGGTAGACAATAACACATTTTCAAAACATTTTGAATATGAAATGCATCAGATACGTACCGAGCACTGAAGGCGGATTGGTGGTGAAGAGTGCCGGAACGGAAGTTCCCGCCGCTATTCTGCTGAGTTGGCTACGTTACTGCTATAAACGCGCCTACACGAAGTGACAAACGATATTTCTCAGGTAAAGTAATGACTCAGTAGTTCGCATGCACTGGTGTGTAAAGTGTTTCCAGGGAATAAGCAGTCTGGATGCTGAGTGCTGAAATTTGTACGGCGGTGTAGATATTGTACTTATCGAATGAACAGGAACCTATATGAGGAACTTCGTAGGAAGTCGGTGGTTATAGCGGATTGGTTTGATTACGAATGTAGGGAGGGAAAATGATTATTGTGAAAATATTTTGAGAATTTTTCAAACACAAACAGTGAAGACAGCATAACAGAGTAGGCTTACTAGGATGACAGGAAGACTTATGAAAGGTTTGTTGAGAGTAAGAAGACCAAATGGCAAAACGGGGAGGAGAGGCTAGAAGATCTGTTGAAACAAAAGGAAGTAATGAAGGCGTGGGAAGCCATTTTCTTTTATATAAGAAAATATGTATATAATGTGGTCAGAGTTTCTGGCTACACATACAGAGGTCCCGGGTTCGATCCCGGCGCTACCAGATTTTCTGAGTAGTAGTGGGTCTGGAACGAGGTACACTCAGCCTCGTGAGCCTCGTGAGGTCGATGGAGGAGCTACTTGAATGAAAAAGTAGCGGCTAGAGATTAACGGCTGTGGGGACCCGTTGCGCTGACCACGTGACACCCCTCTATCCGCAAAAGTTGGCACTAACTTGGCCGACCGGCGGCGGCCGCTCTGTCGGTATAGTTCGCG
>Ga0131853_10024870_pt1 | contig 10797 bp, 9 predicted proteins | sample TergutLab28metaG_FD_92764 | JGI IMG/M metagenome (GOLD analysis project Ga0131853, IMG submission 92764) | Labiotermes labralis P1 segment gut microbial communities from Petit-Saut dam, French Guiana - Lab288 P1 (version 2) (version 2) | ecosystem: Host-associated > Arthropoda: Insects >... | reverse complement strand
TTAAAAAAAATGACTAGATTAAATTCACCACCTTTTTGGTTTAATTAAACACCCAGTAATTTAATTTTTTTATTAAAGGTGTGGTCCCCCACCCCCTCCCCCTTTAATCCTTAAAGGTTTCCCCCCCCCCCCTCCAAGTTTTTAAACACTCACACAGTTCTATAGATATGTATTATACAAACATGTAGACTATTTCTTACCCATAAACTGCAGAGTTTTTCCAACCGATCCCTTTGGTAGTGGTCCTACAAACACTTGCTTAGCATCATACGCTTTAGCTATAAATGGCGTGCCACTAACAGGATGCCCATTATACTCGACAGTAATGGAGTGTGCTCCAACATCTCGTGGTGTGAACTCAGCTGTAAATCCACTGTGGATGTTGCCTGTCACCTTGACTGGAACTTCTGTGTTAGGACCTGATATGGGGAAAATAATAATATAGGTCAATATATAGCCTGTTAATTCAAAGAACTGTCAATGGCATGCTGTCAACTTGAGGAGCAGTACATAGCTTAATGTTATATACCACAATACATAAAGATATGTGCTTCAAAATTAATAACTAATAAAAACTTAAACAACAAAAAATTTTCCTTCAGACCTTCCAAAGGGAATTTTATTATGGCATAATAATGCCTTAACAGTAATATAACTGCTCTATAATTGAAAAGTATCAACTACAGCAAAAATTCTATTCATCATTCTTGTATGCGTCATTTTCCTGCAATTATTGTTTATCCTATTAACATTCTAACTGCCTTTTGGATACACAGAATGTAAATATATGGATGGATGGATGGATGGTTGGATAGATGGGTGGGTGGGTAGATGGATGGATGCATGTATGGACGGATGTATGTATGTATGTATGTATGTACATACCCATGTGCTACTCAGAAAAAAAAGTGCAACTTAAATGGCCAAACAATTACAATGAGCTAGCATAAAGCTATATCCATATCAGTGAACCAGATACAGACATCAGGTTGTCACCAAGCTTTGCCCACTTCTTTATCAACCGTTTGAAGCCACATGACCCCTTAATGGGTCGTGCAGTGGGGTATTTAAATCGGCCGCATGTCCTAACATCCCCTTACGGGGTCGCCAATATGTGTCAAATTTGGAAGGACTTTGTCCACCACTCCATCGTGCACAGTTATGGAGTTGCACATGGTAGGTCCCCTAAAGGTCAAGGCTACTTTGTGGTGTGAGAGTTTCTTCCCCTCCACCCCGCTATCCCCCCGAAACTGCATAGACTTTTATGTCATGTGTCAGCTGAGTTATAATTTTAGAACACAACACCCTTCTGTTTATCGTTCACACTGCAGCTGAGTTTAGGTTGAATAAGGCTGAATATCAACAGTGGACTATGAAACCAGCACTAATTGACCATCTGAAAGGTTTTCAGTGGCGTACTGTAAAGCGAACTTATGGATCAAACCAATGCACAAAAACTGGAGATATCCATAAAAATCGACGTTTACAGTTACAGAAGGGCTCACAGGTGTGCCTGTTGTAGTTCTGGGACACTCTGTAGGGACCGTGGGGCCTTAATGTGCAACACACAGTCGTGAAATTTAGTGAAAATGATGTGGACACCCTTGACTAGCGGAATTTTACCCAGCATTCAAATCGTAGCTTTAGATCTGTTTTGCTGTCACCCTATAAGCTTACTGTATCTTCGAGGCATTAGGTTTCTGCAGCTGTGGCCCCAGTCATACAAAACAATCTGACTGAGTCATTGCAATACATGGTGCGATGGCGGCAAAGAAAATAATACTGGATGAGCCAGCCATCAGTGAAATTCTGGTTGCTGACACAGACTCGGAATCAGGTGCTGAAGCTAGAAATTTAGGGGACAAATTTTATGAATTTGAAAAAGAACAAGAAGCCTCAGCACAAGAAGATGAGCCCCAAGCTGCAACAAGTGGCGGAAGATCACCAACCTGGGGACCGCCTCAAGGAAGGAACATAAAATTCCATCCATTTGTTGGTCCAGCAGAAGGCTTGAAAAACAGTGAGGCTCTACACATCAACAAAGACAGCTCACTGGCTGTGTTGATGCTGTTTTTCATAGAAATTTTTCAGCTGCTGGTGGAACAGTCAAACTTATACTACCAGCAACACTTGGACAGACAAGCCAGACCTAGACGCCGACTGCCTGACATTACGTTGCCTGACAATAGTGACCTTCACTGCCTTAGCTCTGCAGATGGGACACAACGTGAAAGACACAGTGCATGACTACTGGTCTAGACACAAACAGCTGCATACTCTGTTTTACAGGGAGATCATGACAAGAGACAAATTTTTACACATACTGCTGTTTTTGCACTTTGCGGACAATTCACAGAGACCTGACCCAGGAGAGGAATATGACAGACTATGGAAAATAAGGACTGTCTTCGACACCCTGAATCAGGCTTACCCTAAATTCTACAACCCCTCAGAGCATTTGGCAGTGGACGAGGTAATTGTAAAATTCCATGACAGGGTTATATTCAGGCAGTACATTCCCAAGAAAAGGAAACATTTTGGCATCAAAATTTACAAACTGTGTGATGAATCAGGGTATACATATGACATAAGAGTGTACTTGGGTAAAGACTCATGCTCTGCCACTGACGACATGACTGCAACACATGCAACTGTGACATTTGACTAGCAGATTTCAAGGCTTAGGACAAAAACTATTTATGGACAATTTCGTTTCATCGCCCAGACTTTGTGATGACTTACTGATACGTAAAATACATTCATGCAGGACAGTACGGCCCAACAGAAAAGACATGCCCTCTGACTTCGGACCAAAAAAACTGAAATTGACAAATGCCGATTTAAGGGTGAGAACCAGGGGAAATTTTACCATGTTGGTTTGGAAGGACACGCGAGACGTTTATGTGCTGACTAACATGGACCCACCACCAGAAGAAGGGAATTTTTGTGATGACAGCAAACGAGCTGTGAAGCCTCAAATCGTGGCACGGTATAACCAGCACATGGGTTACGTCGACAATTCTGATCATATGGCGAAGAGCTACTCAATGTGTTGATGTAACTTCAAGTGGTCCATGAAATTGTTTTTCCATCTTCTGGATCTAAGAGTACTCAACAGTTGGATTCTGTTATCTTCATGTGGGGCTAAATGTACCCACTGAGATTTCAGACTTCTTCTGGCGAGGAATTTGGTCGAAGAAGCTGGAAGTAGCCAAGATCGCCCCACCCCCAGTTTGGTTGGAAGGCCAAGTGCTTCTGCAGCAAATGTTATGAGACTGGACAACCGCCATAACCAGCATTGGCCAGCAAAATCCAACAAACTCCGCTGCCGTGTTTGTTCAGCGCACGGCCAGCAACGGGGCACCATGTACAAGTGCACCAAATGTAATGTGGGTCTGTGCGTGGTGCCTTGTTTCACTGATTACCACAAAAAAATAAATTTGTAAAGCCGGGAAATACAACTAGCATGTGTGTGCATGTGTATGGTGACTGAAGAGCGACCCAAGGTGCCACAGAACCTCTGCAGCAGCCAGAATTATGCACGTAATAAAATATATACACTACATTTTATATACTGCATGCAATAGGGAGGCCTAAATTTATTACAAAAATACGTGAACATTTTTTACCGAATTGATAAATTCATAAACACACTGCAAAATTTTATTTCCTTACATTTGGAGGAAAAATCTATAAGATATGATTTTTTTCTACGAGTAAGCGTTGAAAATTAAAACCTCACTCTAAAAATCTCAACACGGTGGCACTGTGTGGGGGGATTTAAATCCGGCGTTAAAGGGTTAAAAACTGAGTAGTAATTAATAACTGATTATGAATGATAACAAAAATAATAGAGAGCTTGTGCCATGTTCTAACATAACAAGCTCCTGTAGAAGTATAAGACTAGGAAAATTCTTTAAATTTACTGTTTACCTACCAGCAATATGAAAATATGTCATTTACCTATTATTTCATACACGTGTGATTTCAGGCTTCCACCATGGTGTAACTGAAATTTTTCCTCTTCCAGGATGTTACACAGCACAAAATGGCATCTCATTTTGCATGTAACTTATTGAATATTTCAGAAAAAAAGTGTTCAAATTATTTTACTATGTGGAATAATGCCTACTCCTCAAGGCTTTACTCTACACAGCTATTGAGTTAAATCTTAATAACGCAGTATGTAGGGCATTTATGGAAACTTCACCTCTAACAGAGACAGCAAGCTCTGCACTACCACTCCCATCAACACCCATGTGGAAGCGAGCTATTTCATTCACAGGGATTAGCTCAAGGTTCCTCAATGTCAGTGACACCCTGCTTGTGTCAGAAACAGAACACACAAATGGACAACCTGAAACAGACATAAAAATTGCACTACTCATATTTGAATTTTACACAGTTTCTGCTGCATATATAAGAATGGTGAACTTACTGCATTAAGAGAATATACAAAAAAGTTTCATTTGATTACTTTTATTTTCATGACAAAATAGCATGTCACTTTTGATTTACAGATAAAAAACTGCATACAGTAAAATGAAATTAACTGTTTGGAACTTTCAACAGTCAGAAATTACAAAAGTATGTTAAAGATATTATTAAGAAGTTCCAATGCTAGTTTCCTACACATTTATAAATATGTGACACAAATGTTCTAGAATTCAAACTGTCAATCAATTTTGGGAACTATTGTGAATATAAAGGTGGCCAGCATAGCATTATTGGTACACCAACTCACTACAGTCTGTATGGTTGAGTGTTTGAACCCATCCAGACTGGTCCCAAGACCCACCCAGCCTCCTTTACGATAGGTAACGGGGCTTTTCCTGGAGGTAAAGTAGCTGGAGTGTGGCACGGACTATCCACAGCCCTTAGCACCAGGGTCAAGTATGGGTAAAGCTATACCTCTACCTCCTCTCTGTGCCTGCTTGGTATGTAACATGACAGCCTTTACTTTTACCTATTACCAATACAAAGTTTTCATAAACAATCATTTAGTGACATTATAATTACTTTATGTTTACAGCTGGACTGTGACAACTGGATATTTCTTCCAAAGTTTAAAGATGAATAACACCAAGTACAAAGAGTTGGTGAGGGTATTGATATAGCCAGTAACAAAATAGCTTATTTTCTTTGTTAAGATTAAGACAACTGACCTGTAACAGTTTCTCCATTGAACTTTATATCAATAAGGTGAGGTTTAGTCTGTTCAGGTGTAAAGCTGACCAAACACCTGCCACCTCCTACAACCTGAACATGATTTGGTACCTCTCCTTCATTAATTGAAATCTCAAGTTGCCCTTCTCCTGCCTGACTTGCATCAACTGAAAGTAAATAAAAAAGTTACATCAGAATAATATGAGAACATATAATAATATCTAGAAGAAAGTTCAACACAAAGAAGTTCCACATGTACACTACACAATTGCAGTTAATTTCAGATTTGTTAGTTATACGGGGAGTCCCAAACTTTTATACATAATTCTATCCTCAAAATGTGTAAGAAACTCAAGCAGTAAACCTACATATTATAAGGGGTTCAGTTCCCATTGCTTAAAACTACATAAAAATACCTATGTACAGGCAACAAACAAAATGGTTGTACCAACAATTACAATACATTCAAGCATGAATTCAACCACATGTAAATGTTAACCTTCTTGCCTTCACACGCCGAGCTGAGTCCCGAAAGTAACTGATTTTCATGCTAACAGCATCTTATCAACTTTCTCAAAGAAATTATCAAAAGAAAGTTGAACACTAGCCTTCTTCTTCGATACAGGAGTCTGTAGCAAGCTGTATCCCTTTCAAAGATAACATGTACTGGTAAACTTCCCTCTACATTCATATCACATTCTTACATTACACTTAAGAATTGTCTGAGGTGATCAAAGACTCGTTTCATTTCTTTCACTGTTGAAGTCATAGTTGGAGGACTTTGACAATCATCACCTTCATCTTCGTGTGGCCTCTTATTTTCCTCTTGTATGTCCATGAGATCTTCATTTGACATTAGCTCTGAATAAGATGCAATTAATTCATGCACATCTACTATGCCGACATCCACATTTAGTTCATTCATAAGATGAACAACTTCCTTTGTGGCCTCTTCAAAAGTCTCCTCAAAACCTTCAAAATCTTGCACCAAATCTGGGCATAACCTCTTCCAGCAACCATGCATTGTGGAATCCTTCATTTAAGCCCAGAAGTCACCAATACTCTTCACTGCATTCCAGATGTTACACTCTTTCCAGAATTCCTTCAGGGCAGGTCCACTTTCCCTGTCAGTTGCCCTGATGGCATGGCTGATTACTATTCTCATGCAGTACTGCTTGATGGTAGCTACAACTGACTGATCCATAGGCTGAATTTCACATGCTTGTTTGTTAGCTGTGTGTGGAATTTGGCGTATGAAATATGGATTAAGAGTGATAATTTATACTGTACGAAAGTGAGGGTTGTATGAAAGTCAAATACCTAAAAGCCGAGGGCTGCCTGTATAGAAACATTAATATGCTAATTTGAGACACCAGAAAGATATGAAGGATATACAGCTGACTCACCAGACACTGAAATTCAATTCATGAGGAGAAACAAACTGATAAGCATTAAAGAGAATATCCACCATACACAAATATTTATTTAAGAAACCAGCTTCCCATGGACATGTTTAGAACTGGAAAATTAACAAACTCCAATAATTCAAACAATTAAGGGAACTTCTTTTTATATATCTTACTATGTGGTCTTGGTTATGTCCCATTACCTCTAAACTGGCATGGCTGCCCCACCACACCACTTCCAACATCAGTCACTCGAATGAGAGCACTGTTGTATACTTTGGCTACCAATGGACCAGCTGGAAGCTTCTGGCCAGCAACTGATACCTCCACTAAATGACTACCAACTTCTGTTGGTGTAAACTCAACTCGAAATTCTCCAGCTTTTTCCTCCACCAGACGAGCTGTTACTGGACGTTTAGATGGACCTAGAATTTAAAACTCAACATTAAACTTCAATTTTAAAGAAAATTTCATGCAACACTATACAGAGTTAGAAATCATCATCATGACCTGTTTAGTATTCTGCATACAAGTCACAAACAGCATGTCCCAGTACTTTCAATTTAAATGGATGAAATCAGCAGAAATTTCAGTACTGCTATCCATAGTAGCTTTAGTGTGAAACAGATACTATCACCAGTACTTTTAGGACTATTATTAACAGTACTTTCAATCTCAGAGCTCATCCCAAGTTTCACACTTTAATGGAATCCAAATATTCACTACAATGTTGACAAGAGTTTTCTGCCATTGCAAGAATCCACCTTCTCAACTTAGTCTCTTCAGACTGATCCTATTGTCTTTTCCAGAGGTAACATGGTTGGGGTGTGAAGTTGACTGATCACCTCCATCTAGTGCTAAAGTTAAGAAATAGTACAGCTTAACCTCTGCTCCCCTATATGCCTTCCTAGCATGGACTGGGATAAATTTACCTTTTTCATTTACCTTGCATTTGTCTGTACCACAGGCAAGTGAGATAAGAAGTGTAGGCCCTACAGTTCTTATATTTATGAGCTCATACAATTAATCTTAAATTTCCATGTTGGACGACGCATACCCAGAAGCAAGAATTAAATATTATAAAAGTGATGAAACAAACAACTGCTTATTAAAAGCATAAGTAATTTGATGCATGTAGGCATGAGGATGAAAGTGTAACTTGGAAGTAAATAATCCCTTAGAAAACTGTAAGCTATACAAAATCATTAAAATGTCTTACTTATTATCTGTACATCTATGTCATTGTGGCTAAATCCAAGTGCACTGAGCTCAAATACAGCAGTGGTTCCGGCTGCCACTAACCGGACTGCATCACCCAGCACTGCCATCTTGGAGCCCGTCATCACTCCCACCTGCCACGGGCTACCTGCAATAAAAAAAAACATGGTTCGCTCTTCCTGCAAGTCAAACAGCAACTGACATCAAACAGATGAGGTCTCCAAACCGTTTGGATTGATGTGGCTTGTCGCTCAAGAAACAAGTTCTTCACTTACTGGATGTAACTTTTCTAGTGTTTTGCCACTCACATATTTCGATTTGTGTACATATTTAACAAGTTCAGGCAAGAAGAGATAAACAATACATGATCATGTGTCATGACAGTAAGACTCAGGTTGCCACAGTTTGTGTAAAACTTAGGCTCTTTTGAACTACTCTGATGATGGTTGAGGCAAGCTCCCCCATAATGCTTGTACTTATATACCTCTCTACATGGTCTCCAAAGACAGAATCTTCAGTGTAAAAAGTCATTCACATTAAATTAAAAAAATCACTGCTTTACTGCAACCAAGGCATTGAGATACAACAGAAAGCTAAGATTTATATCAACACAGAAATTTTCCTCGACTTCTTTGACATATGGTGGCAAGTTTTAAGGAGTGGGGAGAATTGTCAATTTATTTTGTACTGTAATAAATGTTAGATTAAATACTTGATGTCATGGTCACCATATGGTGGACAAAATATTTTAAGCTTCTTCAATGTTTTAAATAATTGAAATCACAACATTTTTTAAAATTTTCGAATGTACCTTGTGACACAAGTTAAAACGCCCCATACATGACGATACCGACTTCAAAACTCGAATGTTTTATGACCACGAGCCTGTCATAAAATATGCAATGACCATCTCCTGTCCCCCTGATTCCTAATAATCATAACTTCTCTCATTGGAATCGGAATGTACTACATAACCGTTAAATGTCCTTAGAATATCAGTTTTCACATTGCTAAAATTTTCCTGCAATCTGGTAGCATAATTACACACAGGGCGATAAATTATAAACGAAATGACATCTAATGCCAACTGAAAATATCTTCAGTTTACCTTGAAGTGTATTCTTTGTATGTACTTACAGCGGTTACAATACCATTTTTGGAATGCCTGCCCATCGGTTACACCCCCGTATGCGCGAACCGTGCACTACAAGTCTACGTATGCACATACGGCGTGCCTATCTGTTTTCCGGATACGTGTTAAAGTAACCACGTTCTACTACCACCGATACTGTGACTGATACTGCTACTTGGAGCAGCGCTCAATTTTAAAACAGCCTTAGGGCGGTGACATGCCTCCGCACATATTGACAACTATCTCTCCTGTATTTAAAAGAAATTCTCAAAAATATACCTGTCTATGTTTAGAAGTTCGACTATCTCTAAAATGTTTACAGACACTTCACAAGTCGAAACCCGAAAATAGTATGCACTCCGAACGTAACGACAACACACCTCTTCGCAAGAATGAGAACTCTCGACAACTTGAGAATACGTTCGTGACGTCGCGTGGAGCATTGTTGCCAGACACTTCACATTCCAATAGCTTCCAGCCTAACCAGCCGCAGAAAGTATGAGACGTTATACAGACACGGCAACTGTGTCGTGTAAGTGATCGAGGCCGCAAGTAGGTAGAGAACAGCGACAGGTACAGTCAGGTGAGAAAGTTTCAGCCGGTACGATCGTTTGTAAATGAACACTACATTGTCCCTGTTCTTTGGATATTGTTGTCAATATACACGACAGTGGTGTGTTGTTAAGGACAGCACTTCACCTGATAAGAAATGGCACGTTAGCTCTTTTTTTTAAACAAAGACTTCCTCTTGTCAATGTACGTCAAAGAAAGAAAATATAATGGAATATCACATAACAGGAAGTGGTCACCCTCCTCACTTCCCGGTAAACTTCAAATAACTATAAGCAATAATTAAAACACGAAGGGTGGAGTGAATGTGTGTCTTGTTCTGGCATTTAAATCTCCTATCACCCTCTACCCAGATTCTCGTTAAATACACTATTATTTTGTAAAGGACGGAATTTCACGCCTCTGCCACACCTTGAGAAGTCGCAATTCATTACAATGCGAAAAGTAATTGGCGTTATTTTTGTGGTGTTTTTTAATATTGTTAAATAGGAGACTTCCGATTATCGTCATAATCATCATCACCACCTTCATAAACAGTCACACCTCATGCTAAGTATTTGAAAGACTAGCTATATTCAGAGTTGGAGGTAGGCGATGGCAATAAAAAGGCGTCTTTGTAATGTTACATGCATATTACAGAACTAATTTATTTAGCAATAAAGCGAAGTAAAATCCGTTAAATTTGATGCATTGTGTTCAGACTATTACCCGCTGCATCTTTAAGTTTATACTGGGTAAAAGGCCGTTTCGAATAAATGCGGAAAGTAGCAGTGTTATACGCAAGTTCTTGCGGTTCTGACAATATGCCATTCTAAGAAGATGATCGCATTGTTACAGTCGACCTTGTAGTAAGGAGGTTAGTAGGCTAATGTGAGCATCAGACAAGACAGTTTCTTGAACATATGGAGTCAATGACCAGGATAGGGAATTAATGTGTAAGGTCCACTTGTAGGCCTAATATTTACGGTAACGGGTCGCCATATCTCTTCTGTGAATGTATTACGTAAGTGAAGCATGTAGTTCACATAAAACTCATATTCATACGGGAAATATGGCGATGCCATAAAAGGAGCTGGGACAGTGTAATCGATATAGTGACTAGACTATGTGCTGGTAGCTACGGGGCTCGCAACCGCCTCTGTGGTCTAGTGGTCAGAGTTTCTGGCTACAGATACAGAGGTTCCGGGTTCGATCCCCGGCGCTACCAGATTTTCTGAGTAGTAGTGGGTCTGGAACGGGGTCCATTCAGCCTCGTGAGCCTCGTGAGGTCAATTGAGGAGCTACTTGAATGAAAAAAGTAGCGGC
>Ga0131853_10024869_pt1 | contig 10797 bp, 14 predicted proteins | sample TergutLab28metaG_FD_92764 | JGI IMG/M metagenome (GOLD analysis project Ga0131853, IMG submission 92764) | Labiotermes labralis P1 segment gut microbial communities from Petit-Saut dam, French Guiana - Lab288 P1 (version 2) (version 2) | ecosystem: Host-associated > Arthropoda: Insects >... | reverse complement strand
GTCTGCGACCAGACATGTAGCGATTGCATGGTCAGTCCGCCGTGCGCATTCGCGGAGGTTCGAATCCCATGCGACGACTGCCATAGGCACTTTAGAAACGCCGCGTGTTTCGCGAACCACAAGTTGCGCACATCGAATAGGAAATCGGTGTGTGAACGTAAGCGGTGTTGCGAGACTTGTGGATAGCTCGTGACGCGAGAAAAGCACGAATGTTACAAACGATTCTGCGACACCTGTAAGGAGAACAAAGAAATAGGACATCTATGTTACATGAGACCTCTGAATAACGCGTTACCTCCCGCTGGGGATAAGGAATTCTACGTCTTCTACGATTTCGAGACGAGCCAAATTATCGAGTACGCGGACGAGGCTGAGTTACACGTACCCAATCTCGTTTGCGTGTAGCAGTTTTGTTCTCGATACGAGGGCGCAGAAGACGCATGTGACTGAGTGCGATGCGAATCAAGGAGGATTTCGTTCTGGCAAGTTCGCGTGGGGGAACTGTATCGTACAAAACGGAACGACGCCCTTGGGCCATTAAGATAATCGCTATAGCACACAACTCCAAGGCATTCGACATTCACTTCATCCTGAATACAGCGATATTATTGAAATGGAAACTGGACCTGATTATGAACGGTCTAATAATCATTTGTATGAGAATGGAAAACCTTGTGTTTTTGGACAGCGTGTCCTTCCTGCCCTTCCCGCTGCGCAGGCTGCCCGAAGCGTTCGGTCTGACGGTCGCCAAATCGTGCTACCCTCAAAAGATTAACACCGAAAAAAACATAGATTACATAAGATCCCTTCCAGACGTCTCGCACTACTTGGTGAACGAAATGGGTGAAGGTGAGAGGAGTGGGTTTCTCGAGTGGTGCGCGACACAGGAGCGCCCGTTCGGAAATAGGCGCGTGCTCGAACAATGCTTTCAAGATTACTTTACGGTCTTAATGGAGGCGTGACGTGTGCTTCGACAAGAATTTATGCAAATAGGGAATTTGGACGTTTTTCTCGAGTCGATAACTATCTCATTGGCATGTAATAAAGTCCTGCGTAAATGTTCCCTGCAGCCCGATAGTATAGGCATTATTCCTACTAGAGGGTACACGTGTAACCAAAACTAGAGTAAGAAGGCGATGATTTAGCTGAAGCATATGGAGGAGGCGGACGGTTTAAAAACAATGCACGGTCGCAACGGTCGCGAGTACAAAGTACCCGAATTGCCCCACTTTAGTGTGGACGGTTACTGCTCTGAGACTTGAGGAATATACAAGTTTTTGGATGTTATTTTGACAGTAACAAGTGCCAACCCTTCCGTGTCGTCATCACCACGAGTGGCGACACATTAGCGGAGCAGTATGTGCGGACGATGTCGCGCCTGGAGCAGATAACGCGATCGGGTTATCTGGTGAAGTTCCAATGGGAATGCGAATTTGACGAGTCGGGTATTGTGAAACAGAAACCAGAACTGCTCACGCATCCCATAGTACAGCAGCGTCCGCAGTGTATCCGTGGTGCCCTTTACGGTGGTCGAACAGAGGCCATGCGTCTCTCTACGGTAAAGCGAGGGAGAATGAAACCGTTCAATTGTCGATGTTTTGAATCTCTACCCATACATATGCAAGTACTTTAAGTTCCCAATGGGTCATCCATTCTTTCACGTGGGCGATGCATATAGGGTCATAGAAGAATGCTTATGTATGGAGGGTCTAATCACATGTTCAATCGTCCCCCCAGACAAGTTATACAATCCCGTCTTTCCCTACAAGTTTAATAATAAACTCATGTCCTGCCTGTGTAGAATATGCTTTCTCACCCCCAGTGCGGAATGTACGCATACCAAGGATGAGGATCGCACCCTCACAGGTACCTGGGTAAAGAATGAATTTAGGTTGGCTGTGCGGAAGGGATATGGGATACTCGAGATCCATGAGTTATACCAGTATCAGGTTACCCCATACAACCCCGAAACAGGCGAGGGGGGACCTTTCGTGAACTACATTAGTACGTTCCTGAAATTGAAAGCTGAAGCTAGCGGTTCGAAGCCCCGAGGACCGTTATCCTTATGTAGAATCGTTCTGGTAGAGCGAAGGCATAACATTAGATAGGGAGTGTATCAGGTTTAACGCCGCGAAACGGGGTCTGGCCAAACTCTGCCTCATCTCGAAGTTGGTAAAGTTGACGAAGCGGAACGATAATCACTGAACCCAAAGAAATGTATGGTTTTTTGGCCACGTCCGGCATGGAGGTGCTGAACCTCGTTATTGCTAGCGATGACGTAGTCTGGCTCTTGTGGAAGCGCGCGGCAGAGGAAGACGTGCCAAATTTGCGTCATACCAATGAGGTCATAGGACCTTAAGTCACTGCAGGGGCGAGGAACATCTGTATCGCTATCTGGACAGGCTGCGAGAGAATGCCATCTAATGAGATACAGACTCGGTGAAATATATTCTGCCATGGGAAGAACCCACGCTGATTGAAACAGGCTACAAATTGGGGGACGTTACCTCCGAAATGCGCCCTTCTGAATTTATATCTCAATTTGCGAGTGGGGGACCCAAAAACTACGCGTACAGGTTTATGACCGGCGGAACAGGTAAAAATGTAAGTAAAGTGAGGGGCGTAACTCAAAATAACAATGCATCGAAATTAGTTAAATTTGAACGCATTAAGGACATGATTTTTAGATCGGGGGACGAACCCCAAACTGTAGTACATATCCACATAGACAAGAAAATTAATCGGAAGAAGAAGAGGGAGGATTAGTCTCAACAGTCAACGAACCGGAAAACAAAACAATAGGATTTCATTATTCAAGTGACGGCGGTTAGGCGACCACACGTCTTCCTGTTCGGATATAAATAGGAGGGGTTCCGTTGGGTGAGGTGTTCCATTCTAGCCTTTTTATCCATGAGTGATGACCTTAAATTTAATAATAAGTGGACCTAGCGCTTCTGGTAAGTCGTCGTTCTGAGTACGGTTCCCGCAGAAACTCGAAGCCCTGTGTACGGAACGGGATTTCGACAGCGAGAAGACCGCGGTTCCGTCACCGACAGAACTGCCGAGGAGGGACGTACATTTTAACTAAGGCGTCCCAACAGATTTTGAAAACGCTCGCGGCAGACCGGTCCTCGTAATCCTGGACGATTTTTTGAACGACGTCTATTCCAAACAAGTGTGTGACCTGTTTACGAAAGGCAGCCATCACAGAAACATCAGCGTGATTCTAATCACACAGAACCTCTTTCACCAGGGTCGTTATTGTAGGGACATTTCTCGAAACGCGAAATATCTGGTCCTATTGAAAAACCTCATGGATAAGAATCAGTTCATGTTTTTGGCCCGTCAAGTTAACCCCGAAAACAGTGATAGTCTCTACAAGGCCTACCTGGAAGCGACATATCGACCCCACGGGTATCTACTTCTAGATCTGTCGCAAATACCGTTGATCGCCTGCGTTTTCAAACCGATATATTCCCATCGTCTGCTCGCCGATAAGTGATGAAGCGAGTGAAATCGAATTACCACGCCCTTCACATAATCAGGACGGCCGAACCGAAACTGCGTAAGGCCATAATATCTAACTGCAACAATGTTCTCTTGAATAGTATAATCCAGTGCATTCTTAATGTCTTGAACGGATGCGTAAATTTGACACGTTGTAACACGCGTAAATTGCGAAAGCACAAGGCCACTCTTCGCAAGGTTGCCGACAAGCGAGTTCCTCTATCTATGAAGAAGATGCTCATAGTTAAACGGGTCGGATTCCTGCTCCTTCTGCTCAGCGCCGTTCTGCCCGCGATCGCCAGCGTAATCGTTTCCTCGAAATAATGTTAGATAATATGTATCTCGTTTCGGCCGAAATGTTTTCCAGAGAGGACCTAAAAAACCTCCACATTTTGTTTCGCCCTGCCCCCCCCCCCAAAAAAAATTCTCAACATCCTCCTCCGTCGAAGAAGAAGAATAAGACGCGAAAACGCGAAAAGCAACACCCCTGTATCAAATGGGTTAAAACACGTAAAAAGATGGGATTGGCTGATATCACACGCAAGACGCGTATGAAGGCGATCGCGGAATTTCTACAGAAAGTCTTACCAGAACCCGCATCGCCCCGTACTGAAACTGTCGTGAAGAAGAAGAAACAGCCACCGCTTCTGCCATCATGATAGTTCGATGTCGGGATACAGATGGATCCTGTCGCCATACCCTCCACTTCAGCCGTATACGAGAGAACTAAGCCGAGGTTCACTTTCGGAGAAATCAGTGACGACAACGACGACGACGACAACGATGGTGATGATAATTATGTTTATGTCAAGGGAGATGCACGGGCGTTCGGTAGGGAGAATGTCAGCCCCATAGTCAGTCCGTACATATTGCCATATCTCTAAAACCATCCACGCTATCTCGACACTCGATACGGTATCAGAAATGACGGTGACTTGTTCAATATAGGCAATTCCACAGCGCTCGTAGATACCGAAGCGATAACACGATTAGGGAAATAGAATTTTGAGGGGCGACCGGATTGTGGGAGGTGTTGACGCGCAAGAGTGTGGATCGAAGGAAAATCATGACAGATGATCTGAAGAAATATAAGTAAATATTGGAGCTGACTAATGCTAAATTTCTCGACTACCAGCCCGGCGCCGACATACAGATAACGGGAGGATCTAACTATCGTGGCGTCATTGCTCACCTCTTCCCGCATATCGAGCGACGAGGTATCGAAACAGCGTTGCTTTGCCGGTGGGCAAAGTGCTGATGGCCACCGCCGGCTCCGTCGCTGTAGATTGTACTATGATCCCGCCAGACCGATGGCGTTTTGGACCGTGCGAAAACTCGGAGTGGCGGTGAAGAATAATAAGCTCGACGATATCAGAGACTGGCTAGAGAAGCAGGATGCTTACACGTTTTACCGACCGATCAAGAATCATTTCGCGCGCAACCCCTATACGGTGATTAACGTGATAGAGTCTGGGAATGCGACGTAATCTACGTCTGGGCTCTCGGCAAATTCAACGATAATTAGAAATACGTTTTATCCGTCATTGATGTATTTTCCAAATTTCTACAACTGGTCCCTCTAAGGTCAAAGAAAGGTACAACCGCTCCGCCGGCATTTATGTCTAGTCGCCGCAGGCGTCCCGTCTGTTTGCGAACAGACAAGGGCAAAGAATTCTTAAATAAACACTTCCAAGAGATGTTAAAACGCCAGGGCATTCAGTTTCAGGTGTGTAGGAATCCCGACGTTAAATTTAGCGTCTTCGGACCCGCGCATCGGACGATTCGCGATAGTTTTTATAAATATTTCACATACAAAATAACTACAGGTAAATCGACGTTCTCTCAAAATTTGTCAGGGTTTACAATGACACGATTCACTCGCCGACGGGCATGGCGCCGTCGCGTGTGACCGAATTGGACGTCCTCGCCATATGGAAAAGATGGAGGCCCGGAGACGCGGCGTTCGCGTCGCGATTGCTATGTTTCGCGGGGGCAACACGTGCTTATCAGCAAGGAGAAGATGAAGTTAGCCAAGAGGTCCGACCAGAATTTCAACACGGAGATATCTCGAATAGCGTACATGATGGAGATGCGTTCGCGACCCCTCTACGAATTGGAAGATTTAAAAGGAACGCCTATAGGGGGCCATTTCTATCAGGAAGAACTAACACGGTTTCGCGTCACGAGACGTACAATCTATAATATTGATAAAAAATTGAACAAGCGTGTCAGACGCGGCATTTCAGAGTGCCTAGTCCGCTGGAGAGGATATTCGAAAGAATTTGATTCCTGGATACCCGCATCGAGCGTGAAAGATGTCCCACGTCGATCCGAAACACTTTTACGTAACGTTGTTGAATAACACCTCGAAGAACCTATATCCGGATAATAGATCGCCGCATTCATGGACGAGTTCGTGTGGCCCGTCAACTGGGTTCTTCCGACAATTGGGAAGTGGGTGTATGAAAATTCAACTATTCTCCGAACAGTGTGGTAACGTTTAAACACACGACAGCCGTTGGCGGCACTACAGGCTGTATATATTGCGATTTGATATTGCCTCATTATGTGGGTAGAGCCCTGGTCCGCTGTATGAGAACGTTTATTTAGCCGTCGCTCTCGGGTCAACACGTGTTCGATAATGTCTACTATCTGCCCGTCGAGAAGTGGACGTTTAAAATTATAAGGATAGAAATATTGCTTGCGACGGGCAGGCCGGTCGAATTCAAGAGTTGCGTGACGCCTTGAAAGGTGGTCTTTTATTTTCGGCGCGTTTCGACGTGGTAATATAAAATAGCCTAGTTATAAACCCTGCCGTACATTTTATATTTATATACCCTCTGGTGCGGTACTACCTTCACCATGTGGGTCACGGGAAGCACGACGGCATAGGACCCAGTTACTAGTTCTTCAGCGGTTCTAGGGGATCGAAAGTTTTATGGTTGGTTTATGGCGAATGGTTGGCCCGGTCCTCTGGAGTGATGCCAAGATTTCGAAGGCGATATCTTGACATAAATCGGCAGATCGACGGACGAAGACCATCGGATTATAGTCTCCCGTCGCTTTAACGAGACACCTCAAATCTGATCGGTGAGTTGCGGGGACGAGGTCGCTAGCGCGAGGCAGGAGTCGCGAAGCGGAGACAGAAAGGCGGCAAGAAACCGAGGTTTACAAACGAAATATCTTCTCCTAAGGGGCATCAGTCTGAATGTCGCCGCCAACCATGATTGTGTCTCTGAGTTCCGAGTTCGATATATTTGCCCCTACACCTATTCAGACGCCTGTCCTCGAGACGACAGAAGTGACGTACAAGCCCATAGCTTCCGCGGATCTAGATTTCCTGAACCCCACCTATAATGACACATACGTCGACCTAAACATAAAAATACATATTCGGGGTAAACTCATTAAGGCTGACGGTAAAAATTTGGACAACACCCATTTTACCACGGTGACCCATAATTTCTTGCACTCGCTCATCAGTCAATGTAGCGTCGCTCTAAACGGCGTGACTATAACCCAGGCCACAGAACTCTATAACTATCGATCGTATTTCGAGACCCTATTGACATACGTCAGTGACACCGAATCCACACATCTAACAAGTTCGTTCTGGTACCTGGATGACGGTGACCTATTGCCCTGCGACCCTAAAGCCGCCGATTCGAAAAACAAAGTTTTCATCACCCGATGGAACAACATCAAGCAGAGCAAAGAAGTCCAACTCTACAGCCGGATCCACATCGACACATGTAACGTACCGCTATATCAAAACCCCGGCGTCCGTATGCAGATCAAACTCACAAAGGCCAAGCCGATTTTCTACCTGATGAACAAAAATGCGGAACAAAGATGGTGTTCAAGAGTCTCGACGACCAAATTTTGGTCAACAGCGTTAGACCCAGTCCGTCGCTCTTGTTGGCGCACAATATCGCTCTTGGAAAGGGCGCTCTCGCAAGCTACAATCTGACCAATGTCGTACCGAAGTCTTTCACGTTTACTAGCGGAGCGCAATCGCTTTCCATACTAGGCCGTGTTGGGACCCATCCCAAAAGACTCCTATTCACCATGGTGAAGTACACGTAATTTCTCGGCTCTGTGACAACGAACCTCTACCATTTCCGACACTACGATCTGAGTTCTTACACGCTGAACGTTATCGGCAAACAGATACCGACCGAAGGTCTGTCTCTGGGCAAGGATCACGAGAAGACGTCAGTCATGGGATACAGGACGCTCTTTGAAGGTTCGGGCATTCACTGCCCGAACCCGGGTCTCCAGATAACTCACGACATGTGTATAAACGGTTATTTCAAGCTAATCTTCAACTTGAAACGCGATCGAGCCCCCTCCGAGGGACATACGTCACACCCTGATAATGGCAATATCAGAGTTCAATTCAAATTCAGCAAGCCGTTACCCGAACCCACCACGTGAATATTCGATCTCGAATACGATAATTCCGTTCGCGTTGATACCTCGCGAACGATCAGGACAGATTTTTGAAAGAAACTTGAGCAGGACGCTTATTTCGTGTACATTGAAAGACCTGAGATCGTTCTTGGGAGTCTTCCCCTCCGACATGCTGCCTCGCTCCGTCACGCAATCTGCCACGATCATAATCAACGCCGATCCTCACACGGAGAAATTTTCACACTGGCTGGCCGTATATTTTCTACCAAAATTCTCAAGTGCCTATTTTTTCGATTTGTACGATATCGTACCGCTCGTCCCCGACATAGCGGCCTTCAATCGACGTAACTGTACCGTCTGGGAATATGAAAGGAGACAACTGCATGGCCTGAAGAGTAATATCTGCGGTAAATATTGCTTCTATTCGTCCTCTACATGGACCGGGGTTTCACCGCCAAACAATTCGTCGGGCAATTCGACGGTGCGTAGTCAGCAGTAGCAGACGGACAGATCGTCCGAGCCTTCGCTTCCGAATTCTGGTCGCCGCGGAGAGGTAACGGCGGCGGTGGCGGCGGGGAAGAGTGCAGCTCCAGCTTTCTGTAAAAGGTGGGTAGTTATTCGTAGTTTCGTCATTCTAAGCTATGTAGACCGCCGATATGGAGTTTGTAATAGATTTCGAATTTTTTAGAGGGCGCCAGAATGAGATCGTGGTCAAGGAAATCTCTGTGGCGGCCAAAAACATGGTCGATTCGTTCTGTTTCAAGAGCCCCTATAGCATGACTTCACAAGGCTCAGATGAAAACGGGCTCAATTTGGAGTTCGCGCACATGCCTATCACAATTTGTACATGGTTGTGAGCGAGGCGGTAGCGGGGTTCGCTTACCTCTACTGCTATGGCGTTACAAAATGCAAATTTCTCATTGAACTAATGGGTCACCCGATTCCAAACGTGCAGGAATTCAATTGTCCTCTGCCCACATCCTTTAATCATACACGCTGATGCAGCGTGCCTTTTCACAAATTTTGAAATGTCAATTGCGCAACCAAAATCGCGCATTCCCTCTAGGATTGGTTGATGTTTCACTCTAGACGAAATCTTACGTAAGGTGCCCCAAAGACATGGCACGTCATTTGTCCAAATTTGTTTCAGGTGTTAAAAATGTGGCGAGTGATAGGCTGCCCTCAGTCTTCGACGATGACTGCCAGACGACGTCGGTCAGATGAAACGCCTGCGGCTACGCAACCTAAACTCGTCAGGTCACTAGAGTACGACACTTGCAACTTCTACACCGAGACCGTCCTACTGCTGTTCGATTCGAAACGGGTCCTATTGCGCCGCCTACTTTTCATAGACGACAAACGACCATTCACGTCTCCGTCGGTTTCTACCCGGCTCGATATAACCGACCCATCGTGGAATTGGAATCCGTAAATAAGAAAATGTCTCCCATCCTCATTCTCGATGATCAGTATGTCAACATAATGGCAGAATATCTGCCTAAGATATGCGAGTCCATGTGCGGCTTCAAGCAGTACGGGTGCTAGTAGGAGGAGGGCAACTTCAGACTGAACACGACGGGAAGCTGCAGGGGAGCCCGATTAAATCTAGATAAGCAGTATATCAGCCTAAGACTCGTCGACCTAGCTTATCTCTGGAGGATGTTTTAGGTCATCCAAAATCAACTGAATGCGTACACTTTTTCTCTGCCTGACGTCGTGGCATATACGACTGCGGCATATATTTCGGTTAAATTTATCGAAACTCCACATATCGCTAGTAAGCACATCCTGTTGTTTGAAGAACTCAAAACGATATTGTTAGAAGCATATTCTTCTTTGAACAACTATACTCTTACCTATTATTGTTTAAGAGTTTTGTAATCATATGTTCGGAAATAAACTACTTACTACCGGTTAAATATTGTGTCACTTTATATTCACACGACGTGTGAAACTTACTTTCTTTTCGGGTTGTCTACAATGGAATACAGACCTAATTCCAAGCCGGAGTGAAGCAGCCCACATCAGAGTGCCACGATTATCTGGCAGGGACCTAAATATCTCTTCTACAATACCAAAGGTTCACGATTGAGGTCATATGTGCATTGGCCTCGCGGTATGAATCTTTCTCCCGAAACGTTGAGTGCTGCGGATTTTTACTACACAGGTATATAAATCACCACTATCTCTCTATCACTAGTAAAATCACTATCTTCCCGTCTACATAGGACACTTTACTTACAGGTCGAGGTGATGGGACAATTTGCTTTCACTGTGGTGGAGGGCTAAAAAATTGGCGTCCCACAATTGACGCGTGGAGGGAGCACGCACTCTGGTTTCCGTATTGCGTCTACATTCGTTATATCGAGGGAGAAGAATTCATACGCGGATGTCGGAGTTGTGTACACTCGTGTAATCACACTGCACTAACCTGCTTTTTTTTTTTGTAACTGCTTCTACTGCTGTACAGTCACAGGACAGTCGACTCCTTCCCGACACCTCTTTCATGTAGACACGTGCGTATGTATATTGTTCTGCAAGTGTACTTATCAGATTTTGTGCTCAAACCTTTGAGCCATTATTAGCAACCTAGGAAGCATGTTACATGGGAATAAATCTTGCTTCTAACATTGCCAGAAAGGTCTGTGCACTAAATACGAAAAGTACACTTACACTACAAACGGCAGACGGCAGCTTGACCATGGATAGGTGAATCGAAACACCTTCAATACACCTCCGGACGTGTGTGTAAGATGGGCTGCAAATAGCTGGCAGCTGGTCTCGCGTCACCTGAAACAAAATGTTGTATTATTTCTTTTTCATGGACGCAAGTTAGAAAGTAATTTTCTGGTTATGCATACATGACAAAGGGACAAG
>Ga0131853_10024868_pt1 | contig 10797 bp, 11 predicted proteins | sample TergutLab28metaG_FD_92764 | JGI IMG/M metagenome (GOLD analysis project Ga0131853, IMG submission 92764) | Labiotermes labralis P1 segment gut microbial communities from Petit-Saut dam, French Guiana - Lab288 P1 (version 2) (version 2) | ecosystem: Host-associated > Arthropoda: Insects >... | reverse complement strand
CAAAATAATGTCAGAATCTGATTTGTATTCGAGTATGTCGTTGAAAAAGCTGATAAAGACTCTCGAACGGCTACGTGTTCAGTACATCAACGACAATCGAATATTATTCCCCGCCACTGCCTTGCAAAAGAGAATACTGAAAGCGTTTGGCATTGCTCAACCTGTGTAGGTAAAAAATCAAGCGGGGATTTTAGGATACATAGGCATCATCAAGCCACTTTTCTTTAATCATGGTTACACGGTGAGTTAACCTATATCCGCAGTCGGGGCATTGTACAAGCCCTGTAAGGCGATGGGGCGCACCTTCTCTCTTGGGTGGACGGCGTTTAGTTTTCCGCAGTCGTTGGGCGTTATTCCATAATTCCTCGTCCACAATAGCGGGGATAGCACCATCAAAAACATACTGTTCCTCTGTTGTGGTTTTGCGGTGTCGTTTGTGCTTGTAGCTGTCTTTAACGGTCTTTCCAAGCACCTTACGCCCCATGTATTCGGGTCTTTTAAGGATATAGATTAGGGTTGTACTCGACCATGCGTAAGGGTCTGCATATTTGGCGGCTCGTACTGGCTGACCTGTGCGTTTCCAATGCTCGGAAGGTATCGGTACTTGCTCCGCTCGTAGTATTCTGCCGATTTCGTTAATACCTTTGCCCTCAACGACCATTTGGAAGATACGGCGAACAACAGCGGCGGCGGGTTCATCTATGTGCCATGTGTTGTTGTCTTCGGGGTCTGCGACATAGCCGTAACTCACGCTCCCCGAACAGCGTAGCCCTTTTCCATGCGTGACTTGAATACTGCTTTTATCTTCTTTGATGTATCCGCAACGTAAAATTCGTTGAATACGTCACGCATTAGTGACATAATATCAAAGCCCTTGGCGGTGTCCAGTCCGTCCTCGGCGGCTATGAAACGCACGTTGTATTCGTCAAAAGTGCGTTTTAACAGCCCAACCTCTACTACGTCACGACCTATGCGAGATTGGTCTTTAATAATTACCGTGGCTACGTTCCCTGCTTTTATTTCCTCCAACATTTCATTTAGTCAAGCATAAGGCCATAAAGAATTTTTGCACCGTCTGATAGGTTTTTATAACGGGCATTTGTAAACAAGGCTTTTGGTAAACGGTAAAATGTGTACTGGTCGGCTTCGTTGCCGTGATAGTAGCCGTATGGCTCGTATGGTTGGGGTCTGCTCATAATGTAGCCGCTCCTTTCGGGGTGTCGGGGCAAACGAAAAAAGGCCGGGAAGTTTTTACACTTCGCAGCCTTGCCCGGATTGCTTAATTATTTGGTTTTAATTTTGATGATAGCCATATTTCGCGCTTATGCGTTTGGACAAAAATAGCAAGGTACGGTTATAATAACTGCACCTTGCCTATTTTCGTTGTACTACCCCGTTGTCCATTGCCTTAAAAGTGTTGATATGACTGGGTTTCTTCGTGTAGTCTTATCTCACCTAATCCAAAGCTTTCAAGCCTTTTGCAACAAGAAACTCGCTTTCAAGAATCAAAACCCTACTCAACTTGTACCTCCCCAACTTTGCCTATATACAATTATACGACATATTCATCACAGATTCAACAAGTGTATTTATTTTATTTCTATCTGACGGATCGTCCGACACTTACCGCATCTGATGGACATCAATTTATTTTATACAAGATAAATTTTACAAGTACAAGTTTAACATGTATAATTCACTAAGCGGTAGAGACACGCTGCGAGTATTTATTTAGCGGGTTTAAACCCGTCTGTCTATTAAATTTAGCCACATGGAGGGATATCAAATGACCAAGAAACAATCACAACTCAATCACGTAATTTCCGTTGAGCAGGACTTGCAGGACAGCTTAGACACAATAAACCAATTATTAAAGAACAAGTATCCAAGTAAGCCCACAGTAGCACTCAAACCATTAAAAGCGCTGGAAGCCGCTTTTACAGAACAAGTTGATTTTGCCACGACATTGTGCGAAAATAGAAACTACCCGGCACTAAATGCAGTCATCATGATCAAAAAAGGCCTGTTCTTTGTAGACGCCGACCTCATAAACCTAGGACTCAGCCTTTTAAGCGAATACGAAGAAGCGGAGCTGTACGATTTATTAATGGAAGAAGTCAACAGCTACAACGTCAGCGCACTCGTTAAATCCGATGACGTCAAAAAAATCCGCAAGCAAGTGGGGCGCAATGTTAAACAATTAAGAATAGAACACGGTATTACAGCGAATGAGTTAGCCAAGGCCTTAAATATCACGGTTCCTTTCCTGGGCCTGGTAGAAAGAGGGTCGCGGGGTGCATCAAACTACAATGTCATTAGATTGGCAGAAATATTTGGAATATCCACCGATGAGATCTATTTCGGGGCTAAAAACATAAGCACCACCACTCATAACGAGCTGCTATATAAAAAGCTGTCCGTTCTGCTTAGGCAACTTCCGGATGAAAGGCTGGAAGATTTGATTAAGATAGTGAAAGCACTGATGTAGTATCAGAAAGGAGCCTACACCCATGTATCCGATGGATTACAAAGGCATCACGAGGGAACTAAATATAGTCCATTACGCAGATATGAAAAATATGCTCAAACAGCCGCCCTTTACGTACGGCACACCTGTTAATGTGTTGCTGGTGAGCGACCGGTTGCCGGATTTTGCTAAACAAGTGCAGGAATGTTTACAGCATAGTACGGATGTCACGGCTCATTTAGTCAACGATTCAAAAAGCGCCCTCCGGCTGATATACGAAATACCCTTTGACTTCCTGATTATCGTAGGAACTATGCTCGATGAAAGTGACTACAACTTTGTGCGGGATTTCCATTACTTCAACGAGTACTCAATTTCCATAGTATACGGACTTATGGAGGAGTTTGTAATCTTTGGCTTGGATGAATTTGGGGTGTTAGGCGTTTCCAATATACTGCTTTGCCGGATGGGCGACCTGCTTAATAGCATGCGCCAGTATTACGACAATGAAACTGAGCGTATGCACAAAGATGTATCACCTGACGCATCAAGGGAATACCTCAGGCTAAAAGTACTCGCAAAATATGCCGCGTTTAACCGGAATCAAAAGCGGAATCTTAGGAAAGGAAAGTAAAGGCTGGTAGGTTTTTTCTTACATAGGAAACTGAACCCTTTCCTAGCAAAAGATTGGAGTAACAAAACGCACATAGCGCATTATTGTTCTACTGCCCGGGGCTACAGCGGCTCTTGTTTCGCTTGCCAAATCTAAGGCAAGCGGGCTTTCTTGTCGTCTTATCCATTTTCAATTACCTCCCACTCTGGAATTGAGTAAAAATCCACATTGCTGGCACGAAAACCAAAATCACGTACATAATCTAACAAGCCATCTGAATTTATATTGCTCATTTCGCTAAGTTATATTGAATGTTAAACATATTTGGTTAGGTGTTTTAGCTCTATATCGCTTCTGGTGTCCAAATTATCTATGTCGCATGGGGCTTACAGAGCTTTTAGTATCAAAAAGGTATCACTGAAACAAATACACTTTTAAACAATTAAATATGGCAATCTAAGCGGAACTTATAGGAACATCAATCCTATCTCTTGCGACACATATGCCGTTCTTAATAAATCACTTTAGCCGACTCGCTTAGAATGTAGCAACTCAGCTTTCTGTGATGCTTCCCAATTTAAAATCACTTTATTTTGCTTGATGAAATCTGATATCACTGCCTCAACAACCGGAACTGAAACGGTGTTGCCAAATTGTTTATATGCATAAGTATCTTCTGGATGTATTGAAAAAGAATCTGGAAACCCCTGCAATCTCGCACATTCTCTCGGCGTAATCCTCCGCGGTCTGTTGTGCTGTATAACGCCAAGTCGGTTTGCGTCAGATGATGTCAGTGTAATCGAAATGCTCTCAGGATCAATAAACTTGAAGACTTCAAAAGACATATTGCCTGCAGCGGGGTTATAACATCCAGATTCTTCTTTTAAGTAGCCTTTTTGTATTAAAGATTCAATTATAGCATCAATGTCGCTATCCTTGTAAAAGGACTTAATCTGATTTTTGGTGAGTTTTTTGCCGTCCTGATGTGTACCAAACTCGTGCCTGCGTCGATTCTGTAAAAGCATATTCATGAAACGGATTTCTGCTTGTGTGCATATTCCTTTTGTTCCAAGCTCCCACGAATGTAGCGACTGTCCGCCACGATAATCAATTAACCTATATCCGTGCAATTTGGATAAGTCATTCCCGATTGCAGATTTAAGCTGAGATTCAAACGTGTCAGAGCAATAGTATTTTTCATTTACTTCATCTTCAAGAATGTGTTTTACTACACTTGTTGGCGTCGGTAGAAATGAATTAAAAAGGGTTAGTTGTTCGTTCTGATCCTTGTACTTGTGTGAATCGGCAGCACCATAACCGCTAATAAGGCTCATTGATGGGGTAGCACCAAGTATTCCAAGAATATATAAGCGAACCCTGTTATGCGGCACATTGAAATCTGAACTATTTAAAATGAGTTCATGAGTGCCGTATCCTAAGCGGTGTAAACTTGATAGAATAGTCTCAAATGTTCTGCCATTATCATGAGTTTTCAAGCCCCTGACGTTTTCCAGTAGAAACGCTTTTGGTTGGTTTTGTTCCAGTATTCTCTCTATCTCAAAGAATAAGGTTCCTCGTGTGTCGCCAAACCCCATTCGTTTTCCAGCATAAGAGAATGGCTGACATGGAAAGCCTGCCAACATCATGTCAAATGGAGGAATGTCGCAAATCTCTTTGATATCTCCGCTTGGACATTCTCCAAAATTCATTTCATAGGTCTGACAGGCTTTAGGATCAATCTCGCTAGATAATACGCATTTGCACGAAATAGCCGATTTACTAAGAGCGGATTCAAATCCAATTCTAATTCCACCAATACCTGCAAAAAGGTCTATATATTTTATCATCCCAATTTCTCCCTGATAAAACTAATCAAAACGTCAAACTCATCGGGTGTATACGCAACATTGCAATGACTATTCTCGCATATTACACTAATCGCCGACCTACGAGAAAAGTTACCAGTACCATCAATAATATAGGCGATGTAATTCCGATTGCTTGTGATTTTCTCGAACCTGTCTCTAGCCTGACCGCCTTTTCTTTCAATTGTACTATTTGATGTTTCTTGGAAAGTCACTTCAACGGCAACATACGTTTTATGCCTTCGTGTGTCATCTATCTTATCAACAACAACATCGAAATTTGTAAGCGTTCCGCCATCATTCTGCGTAACTCCCGGAATAGTTCCGTTACTTCTGACGCAGTAATTATCGCCAAGCGCTTCGGTCAAGTATTTAACAACATATTGCTGTGCAACATTTCCCAAATCCGATGCAGTTTTCCCACCAATAATTCTACTTACTTTGATATAGTTTTGCCTGACAAACTCTTCAACTTTCGAATCGTCGCCAATATACTCATATGGAGTACACTTAAACAATACAGCCCTCGTGCTTGCATTTACCGCCGCAGCACCATACATAAGAAGAATGATTATATCTTTGAAAAGATTAACATCAGAATAATCAGCAGATAGGTTCTCCACCGTGTCTATTTGCATTTTTTTGTTATTCAATACGCTTGTCACAGGCAATTTAGAAAATGAATACTCTATCTCCCCGCTTCCGACATCAAAAATGAGTTTTTTCTCGGGGAACATTTCATCAAAGTTTTTATTTATGCGCTGTAACGGTTCTCCACCAAAGTCAACCAAAACCGCCAAATGCTTTAAAAACAAAGGGTAAGAAAATTGCGCAGCGTCGATCAGCTCGAATAAACTGGAAGGATTGGCTTTATCAGCAAGCTTCATAATTGAAATGAATTTTTCCTGAGAATCGAGTAATATCTGTAACACGCTGATTTTCAGTGCTTCTTCTCGAACCTCTCTAGGCCACCATTTACACGCACGAACTTCAAGTTCATCTATTGTGCGCTCATATCTGTCTTCATTCATTAAGACTCTCCCAAACCCATCGTACACATTTAGCTAGGATGATTTTCATTTTTAACGGCTTCTACAACATCTGAAATATCACAATCGAGGGTTTTGCAGATTTTCAAAATGCTATCCATAGAGACAGTCTCGCCTTTGCCCAACTTAGCCAACACGTTAAAACTAATCCCGGCAGCCTCTTTTAATTCTGTGCGATTCATTTTTTTATCAATTAAGAGCTTCCATAGCTTATCATAGCTGACTAACATATTGAGCCTCCTTGAAGGGCTTGCCCTGCATATAGATGTATGATAACATGCACTTGGCTCAATATCAAGATATTCTTTTAATTTCGTGAGGGAGATTTTATGGAGTATGCACAGTAAAAGAAAACGGTGTGCGCTTCACATCATTCAGTTTATCAAAAGCACTGTACAATAAAGCGTACTTGTCAGCATCGAAATAATTTACCGTGAGTAATCATTTTTTCGTTGTCTGATCCGAGGCTTTCTTTCAGCGAATCCCTGTGCAGCCATTGCTTGCTTGAGCGACACTCGCATATCCAAACCTCGCTTACTGCCGGTGATGTATGGAATAAAATCCACATGGAGATGCGGCGTCGCTTCATCCATGTGGAGGTGAGCGGAAAATACCCTAAGATTAGGATTTCGTTCTTGGAAGCTCCGCATGAACTCGTCCAACACCTTTGCGGCAAGCTGACCATCCTCAAAAATGGCTGACATGTTCTCCATCTTTCCGATTTGGAATATGACTTCCTTTATTGCTTACCACTTGTTCGTATGCTCTTTTCAGGTTGTCTCGTTCGAGAACCCACTCTAGCAAGTTGCTGGTGTATACCAGTTGCACATTGCTGCACGGGTTACTGCTTTGCCGATTTATCTACGACTTTTCACAGCGTTCCGCCAGACCTCCCCGGGTTATTGCCAGCAAGTAATAACCGTGGTTATAACCAGTTGAGGATTATCGCCAGATGAGGTTGTATTGCTGAAATACAGGGAAAAACAACAATCCAACTGGTAATAATCATAAATCTTATAATGGATTATATCAGCGATGCTGAAATTCTATTATGAGGTGGAAAAATGTTAGCAAAAAAACTTGTAAACACCGTCTTGCATAGCATGGCGGAATCCGGGCTCAAAAAGCGTACGATAGCAAGCAACTACACTCGCCACTACCATGCGTTTTGTGCGGTGGTTGGCGAGGCGGAGATGGATGAAGGCTTGGTTGCGTCATTCCTCGCAGGAAGGCACGGTGGAAACATCCTTGATGCCCGCAATAGCCAACTGACTCGGTATGAGCAGGAGGAAAAGCGCGCTTTCTTCGTATTGCTGCATTATGCGCATACGGGCAAACTCCCAGCGCGCTTCGTCCCTGCCGTAGCGCCGCAGGAGGGTGACTTGCACATACTGGACATGTACTTGACCGAATGTTTAGAATCGGGGAATGCCCGAAGAACCCTTCAAAGAAAGCGCGATTCGATAATGCGCTTCCTGTCGGTAAATAGCTTGCAAGAAACAACTCAGGCATCGATCCATGCGTACCTATGCTCTTTTAGCGGGCAAAGTACCTACTACCTAAAACGGGAGATGGGCGAAATAAGATTTTTTCTGGCTTATTGCGTCAAACATGGGTTTGCGGGAATCGACCTTGCGCACGCTATCCCAAAAATCAAAGCGACCAAAGACAGCATCATCCCTTCCGTTTATGCAGGCACGGAAGTGAAGGAACTGCTACTCCATATTTCAATGAAGGACTCAAAAAACAAACTCAGGGATTACGCAATGGTGCTGTTGATGGCTGTTTACGGGTTTCGGTCTGCCGATGTCTCGCTCCTGCGCTTTGATTGTTTGGACTTTGAGAAAGGCTTTATGACATTTAGCCAATCGAAAACAGGAACTGTTGTCCATGCGAAGATGCTGCCGCATGTAGGGAACGCGCTGGTGGATTACATCTTGAGCGAAAGACCGGAGTCCGATTCAAATATATTCTTCCTGCAAGCAAATGGTATCGGGCTGTCGCCCAAAACCGTCAGCGGGGTTGTCAGAGAGGGCTTCCTTGCCAGTGGGGTTGTTATTGGGGCGAGGAGATACGGCTCCCATAGCTTGAGGCATTCGGTCGCAACCGGACTCATTAACGATGGCTACTCCATTTTCGAGGTCGCAAACGCACTTGGGCAAACTTCGGCGGAAACGGCACGTTTATACGCCAAAGTAGATTTGGCGCAGCTATCCTTATGTGCGTTGGAGGTGCCCGCCAATGAATGACTTTTACAGCATCCCCGAGTATATGAGCGGACTAAAAGAAACATTTTTACAGTTTATCGGATACAAAAAATCGACCGGGCGAAAAGAACGCCTGTACGTCACCGTACTCAAAAGCTTCGATACTTATTGCGTCACCCACAGCCCGTCAACTGCCACATTGGACAAAAGCCTTGTGGAGGGTTTTCTTCAAATAAGCGAACAGCGCCGGATTCCCTCCGTTCTCACCTACGCATCGGTTTTACGTGAACTCGGCAAATTTGTCAGGGATGTACTTGGGAATAATGGCGCATACGTCACAAAGTTATCAGGGAGCAGAAAAAGCAGGTACACTCCATACATTTTCAGCAAAGCGCAGATAGCTGGCTTGCTCAAGGAAGCCAATGCGTTCCGCTCGTGCAACGACAATGTCAGCCCAAACATGAGCAATTCGGTCACATGTCTTTACGCCATGCTGTACTGCACCGGGGCAAGGGTGTCGGAGGCATTGTCCTTGAAACTTTCTGATGTTTCATTGGATAAAGCCACCGTTTTGGTCACGGAGTCCAAAAGCGGCAGGCAACGTTTGCTCCCCATTGCCGGAACCCTTGTTGCGAAATGCAGGGATTACCTTGCGCAGAGGCGCAGCATCCACAACAAGTTCTTCTTCGACTCAGGCGCATTCCGTCACGAAGGACGTATTGGTAGGAGCGACGCATACAGGTACTTCCGCATATTGCTTGAACGGTCGGGCATCCTGCACCGCGGCAGGGGGGAAGGTCCGCGTCTCCATGACCTCCGCGACACCTTTGCCGTCCACTCATTGCAGAGGCTTGTCGAAATGGGTGGGGATACAAACACTGGGATTGAATATCTGTCGCTGTACCTTGGGCATCGCTCAATATATGAAACACAGGATTACCTATGGATGACAGAGGAACTAGCGGATGACATGCTCCATAAGACATCCGGGGATACCGCTTTCTTGTCCGAAGAGTTCCGTCGGAAGGTGGTAGATGCTGATGTTTAAGGGACTCTATCTGTTGCTTGAGGATTTTCTTTGCACATACCTGCCGAAGCACAAGGGTGCCAGTGAACACACTATCACCTCATACTATACGGCGGCTAACCAGTACGTGTCGTGGCTTTCAGACGCGCATGGTATTGAGAAAAGTAAGGCACAGGTGTTCGATTTCACCAAGGAAAGGGTTCTTACATGGCTGGCATCTATTGAGGAAAACGGGGCATCTGTTTCTACCCGGAATCAGCGCCTCGCAGGGTTGCGTTCGTTCCTTGCCTTTGCAGCCGATGAAGAAGCGATTTATATGGAAACGTACCTGTCCGTTGGGAAAATCAAGGCAAAGAAAGGGCGCAAACCGCCAAAAGATTTCCTTAACCACGAAGAATTTCAAGCTATCCTAAAAGCTGTACCTCCCGGGGGAGCGGACTCAATCAGGCACTATACGCTTTTAAGCGTCCTCTACGACTCTGCCGCACGGGTAAGAGAGATATGCTGTATCAGACCAGAGGACATTTCATACGGCAAAAACTGCTCTATAAAAGTTTACGGCAAGGGGCGCAAGACCCGTGTCATATATATTTCTTCCGATGCTGCAGATCTGATTAAGGAACACGCTAAAACGTCAAAGATTGCGGATGGCCCGCTGTTCCAGAACCGTTATGGTGACATGTTGACCGATTCCGGAGTGGACTACATCATAAAAAAGTACACGTCCATCGCAATGGAAAGTTTGCCGTCGCTTAAAACAAAGAAAGTATCCGCGCACACATTCAGGCGCTCGAAAGCCACGCACATGCTTTTAAGCGGAGTAAGCTTGCCGGTGATACAAAGGTTTCTCGGACACGAGTCGATTCAAACGACGGAGGAATACTTGGAAATAGGCTCGGAAGCTATGGTGCAGGCTGTTAACAGAACCGCTGCCTCCATCCTCCCGGCGGACAGGGTGGATGAACTTGAAGAATGGAGAGACCCCGATGTCATGGAGAAGATCCGTTTGAAAATGCAACAGCGTTAGCCGTTATGATTATTACCAGTTGAATTGTTGTTTTTCCCTGTATTTCAGCAATACAACCTCATCTGGCGATAATCCTCAACTGGTTATAACCACGGTAAGACGAATACCTTTCATTCCATGTCCCCACAGCATTTACACGTTTTGCATCCGTGTCGTTTATTGGGCTTTGTTTTGTATTGCAAACTTACCCCGCTTACGTGCCTTATGTTGTTCGTGTTCCTTGGGGCGGAACTTTGCATACGGCTTCCTTCAGATTCTCCCTCACGAAAGACACCCTTGCCTTCTGCTAGTGGTTGGCAACGACCAGCCCCCACAGAGGATTTTCACCTCCTAGATATTCGTCATGCGTGGCACACAACAAAAACCAGCACCTTTTTTACTGGTGCTGGTTTAAGTAAGACCACTCTACTGCCCGAGGCTGCAGCCCTGACTAGTAAAAATCCAAAAACACGCAACAAGAAGCCAAAACAGGGAAAGGGATATAGCGTAAATCTTAAAAAATCAAGAACGGGAGCTAAAAGGCCGCAAAAATTTCTGCCCCT
>Ga0131853_10024866_pt1 | contig 10798 bp, 11 predicted proteins | sample TergutLab28metaG_FD_92764 | JGI IMG/M metagenome (GOLD analysis project Ga0131853, IMG submission 92764) | Labiotermes labralis P1 segment gut microbial communities from Petit-Saut dam, French Guiana - Lab288 P1 (version 2) (version 2) | ecosystem: Host-associated > Arthropoda: Insects >... | reverse complement strand
GGTCCTTCAATACGCAGCTTGAAAGGCATGGCGGCTTCTTCTAATTTGCCCAGATAGTCCACCAGAGCTTTGTAATCCGAGCCAAAAATCTCGCCTAGCATACCATATACGTCAAGATGGATAACAGGCTTGTAGTTTTCGTCCACGCGCACCTCGTATATACGGTTGCGTAGCCACAGCACATACTCCATTATAAGCTCGCCTTTTTTGCCGGCTTTTTTGATGTTGTTGAAAAGTGCGTGAGGCAGAACATCCACAGATTTTAGAATCATTTTGTCGGCATTAAGATACCTGTCATCACCGGATTGCGTGAAAATAGGTATCATTTTGTCCGAAACGGAAGTGTTATATTCGTCCGCAATAACCTGCGCCATCAGTTTGTTATTAGTCTTTGCAACCGCATCAAGTGCGGCCTGTGTGATGCCGTAACGGATGGCGGTATGTAACAAATTGCCGTCATCTACAATAGAATCTAGTTCTGTTGCAAGCTCCTTGAAGCTGCCGATTTTGCGGCCCACCAAAAGTGGCTTAACCGCACGATTTATCACCGGGATAAAGTCGTCTGCCAAAAACAGCGGGTCTCTGCCGGATGCGCCCGAATATTGCACGGCAGCACAGTCACCATGAGCTACCTGGCCATTTTCCAGCACAAACATAACGGAAATGCTCTCGCCAGGTAGGCGGATGCTGCGAAAGCCCTCTGTAACAGGTTCACCCTTGTAGGTGTTGCCATCGGCTACGGCATTGGTCTTCACGGCCTTTTGGTCATCGAAGAAGAAGCCAGAACGGCCGGGACTGCATACCACATCAACAATTTTCATAATATTTCTCCTCTCATGTGTAAAAGTCTTTGGTTAAAATATGTCTTTCATGTTAATTTCAAAGCCGGGCAGTATGCCCACAGGCACGATATCATCCGCCACATAAAAATCCACATCATATTTGCCATTTTTAAACCTATATGCATCTGTTGTTCCGGTATCGGGGTCTAAAAACCATATTTCCAATACCTCGGCTTCGCGGTATTTCCGAAACTTCTTTGTTCTGTCTTTATCAGAAGTTGATGGCGACAGAATTTCGATAACCAAATCTGGTGCCCCCTTGCAGCCCTTATCGTCTATTATTTCAGGGTCACAAACCACAATTAAATCTGGCTGCACAACAGTATCATCATCCTTATCAGCATTAAGGCGTACATCATATGGTGCTGAAAAGACCTCGCACTTTTTGTCTTCCAGGTACTCTCGCAATTTCCAAAATAGATTGCCGGAAATTCTTTGATGCTTGGTACCGGGTGATGCCATAGCGTATGGCACACCGTCAATTAGCTCCCAGCGCTCATCTTCAGGCCATGTCAGCAAATTGGCATAAGTATAGCGTTCATCAAGTTTTGGTGCAGCAGGCATCGCGTCAACTCCCTTCAAGATTACATACCCTTCGGCCGCCCTACAAGCCTGCCTTCGCTGATGGCATAGATATCATCAATCGACATTTGGAAAGAAACTTCGCGTTTTTCGCCCTTGGCGCGTACTTCCAGCTTTTTGCGATGGAAATCACGTATATGGCGGCTAAAAGGCAGATTGCCGAAGTCTAGAATACGCACCGCTCCATCAGAATCGCGGGCAGGAAAGGCTAGGTCGGCATTGTGCTTGCTTGGCGAAAATGGAATGTCTATTACGCCGGCTTGGAAGGCACGCACAGTACCCAGAGCGATATCGCCGTAGCCCAGCTCCAGTGTTTTGTCTATGATGGATTTGGTTTCCATTTCAATTAGGCCACTTTCCAGGTATACGTCATGCAGCTCCAGAAGATTTTGACCTTTTAGCATATTTACGACCTGCTTTGTGGCTTTTAGTCCTGCGGCATTGGCTTCCATTGTAGGTATGCCCATGGCCTCGTGTGGCGTTTTTACGATTACCTTTGTGGCACCGGCCAGCACAGCCGCCGCCGCACCCCAGGATATTACGCCAAAGGCCATTGATTCGTCATGAGGGAAGCCACCCATCCATTGATGCAGCACAGTGGTTACGTGTACGTCATTATAGCCGAACATATCAAGATAATGGCGCGTAAGATTGCGCAGAGATTTCAGCGCAGCTACATCTTGCACGATATTTCCAAGTTGGCCGTAGCCCACGGTGATATTTTTACAACCCTGTGTTGCGGCCAACAGACTTTCTATGATGGCCACGGAATGGGAAATACACGGCGGAACCAGCGTGCCCGTAAGCGGGCCAAATGGCTCGCGGTTAATGGTTACGCCTTCTTCTTCAAATTTGCCCATCAACCTGTCTACATATTGCCAGTCATAGATAGTCTTTTCCAGCGGGATATCTTTGGAGTATGGGATATTGTATGAAATGCCGCCACCCTCATATGATGTAAAGCCACCCGCCATCGTAATTTCGGCAAGCAAGCGCCCATCCGGTGTGCCGTGGCGCACCTGAACAGGGCTTTTCACAGATGATGTAACATTGCGGCAAATTTCCACACCATGGTTAACCGCCGGAAAACCATTGAGCATAGAACGCCCCATGCGTACGCTCTCATCAATGCCCACCTGCGCATCTTCATAACGGTTAAGGCGCGTGTAGGCATCAATCGTGCTTGGCAGTAGGTCTGCTTGGCCAGCATCTTCCAGATAGCGCAGCAGATCAATGTGCTGCTGTGGCAGGGCCACGCCCGCACGCGGCTGTGTAAGCGTAACACCCTCTTTGTCAGCCTCTATTAGTTTGGCCGCAAAACATTTTTCGGGCGGTAGGGCTTTTTGATATTCTACCGCATCTTTAAAGTTTGCATCCTTGCCGGTCTTCCAGCCTGTTAGCACCTCTTTTTGCAGCCTATAGAACAGGTCGTCACTCATTTTCTCGTTTCTAAGTGTAATGTCCATTAGGAAATCTCCCCTTCGTCTAATGTGGATGAATCTTCTGTTTCAAAAATATCCCTCATGTCTATTGTAAGCTCGGGCAGTATGCCCACGGTTATTTTGTCAGTGTTTTCGTAAAGGTCAACGGTGTGTCCGCTGTCATCCCATTTGTTTACTAGCATTGTTTGCGCAATAGGGTCTGCAAACCAAAGTTCCTTTACACCCGCCTTTTGGTATCTGGCGAACTTTCTTGTCATATCATATCCGGCTGTTGATGGCGAAAGTATTTCGATAACAAGGTCTGGTGCGCCTAAGATGTTGTCTTCGCCTATTTTGTCAGGGTCGCAAACCACAATCAAATCTGGACGCACAATGGTGTCATCGGATTTATCGGGATTAAGGCGCACATCAAGTTCGGTATAGACTTTGCATTTCTTGCCTTTCAAATGTGCCCGAAACTCAGCACTAAGATTTACCATTACCTCTTGGTGCCTTGGGGCAGGCGATGCCATAAGATACGGCACGCCATCTATCAGTTCATATCGCTGACCCTTGTTATCGTCCCATGTGCAATAATCCGCGTAAGTGAAATGCCCTTCCTCTTGTCTTAGCTGCATACTTGCACCTCCCTACTGGCTTGTTTCAATATCAAAAATGCCATTCATGTCTATTGTAAGCTCGGGCAGCGTGCCCACGGTTATTTTGTCGGTTGGGCCGTAACCATATGCCAGATATTCGCCCTTTTCCCATTTGAAAACCTGAACTGTCTGTGAACTTGGGTCTACAAACCATAATTCTTTTACGCCAGCTTCGCGGTATTTAATGAATTTTGTTGTATGTCATATTTTTTCGTGGAAGGTGAGTGTATTTCGATAACAAGGTCTGGCGCACCCTTGTGCGACTTGTCATCAGAAAACTTATCCGGGTCGCAGGTTATAATCAGGTCAGGCGAAATTATAGTATCGTCGTCTTTGTTCCAACTCAAGCGCACATCAACATCTTGGAAAACTTCACATTTTTTGCCATCTAGATGCTCGTCAAATTTTCTCGCGAGTTTACGAGATATTCTTTGATGACTAAATGTAGGCGATGCCATTAGATATGCTTCGCCGTCAATCAATTCCCATCTTTGTCCATCATCTTCCCATGTACAATAATCTGCATAGGTGAAATGTTCCTTTTCTTGCCTTAGTTGCAAATTTGCACCTCCTTACTGGCTTGCTTCAATATCAAAAATGTCTCTCATATCTATTGTAAGCTCGGGCAGTATGCCCACGGTTATTTTGTCGGTTGGGCCGTACAGTTTGTATGAATGGTTGCCGTTATCCCATTTATGCACCAGTATTGTTTGGCTGACCGGATCTACAAACCATAGCTCCTTTACGCCAGCTTCGTGATACTTAGCAAATTTTGTCATCACATCATATCCGGCTGTTGACGGCGAAAGTATCTCTATGATAATATCTGGCGCACCTTTGCAACCCTTATCGTCAATTTTGCTGGGGTCACAAACCACAAGCAAATCCGGCTGAACAACGGTATTGTCGCCTTTGTCCCAATTTAAGCGCACATCGAAAGCAGCATGAAATACCTCACACTTTTTTCCGTCAAGATAGTTGCCAAATTTTCTAAAAATCCGTCCGGATATTCTTTGATGTGCAGTGGATGGTGATGCCATAAGGTGTATTTCACCGTCTATCAACTCATATCGCTGACCATCGTCTTCCCATGTACAATAATCGGCGTAGGTAAAATGTTCCTTATTTTGTTTGGCTAACATATATCATACCTCCTTGAAGCTTTCTTTCATAATCCGCAATGCCGCCTCTGGTGCAAAGCGCGAGAGCAGACCCATAGCAGCCAGACAGTTTTGCACATCCAGCAGCATTGTGGGTCGCAGAGGTTTCAATGCGCCGCCGTCACGGGAACTGTAGACCGTGGTAGACATGATGTGACCTGGATTTGCGGCATTTATAACCGCGCCTCCGCTGCCTATCACATAATGCACCTGGGTTAGGTCTTTTCCACTTTGGGAGTGCATTTCTCCGGCAGGTGTGTATACCTTTTCGTTGAAACCCGCGTGGCGCATGGCAGATATGCGCATAGCTTCGGCTGCAAAAGCGGAATCTACATTGGCATATTGCTCATATTCGCCCATAGGCAACACACCAGGTGTTTCAATACAAATATCCAGCCACTTTTCAACTTCTTCCTTTTTAATTTCATGTTCCTGATAAAATGTGTCAATACTGCCTTCTTTAATAAGGTCATAAAGTGCAGCCAAGCTGTATCGCATACCCACATCGCCCTCAACCGTGCGCTTGGCATAGGGTTCCACAATGCCGTTTATAAAGGCATTAGGGGCTTTGGGAGTGCCATCGGCCATTGAATATACATCGTTAGTCGCACCGCCCAGGTCGTATGCCATCAGCTCGCCAAGGCCGTCCCCTGCGCCGCTGCCGCGTGAGAGCAGTTCGCAGGCTTCAAAAACAGCTAAGGGCGTGGGTATAATCTCCATATCCATGATGGTTTGCACATCATCAAGCCCCTTGGCGGTGATGATATTTGCGATAAAAAGATCGCGGATGGCGGCTTTTGCAGGCAATATGTTAAGCTTGCCAAACGATGGCATTACATTTTCGCATACAACGGGGTTTTTGCCGCCCGCTTGCAAAATTTGCGCCGCTTGCAATGCCGCAGAGCGGTTTCCTGCAATTATCACAGAAAATTCTGCTGGAATGGATGCTATTATCTCTGCATTATGCAGCAGCACCTTTTTGTTGCCGCCGTCTATGCCGCCGGAAAGCAACATAATATCAGGCCTTATCGCTGCAATTTCTTCGATTTCAAATTCTGTTAGCTCGTATGAATATGTTTTTACGACCTTTGCTCCGGCGGAAGCCGCTGCTAGGCGTGAAGCCTTTGCGGTGAGGTCCGGCACCAGACCGGATGACACCATTTTGAGACCACCAGCCGCAGATGATGCCGCAAGCGATTTATCAAAATTTGTATGCCCAAGCTGTGCCGTAACTTCCTTTTTTGCTTCGTTAAAGCCGATATTTACGTCGGTTTCTATAGTGGTGAAGGCTTTTGCGAACGCTACAATTTTAGCACTGTTAATATCCACCGCCGTTACTTTTGTGTATGTGGAGCCAAAATCTGTTAGTAGATAAATGTTCATAATAACACGTCCTAATCATCACGGGCGAGCGCAGCTCGCCCCTATAGGCTGGATTAGCGCTGTTTCGTTTAAAAGTCATCCTCAGGCTACGCTGAAAACACGTTGAAGCGTTCGTGCTTTTCAGCTTGCTTCGGTCAATTTTAAATCGAAACAGCTATAGCCAAATCTTGTCTCAAGTGTTCAATTGCCACCAATGGGTCTGAGCCTGGCGGATATACGCGGTTAAAGCCCATCTCTAGAAAGACCTTTTCCACCTGTGCAAAATCCTGTTTGCCAACCACAAGGTTGCCGCCAACATAAATCAAAATATCTGAAAGTCCGGCTTCTTCGCATTTTTCGCGCAGGCCCTTGCAGTCAATTTCGCCGTGGCCGTACATACTGGACACAATGATAGCAGCCGCATCGGCTTCTACTGCTGCTTCTACGAACTCTTTTTGGCTGACCATAACACCAAGGTTAACGACATTGAAGCCTGCCTTTGTGAAGGTGTAATTGAGAATTTTGTTGCCCACGGCATGCACATCTGCGCCGATAACACCAAGCACCAAAGACACCTGCTCCTCAAAGCCTTCGATTTCCTGTACACTTTCAGTCTTACCAAGTTCTGCCATAATTCCTCCTAAGAAAAATTTATTTATTTTTCAAAAATAATTTCCTAGTCTAATTATACTCTAGCACAAAATGCGTTTTTGTCTCATTTGTCAGCTGAAAACCCAATTTTTGATATAGACTAACTGCGCCTGCATTTTCTTTAAAGCAGCCCAAAACGACTTTTTTGCCAAGTTGCTTTGCATTGCGGGCAATATCATTTATAATGCTACTGCCTATGCCTTTGCCCTGAAACGCCGGGTTAATATGAATTTCTATGATATTTATTGCTTCATTGCTTTCATATGTTTCCAAAAAACCTATTGCTTCATTATTGAGGCAGATAATCTTGTAATTACCTAAAAAGGTGAAATCTTTCTCAAATTCCTTCGTTTGATATGCCTCATCCCAACCCCAAATGGGTTCTACGTATTTTCTAATTGAATTGGTCTTTGTCCAGTAAATAAATGCCTTATCTTCAATTTGTGCGTCTTTTAGTTGATAGTTCATAATCAAACCTCGCTTTATCAAGGTATAATTTCGCTTAGGGAGTAGTGGAAATCATCTGTGCCAAACCACATGGCCTGTATCAGGGCCTCGTAAGCTATTATGTGGTCGTAATTCCAAACATCCCAGATTGTGCGGAAATTGCCCTCAATGTCTACATGGTGATTTTCTGTTAAAGCGCGGAAATGGCTGTTTGCATACAGCACATGATGCCAGTATCGGTTTAGGTTTATGCCGCTGTGGCGCAACACTTGCGCTCCCAAGAAATATGTGGAAAGGGTACCCCAATACTCATCTGTATCTGTAAAATTGCTCCAAACGAGATACGGCAGGGTAAACATTTTGCGGCGGTCGTCTTCATTCCACATGCCCAAGCGTTGGTCGCTTATATATCCCAGTGTTTCAAAAATGGCATTATGGCCCTCGCCTAAAATGGGCAAGTGGTCACCGAAAAAGACAACTATTGTGGGCGTATCACGGTCTTCTATGAAATCAATCAGCCGTCCCAGCTGTTTATCTGCGTCATAAATGCCCTGCACAAAGGAATTTACATTGCCAAGCTCGCCTTCGGTAAGATATGGGCTATACGCCGTAATATCTTGCGGCCAGCCGTAATACTTGCTGCCCCAAAATTCCCAATGGTTTTGCATTGATATGCCAAAGAGAAACAGTGGTTCGTCAGCTTCTTCTGCCAGCAGTATTTGTGCTATTATTTCATCTGTAAAAAATTCGTCAGATACGAAAAAGCCTTTGTATTCAGGGTCTTCCATATCCTCGTAGCCGATATATACATCAAAGCCAAGACGGTCATACACCACATTGCGGTTGAAAAAATATCTTGTAAAAGGATGCACCGCAATGGTACGGTAGCCATTTGCGCGGAAAAGCTGGGGCATAGCTGTTTCAATATCGCGGAAAAAATATCGGCCTACATTGTTATATGGCACATAATACGCGCTTCCCATGAAAAACATTGGGCTGCCGGTTAAAAATTCCAGCTCTGTATTTGCTGTGCCGCCACCGAAAACAGGAACTACCAGGTCGCCGCTGATATGGTCTTGACTCAAGCGACGCAGGTTTGCGGCGGGGTCTGTGGAAAATTCTAGGCTATATATTACTGTCGGGTCTATGAAGGCTTCGGACATGATTACGATAACGTTGGGCTGGGCGGCAGGCGGCAGGGTGCTTCCCCTACTGGTTGGATGCGGGAAGAATCGCTCTGCAACGAAACTTGCCGTGCCCGCTTCCATATGGCGGGCGTTATGGTCTATCAATGCGGCGTGAAAGCCCAGTATGAAGCCTGTGTCGCGGTACAATGCCGTTAGCGGCCCTCTGGGATTGATTTCCAGTGCGGGCATGATGGTGTTGCTGTAGAAATTGGATGCAAAGGCTAGTACAAACATCCCTACCGCGCCGGCAAACATCAACCAGCGCTTGGTGAAATTGGGCCTGAAAGTTACGAATATGAGAGGCAGATGCATGGCTGCAATTATCATCACGCGCAGTAGCAGGGCCATCTCTATTATTATATCCATGTCCTGCGTTATCATCAGGGCTTCGCTGGCAAGCATCAAGTCTGTTGGCACAAAAACCTGGCCGGATACCATTAGCTTGAGATTATTTACAACATGCGCACCGCCTAATATAGCAGATACCGCCACATATGACCAAAATACGCGGCCTGTGAAAGTGAAAACAACAATGGCACACAGGGCTATGAAAAGTGCGGAAAGCAGGACTATACCGGGATTTTGCCAGGGCTGTGCCATTAGGCCATCAACAGATGCGGTGTTAAACCCTTCCATTGCATAAAAAACGAGCAAAGGAAACATGCAGGCATATACCCGCAAAGCCCATTGTATTGATGTTTTTTGCGTTATTGCGACCAGGTGGCCCCAAAGTTCTTTTATCATAATTTTTATCATACTTACATTTTAACAAATATGCGGCGCAGTTTCAACAAAAATATTGTTAATATTGGCCATATGTTTTTTGAAAGAATTCAAAAAGCCGCTTGCTGTAGGATTCACCTAAATTACCGTCCTCACATAATATGGTTAGAGAGGCTATATACACAACGGATTTTGCTATGATGTGAATGAAAATAATCAGGGAGGTTTAGATTATGGCAGCTTTTGAATTTGGAAACTACCCAGAAAGACCAGGGCGTGCGCCATTTGCGGCGCCGCCAGAGATGCCTGCACCAGAGGCCACACCAGAAGCGGCAGTGCTTGGAGCACTCCCAGCACCGCTGCGCACAGAGCCAATCATGGCCATGAAGATTTATGATACTTGCCGTTTTAAGGTTTGTTTGACGCCATCAGATTTGGGTCCGGCACTATCTATCGGCGGGGAGCCCATACATGCGCCGGAAAATGCACATTCTGTCAGCATAGAAGATTTGCAAATAGGACACATCCTTATTGTATCAAAGGAACGCAGCAAGTTTAAAAAAGGCTACTGGGATATTGAGGTGCAATATACCTTTGAATACATGCTGCGCTTCTTAGGCCGCGGTGGTGCCGAAGTTATTACGCTTCCGGCCATGAGTATATTTACGCAGCGTTGCAGCCTGTTTGGCTCCTTAGGCCCGGAAATCTCAATAACTACGGACCTAATTGCAGGCGGCATCACAGGTTTGGGCGGCGACCCGTTTGTGATGGTGGAAGCCAGAGCTATCGGCTTGGCGGCGGATATCAAGAGAGATATATGCCGCAAAGGGCGTCCGCATGGGCATATTCTCTTTGAAGAAGAGCTTGAAGAGGCTGGAGAATTTGAGGAAATTGAAGGAGTGCGCCGTCACCGCAATCGCTCGCACGTGTTTGTTACCATCGGCCTATATTCCATTATAAAGATATTCCGTATGGTGTCGTTGCTGGTAGAATCCCGCGGCTTTGTAATCCCGGATGAATGCGGCAATATCCTTCCGCCGAACCCGTGCGATTTCTTTGACGAGCAGGACTTCCCAATGGATACCTTCTCTCCGCCGCAAAAGCGTGAGTTCATGTCCGGTGAAAGTATTAATATTCCTGGGCGACCTTGCGGGAGAATGGCCATGGAAGAAATGGAAATGGAAGAAGAAATGGAAATGGAAATATAATGTGGAATTAAAAAAGGCCGCGAAAGCGGCCTTTTTTGTGAACGGATAGTTATGCTTGCAGTAAATTATTGACGAGAAAATGTATGTACTGCACCTGCAGGCGTAGCACCACCTTGCCCAACTGACACCATGGTCAGCGTATCGCCTGATATCTGGAATTCAAATAACCCGGCCAAAGCTGGACTTCCCGAACCTGTATAGTGAATGGTTACTCTGTCTCCGGATGTGCTCCATGTATGGGGAACGGAACCATCTCTCAAAGCAGTTCCATCTTGAAAAAATTCCCATGTTAAAGAGTTATTGGTTCCCTGCCATTGCCCTACCAAATTTGAGCTGCCGCACGCGCTTAAAGCAAGCAACGCTATCATAATTATGGCTATAAAAGCAAGTATCTTTCTTTTCATAAAACCCCTCCTCAAGTATGATAATACATTGTATCAAAATCGGGGGGGGGGGGGGGGCCAAAAAATATGGATTTTTTTTTAGCAAATTGGAAAATAGATAAAGTGTGGTTAAAGTAACTGCCCTTATTTTATTTTTTTTTTTTTTTTTTATT
>Ga0131853_10024865_pt1 | contig 10798 bp, 7 predicted proteins | sample TergutLab28metaG_FD_92764 | JGI IMG/M metagenome (GOLD analysis project Ga0131853, IMG submission 92764) | Labiotermes labralis P1 segment gut microbial communities from Petit-Saut dam, French Guiana - Lab288 P1 (version 2) (version 2) | ecosystem: Host-associated > Arthropoda: Insects >... | reverse complement strand
GGGTGAGAAATTTTGTTTTTTGTGTTTTTGGGAGTGTGGTTGGTGTTGTTGTGTTGGGGGGGGGGGGGGGGGAGGAGCATTGGTACTGGGCCTGTAACCCACAAAACTAAATTTACAAATAGTAACACCTGGGCTACCATGAGCCAAAAACAATATTTTTGGGAAACTTATTCTCATATTCTACACGAAAATTGTGCTACATGTGATTGGGTTTTGTCCAACAACATTACATAGGTTTGGTTACTTGTTACCCTGACTGCATGGGAGCAGAAGCATGCCCCAAATAACAAACCTACCAGCTTTCCTGACTTAGTCTCCCATCCCCACACCCCCCATTAGATCCCAAAACTGAGGTGTTTCACTGTACTGTACTTTGTGATTTGTAATTTGGATTTTACTTGTAATAATTTTTATTTCTTGCAATAATCTAATTAAGAGTCATTTTATTCATTTCATATTTGTATGCCAGAACACTGTCCATATACATAAGTTTCTTGGGCAAGAAACCTGTTAAAGTGACAGTTATATTTATCTTCCATTATGTTTATAAGCGGCACACTTTGTGTTCAGGCAAATGATTATTAATTATTGTTATATACCCACAGTCCATTTTAAAACTTATAAACTTAACCTTGTAAGGATTCTACAAGTTGTCTATATGTTGGTGGTATGGCATGATCCTGCCACTGAACACTGCCAGATAAATACAATGAAATATGTTGTAGTGTTTGTGTATGTGCTTGCTTTTGAACCCTTATGAAGTAAGATGGTGTTGCAGTATTTCCATCTTCCCTACTTTGTTTATTTGCAGAAGGAAAATGTATGACTTTGAGATTACTGTGCTGTGTGTGCATGGTACATGTGCCCCATATAAACTTTTTAACCAGTTGACTGATTTTCACGAAATTTGGTGTAAACATTATGCCATCAGAGGGCACCCCAACACAAGACATTTTAATTACCTGCAATTAGTAATAGCAATGCAATGGAAGTGTGAGTTGGGAGTGCAGTAGCGTCATGTACGTATTTAGGGCCCTGAAATGATATCTGGGAGTAGACCTTGGAAACAAGAGTACACAGTGTTTATTGTGGTAACATTTTTGTTGGGAAATGCACAATAAGAAGATCGCAGCTGTACAAACATTTTTTGTAGGTTTCAGCTTGATAGTGATAACTGACAGACCATTAGAATGGTGTGATGTTAGAGCATTGAGACATACACACATTTTGTGCTGAAATGTTGTTTGTATTGCCAGCAGTTACAAACATGGCAATAAAGTGACACTTTGTGGTTATATCCAACAAAATGTAACATGCGCAGAACCTGTCTTAAATATGAAATTCTTCACAAAAATAAAACAGACAACAGTAATAATGTTGATAGATTTTTGACCTGGTGTTATTGATTGCTGTAATCCATATTTTTGACTCAACTAATACGTGAACAGATTTGCAGAACTGTAAATCTGTGTCGTAGGAAAGTAGGATTTGGTTCTGCTGAGAATTATTAATTACCCATATAACACTGTACATGTTTTATGTTTCGAAAACAGCTTCATTAAGTTTGCTGTTCTTCATTTTGATACATTTTCCTTATGACTTGCACTGAATACACCGTAGAATATTTTTGTTTTATCTATGCGTATTGGACCGTGCAGCATCTTGATATTTGAATAAAGGTAGACCAACTTGATGACACTTGCTTTATTATGTCAGTTTACTTCTCAACATGTTTCAGATGTTACTACATCCATCTTCAGGAGCTTTCAACTACTTGGTGCATTATTGTGTAGGCTGTATTGTGCTGTAATGACACATAAACTTCTGGGATTACAGCACAATACAGGCTACACAATAACGCACCAAGTAGTCGCAAGCTCCTGAAGATGGATGTAGTAACATCTGAAACATGTTGAGCAGTAAATTGACATAATAAAGCAAGTGTCATCAAGTTGGTCTACCTTTATTCAAATATTTTTGTTTTATGTTAATTATTTTTTATGTTATGATGGATAGTATCAGGCCTTCTTTCTTATCCTTTTACATAAGATGTAAAATGAGATCGTACATGCAACGTTAAAAATGTCCATACTCTGTAATCAGTGAGGAGTTGGGGTCAGAGAGGATGCCTGTAACTTAAAGAGTGGGGGTGTGGCTAATGTGCTGCCTGGTGTGTATGGAGCCGTGATAGAATGGCGACTAGCGGGAGAAATCTGGAGAAACAGAAATACATGATCCACTGCTGCTTCACGCACCATAAATTTCATGTGAAGGTGCTAAGGACTGAACCTAATGGGAGGACAGCATCAAACTGCCTGACACACGGTAAGGCCCTAACGAACACTTTGTAGAGAGCGCGTAAATTTTTGGTAAAAGGTCAGTACTGTGCTTATCTTTCATAATGAGAATTTTATTGTGCTGTGTGATTTTTATGGATGTTAAACATGTAGGATGGGACAGCATGGATCGGATTAGTCTGGCTCAGGAAACGAAATTTCGGATTCCATAAAATCCATAGAATTTCCTGACCGGCTGAGGAACTGTTAGCTTCTGAAGGACTCTGCTGTGTGTAGTTAGCCCCTCTGTTAACTATAAACATCACGAAATTGTAGTTTATTTATAATTTTCTGCTGTGACTTGCTTGCAAATCGACCAAAATGTGTAAACTTGCGCAGAACTTTGGTAGTTCTGTGATGTGAGTCTTGTTGGAGTGTTCTGAAAGGCCAGCAGGTCGAGCTAACATCTACATTTTGATTAATTTAGGAGGAATGAAGCCAGTGATACTCTGAAATTGTTACACCTCTCTTTCACAGCTGTACATTCCGAAAATCAAAAAGTTTTACTGGAACAGTTTTTTTTCTTATTTGGTTGAGCATATATTTGGGAAATTTTTTCTTTGTTTTTGTTGAAATTGCTGTACAGATTTTAAATGAATGTACCATCATCATTGCAGAGGTCTTGAAGTATATGAAGATGGTATTATGATAAACTTTTTATTATGTCTTTAGACACCATATATAATTTCAGAATTTTATGCCCAAGAGATGTAAGTATCGCTGCCATCTGAACATTTTTCAGATTTGCAGTATCTGGATGGAATGTTAAACTTAATTTTCATTGTCAATGTACACAGAAAAGCAGGAAAACATAATTCATTATGTTTTGTTGCAATTTTAAAATATGTCTGCAGACCTTCTTAAAGGTGCTGTTTGGACTGGCCTGTCCTCATGCCAGATATTGGCTGTAAATTGTGACATGCATGTGTTTCAGAAGTCATGTGCCTGAACTCTTGGATTTATGGACTCGGTCTGAATGAGCGCCACACATTCGCACCTTGACAATGGCACAGATAAGAAGGCTTAATTCTTCAGTGCAGTTACCACTTTGTTTTGGATGACTCTGTATTATTCACAATTTCTTATTTTGTGGGTGCATTCACAAAATTGCAGAAAGCGACTCGTAGCTTCATCATGTGGCTATCATTGGATGGATTTTCGTCAAATTTGATATTAGAGTATTTTTCAAATATCTGTTGATAAACATTCAAGTTTCATTAAAATCAGACAAGAATGACGGTTACTTCATATGAAGACCGATTTACGTTTTTGATCATATCTCGCTCAGTTCTTCTTAGAATTAGAATTACTTTAGACAAACATGGAGAAAATCAATACACACATTTATGTTCAAAAACATATTTTCCAAAAATTGTGCCGTTTATGAAATAATGTGGAAAATTATTGTGGACCTGGACACGCCACAGATGACAATATAGTACGGCGCATGCGTATTGCATGCTGGGTACCAAAGGCTACAAAAACACTCTCAGAATATGTAATACTTATTGCTTTTCCACTGCAACAATGGTTGCACGAATGCGCCTCAGTGTTACATAATGTGTAGATTGCCTATCCTGTTAAATCTTTCTCTAGTTTTACACCCTTGCTAGCACAGAATATATGTAGTATTGTTATTTTGGAGGAGCCGTGCTGGATGGTCTGGGGTTCGAAACCCGTCAGGGGCAAGAAACTTTACTGTTTTCCGAAATATCTGGATGGGTTCGTGGGCCCATCCAGCACCCTCTTACATTGGTACTGGGTTTCCTTCCTGGGGGTAAAGTGGCCGGGTCGTGAAGATGATCACTGGCCTCCATTGCATGGCCGAGGAAGCCTTTTCCTTTTGTTATTTTGGAATGTACACTTCTGTATATTTTAGCCCAAACTAATTATGTGACACTTTTAATTTTTTTAAATGTGGGTGCCCCGACCTTTTTATCGGAAAGGGTCACACTGGTTATTGTGGGCTTGTTCGCAGGCCGCATGTGGAAAAATAGCCTAAATTATTGTGAAATGTTCATAGCATATGCATTATTTACAAATTTGGCCGCGGACCTGCTGGTCGCGGGTTGGAGACCCCTAGTTTAAAATGGTTCGGTTCCGTTCCCGAAAGCTGACACACACATTACCACTTATGATCCTATGTCACGTTCAAAAACCCTTTCTTTCCCCAGAGGGTAAGTGTATGTGTTAGCCGCATCGGTAAATACTGGGTGTTTTCTTGACAGCACAGCCGTGAAGCGATCTTATGCGTTATGCATTTATCCGAATCGACGAAAAGAGCGTCCGACAATTCCACCTGCGGGCGCACTTGCCAAAAAAGAGTTCATTTTAAAATATCTAATTAACAAAACAAAGGATTTCCATCAAATTCAGTTCCTTGCTAATGGCGCACCATTCGGTACCTCATGCTGGCCTCTCATGATGCGCGCCCACTCGATACGCATTTGAATACAAGTTTACTATACCCGAAGAGGGCTCGCTTGGTGACAGGCACCACTCCATTGCGATTACAGGCACTTTCAGCCAACACGCGAATTACGTAGGACACTTCATACCGGCGTAATCGACAGTGTAGAGGTTTGGTTCGACACAATAGCGGCGTCGCTTCTGCATGTCTAAACGATTATATAGGATTTGCATTTAGATGCTATAAGAGGCTGCAAGAAGCGCTGTTGAACTGTGTTTGGTAGATAAATCGAGGAAATTTGTGTAGCTCGTTCTGTGTATTTGAGAGCGAAACTCGAATGATGTTTAGTGGGGGGCATATATATATCCTGATTTCTGGTGTTATGCAGAGTAATAGGCCTGTTAAGTAATCGGTTGTCAGTTAAACAATTAATGTAGCACAACGCAGAATGGTTTGACGTAAAAATGTAATGTATGTAACAAATAGGCTAAGCGATTTCTGAATCCGATTGTATCCCTCCCCGATGCGAGGGTACAACGTGACGAATCGTACTGGGAGACTTCGTCATTGATAGGTGTAGAACCAATAACAAGAACGGAGTTGGTGCTAATGACGTCGATGATTATTTATATAATAATAATAATAATATAATAGAAATTCAGAGGACCGTGCATCGTGATATATTCTTATAATGAAACCAACGAGAAGTACTAAATTCTCAAATTTATTTTTGGAATAGGACTCTACATGTTTCGGACAGTGTCTCTGTCGATCGTCAGGAGTCTAGCACTGTACACACAGCAATAGGTATATGTCATACAGGTTATGCTGTCTGCTTGCTAGCAAGCAGTCAGCATAACCTGTATGAATTGCTGTGTGTACAGTGCTAGACTTCTGATGATGGACAGAGATACTGTCCGAAACATGTAGAGTCCTATTCCGAAAATAAATTTGAGAAATTGGTGCTTCTCGTTGGTTTAGTAATGATAATGATAATAATTTGGTATTTATTAAAAAGCTGTTTTAACAACACAAATGCGTGTTATATAGCCAGTACAGAAACAAATACAACACAAAAACAGTACAAATACACAAAAATGAAACAACAATAATAATTGTAACAATTCTATCCAGTGCGAGGTTTTAGGTTTTACATGCGGTGCAGTTGACGTCACCGTTTTTCTGGGATATAGCGCCATGTCACTGACTGATTGGTGGCTGACGTTGCGGTACAGCGGGCGAATCTTCGATGAAGAATTTCGCGGAAGAAGGGAGACCTCGGTTCTTTGTAGTTTTCGTGCACGTTAGCATGTTTATAATTTGTGTACAGTCATTTTATAAATGTAGACTTCTTGTAACAATAATATAAACAGCAAACTAGATGCAACAATAACAAATCTTATTGATAATCACAATCAGCTCAACATGTTTCAGGCGATAATTTCGCCCATCCTGCCTGCCACCGACGATGCTGCCTGCTGCAGCAGGCAGCATCGTCGGTGCATTATACCACAAGCTGTAAACACAGTCTAGTGCTCCTGAGGATGGGCGAAATTATCGCCTGAAACATGTTGAGCTGATTGTAATTATCAATATGATTTTTTATTGTTGCATCTAGTTGGCTGTTTATGTTACTGTATCAATGATGCACGGGCACACAAACGTCAAAAGTAGACTTCGTGTATTTGACGTACCTCTCCTGATAAATACATTACTTTGGACTTAACGCCTGGTCGTTATTTCGTTTGAAACAGCAAGCAGTTTTAAATGTGTGTTGTGTTCTAAGAAACTCCGTTCTTTAGACGGAGAGTAAATGGGTAATGCACGCAAGATGATAATGGCGTTGAGATAAATGAGGTGAATTATTTATAAGTAGTAAAATTCATGATTTTTTTTTTCAATTTCAACTGTAATCTTCGTTTTTGCGTTCCCGGAAATTGCCAGTTTGCTTCTGCTTATGTTCATCCGTTGCAGCTGAGTAGATAATCAGCTTGCTAGTTATAATAAATACGATTACCTGCCAATAATTAACATCCGGTAATTATGTGTAATCAATCGACTGGTAATATTATGTAATGGCTGATCATTATTCACAGTAACCGGATGGTTCACTTGTGTCGCCATTTCCACATCTATTGGCCGACATTTTGTGCTCTCCAGTTATGCGATAAATACGATTCAAAACTATCAGTTCTTCCAGTCTTTTCTACATTAAGAACCGAGTCACATATGAGGTAAGTCATGCTCCATAACTGACTGCGGTGATGCATGTTTTAAACAAATTACATAAGGTAAAAATAGAATTGTTAAAATTAGATTATTGTTGTATTATTACTATCATCATTATTATTTGTTACTTCTGTAAAGTGTTTCGAATTTATAACTTAGGATGTTCTGGTGCCGGTATCTTTTTGTTGTAACTGTGTTCTAAGCATGGTTTGGCTTTGTGATTACTCCGCTGACACAGTATGCCACAACACTCAACTGACACAGTATACTGTATCATTCAACTGACACAATAATTCCATGTCGTTCAACTGGAAGTATGTCATTACTCCACTTACACATTATGCTGTATCATTCAACTGGCAGAATATTCTGTATCGTTTAACTGACAGTATCGCATTACTCCACTGACACAGTATGCTGTATAATTCAACTGCCACAATAATTCCGTATCGTTCAACTGGCAGTATGTCATTACTCCACTGACACATTATGCTGTATCATTCAATTGACACAATAATTCCATGTCGTTCAACTGGCAGTATGTCATTACTCCACTGACACAATATGCTGTATCATTCAAGTGCCACAATAATTCCTTATCGTTCAACTGACAGTATGTCACTAGTCCACTGACACAGTATCCGGTATTATTTCTTTTGTGTTAAAATACTATTAATATTCTGTTCTCGTCGTTGTGTGTTTACAGTATTCTTTCTTCGTCTTCTGTATTTTCATTTGTTTATTTCGGAACTTGATGTAAATTTTCCTTTAATTCTTATCGTTGTTGCTACTGTGGTGTGCTGCGATTGGTGGTTGGTATTGTATCTCTGAATTAGCCCGGAGAGGCCAAGGAAACTGACGTAAATTAAGGATATTCAGTATTCCAACTTGTCCCCTGCCACATACAAGTAATGAGCATTGCCACTGCAACAATTGCTCGGTAATTTATGCAGAAAATGGATTGGCAATAAACCCTCGAAACCTCTACAATATGGATATGCAGACATGTTTTGCTAGGTACTAATTGAAATTTCGGTTTGTGTTATTCCAAAATACTCTTGAATAATTACGGCTTCGGCTTATTTGTTGATTTTAAACAGAGTGTTTTTATTGTGCAGTTACATAAGTAACCCTGGCTCCATGCTTGAACCCTTGAAGATCTTAAGGATGCGCATGGCCGCCGGCTATGTCTGGTGGCCGGCTCTAAGGCACAATTGCAAAGCATGTCATGTTCTTCGACTCTAAGTAGGGCTGCTATTAGAAACTGTGAAATGTTAACAGTGACCGATTGGATTCTTATACAGCAGCACTCTATATCCACCAACTAACTGAAAGGAGACAGTTATTCCTTAGGTATTTCTCTTGTCTACCTTTATCACCAGTCACCATCACTGTCGTAGTTGAACTAATGGTGATCATCATAAACCATGCCTCTTAATTCTAGGACGCACACGAAGTGATAACGTTTCACAGTTTTTAGGCGCGTTTGCAAAATTTTCGAAAAGTGACTACTACCTTAGTCATGTCTGTCCGTCCTTCCGTCCGCATGCAACAACTCGGCTGCCATTGAAAAGATTTTAATGAAATTTGATATTTGTGTATTTTTCGAAAATCTATCGAAAAAAAATTCAAGTTTTGTTAAAATCTGACAAGAACAGCGGATGCCTTACATGAAGACTTAAGTACATTTATGATAATAATAATTCGTCTCAGAACGAAAAATGTTTCAGACAAAAGTTATATAGAAAATCGAAACACACCTTTACGTTTAATCACTTTTTTCTTTCTCCTGAAAATCTTTATGAGAAAATGTGGTAGAATACTGTAGAGTCGGACAGGCCACAGAGGATAATATAATACCGCATACGCGCTTTGCGTGCTGGATGATTAAGGATATAGACTCGCACTTGAAATATGTAATACTTATTGCTCTTTTGCGGCAACAGAGCTTAGGCGAACGCATCTCTGTTTTACGTTATACATACTGTACATGGCCTTTCCTATTGAACTTCATGTTTTTCCTGCTCTTAGCGCTGAAGGTGGATATTAACGTCCCCTACTTTGGAATTACAAAGTTTTGCGTTTTGGGAATCGGGTTCAAGGTTTTTGTATCCCTAGAACAAATTTATTTGTGTGCCCTAATTAATGTCTCGGCAGTTACTTCCAACATCAGGCGCAGCATACCCAAAGGCATACTGCATCTCCTCCGAAACTGCGCCAAACTTTCACACGACCACACGGCGTTACCTACTGAAAGAAAGAATCTTCATAGACACTACCGTGATAAATTCGGACTCGCATAGTAATATTTGTACTTGACTGATTAGAAAATTAAGAAATACGTCGATAAATCACTGTGTTAGTTCTGAGCATTTGTGGTATAACGGTGACAGGGCAAAGTCGAAATATTGGGAGAGATTCCTGTCCCAGTACCTTATTTTCTACCACAAATCCCACATGGATTGCCCTGGATAAGTTATTTAGGGTTGTTCATATGAATGGTGTGTGAGTTGGAAGAATGTGGGAATAAATGTGTGCTGTATGATTTGATTTTTTTTTCATGGCACGATAGCTTCCATTGGGCCAGGGCTTCCTCATTATCGAGGCTTCACTATCGCACTCAGACACACCACACTCCGTAAGACTCCTCTGGACGAGTGATCAGCTCGTCACAGAGACCTGTACCTGACAACACACAACACTCACAAGAGACAGATATCCATGCCCCCGGCGCGATTCGAACCCGTAATCCCAGCAACAAAGCGGCCGAACTGGAATCGACATAATTTGAACTGGGCCCTACTATTCTGTCATATTTGGAGGATTTGAAGTAAACAACGAAGAATTAATTTTCACATTTGTATCGTGCATGTTGCTATGTCAAAGTTTTTTATTACCAACTAACGAACAAGAAAATTGTTTTAAGAAATGATTATTAAAATTTACATTAAAACAGCTCCAACATGTTTCGGTGTTATCACCACCATCAGGCAGCATACTGTATGAGCTTACTGAAGTCACAGTGTTAAAACATTTGACTAAAATACATCATTGTAGTTAATCTGGTGTTGTGGCTGCAGCCACAGAGTACGCCATACAGTACGCTGCCTGATGGTGGTGATAACACCGAAACATTTTGGAGCTGTTTTAATGTAAATTTTAATAATCATTTCTTAAAACAATTTTCTTGTGCATCAGTTGGTAATAAAAAGTCTTAACGAAGAACTAGTTCAGTGTTACCGGTTTTCAAGACTTAGATTCGAATGGAGAACCGCCCGCATAAGAAGCAGAATTGCTTTAAATGTCCACTGGTCTCTTGGATGCATAGATGATTTTACGTTTATTATAGATAATATGCAGTGAGAAATGACAGGGCGGTAGTAGGAATTCTGTAAAGATTGGTTTGTTATAACTTTAATAATTTGTGTTGCTGCGCCCCGTATCAACTTCTACTAGCCCCACGAACCTACGTATCTCAATTTTTGAATGGGATGAAGAGTCACTGAGGTGGGGTCGTGGATGGGATTAATTTTGGACTTTAGGCGACAAACAGTTTAGTGAGTAATTGGTAACAGTGTTGAATAGGTACCTCGCAGAAAGTTGTAGAAAATAAACTTGGCTCTTTCAACATCAGTTCCCTAAAACACGTAACCCATCCTGAGCATGTTCGCTGCTTACAGCCGAAGCAAGATAGGAATTCTAAGTGAATCTTATGCGTATTGGACCGTGCATCATCTTGATATTTGAATAAAGGTTGACCAACTAGATGACACTTGCTTTATTATATATTGCTCAACATGTTTCAGACGTTAATACGTCCATC
>Ga0131853_10024864_pt1 | contig 10798 bp, 10 predicted proteins | sample TergutLab28metaG_FD_92764 | JGI IMG/M metagenome (GOLD analysis project Ga0131853, IMG submission 92764) | Labiotermes labralis P1 segment gut microbial communities from Petit-Saut dam, French Guiana - Lab288 P1 (version 2) (version 2) | ecosystem: Host-associated > Arthropoda: Insects >... | reverse complement strand
GGCTGCGGTTACAGTTTTTAGTACTCCTGATGATGGGTGCTGTGACACTCGAAACATGTAGAGTGACTTTGCAGTAAATAAATATCTGCATACTGTTGCATCTGGTTGGATTTTTATTAACAGTGTTCCATCTTAGAAGACCATAATCTTATAAATTTTGGAATAACTTGCTTTCCACAGGGACTTTAGTGGAGGGGGTAATTTAGTGTGTGTGTAATGTAGCAACCAATAATGTGCTTCGTTTTCACTGTCTTCATTCCTGACATCTGAAAATAATTGGGCATCTTATACATTAACCTTTAGAAGCCTAACGTCAACTATAGTTGATGTACTGCACCGCTAACCTCCAGAGTTGCATTTTATATATTTATTCAACAAATATAAGTACCGAATATTTTAAACATGGTGTATACTCTGTTTTTTTCTCTTCAAAATGCAGTTTGTTTCATAATTCTAATGTATTTGGTTCCTGTATTATTCACATTTTATATACAGGGTGTGCTAAAATTTAAAAAATAATTCTGGCACCAAAAGGTTTAAGAAGATGTCTTGTTTGACATATGGATGTATGTTGGTGTTGGTTGTTTTGCTTGTAAACTTAAAGTAGTTGGCTATGTTGGTGGGCTCATAAGAGAGAACTGTGCCTGATTTTGTTTATGAAATAAATGTGCTGGGCTCAAAGGAAGTGAATGCAGAATGAATGAATGTTTGCTAAAATATCCTGTAAATTCATAACATGCAGCTCATGCTATTTTCATTAGTGGGTTTTCATAAACATGTCTGCACATTTTGTGTATAAGTTTTCTGTTGTTTGTGTAGAATAGTATTGACATGATGATTGTGATGACCCTATTGCTCACTGCTTTGGTATTCATTTTGTTGTATTGCAGGGTTGGTGAAAGGCTGAGTGAACTTCTAGAAGAGTTCCAGTCATCAAACTCCATATCTGTTATAGCTACAGCACCGTCTCGTTTGAAAGTCAATTCTTCCCTGGTGGCGCCACGTGGTCGACACATGTTTAAAACTGTGCTGGAAATTCCAGAGCTAAATAAGGTTAATTTTCTTATTGTTTCATTTATTTTGACCCCAAGTTTTTAAAGATGTAATGTGTAATACAGTTTTGTGTCTTATGAGGCCACTGTGGAGGTGTGGTAGAGGTCATCTTAAAATAAAAATGGGTTGGTTATGCAAAATCTGTACTTACATCAATTTTCTGTTTGTACATATGCAGTCTAGGGGACCACGGTAGCACAGTGGTTAAGATGCTGTGCTACAATTCGGACGGTTGCTGGTTCGATCCCAGCTGGTGTCAGTGGATTTTTCATTGACATAAAATCCTTCTGATCGCACTATAGCCCTGGAGTTGGCTCAGCCTCTAACAGAAATGGGTACCAGGAGTATTTCCTGGGGGTAAAGGCGGCCGGTGCGTATGGTTGACAACCTACCACCATCCTGTGCCGTTGTCACAAAATCTGGGAACCTTAACTTCTTGGAATCCTCTGGGCCTGTCCAGGCCTGTAATGGGACTGCTTTACCTTTACATATGCAGTCTATATGCAGCACCGTCGCAATTTTATTTATTTTTGTACAATTACAAAGGTGGTGACTGAAAAGCTTTGAGTTTGTGTTAGACGAATTGCATATAGCTGTGCTTCGACTGTGCATGGCTGTAGTTCTCCGTCTGTTATCACAGCACCTGTTCTCCTTCCCCTCCCTTCTTCCCACCCCATCATTTCCCCTTTTCATACTTTTTCTACTTGGACTTGGATGCTCTTTAACTAACTGTCCGAGTTGGGTCTCAGTTTTATTTTTCTATGTTTTGTGTTTTTGTATGACTGGGCAGGCCAGCGTCCCTGCCTGGTGTTGCAAGGGAAGATTGTTGAGTTATTGTTTAATCATTGCATACCTTGCACAGATTCATATTTATTGCAGGCTATGTTTTTGATTCTGCTAGGCATGGGACACTTTGTTTATAAGTGGCATTATCTGCATACATAAGTAATTATTTGTGTGTTTTGAACTATTTGTGTTTGATATATTGCATTGTGAAATGGAGCTAGTGGGAAGTACATCCAGTAGTGCGTAACTGAATTGTGTAATTTATCATATTTCTTGCTAGTGTCACTATATTGATTGAATCATACAAGATTTAATAACTCTGCTAGTGAATAAATACCATCAAGTTTTCTGGGTCAGTGACCCTCATCAAGATGAAATGGAATTCCATTCTCACACAGCTGAATGCCCCAGAAGGCTTAAGTATGGAATTAGTAATTTGAAGAAGGTATGCACATAAGTTCTTCCCAGAGCTTATTTTTTTTTATTTTACAAATAGTTAATTACGATGAACACAGCTAATTTATTATGTTGTATAGATGTGTGACTCCCTGTTTCAACCACTATTGGTCATCCTCAGGCTGTCAAAACACATAAAAATTAAATATTACAGTTACAACATCAGTTGTGTGAGGTCAGATTAAGATCTTAGTATGTGGTATTACAAAATACTTGCCAATAAAAGTGTTTATGTCAATGAACATTTTTAAGAACAAGCAAAATATATATGTCATTTAGTGGTAAATATTGTTGGCGTTGGAAAGGGTGCGGTCTGTTAAATATGTTTTGGAAATTTATGTAGTTGTGCATGTTGCTTATTGTTGTCATAGTGTGCAGTATGTTTTCAATGTGGAGTGTAATGGCATGTTGAACATATCAATTGATAACCACATTTTAGTTGGTATGAAACAAACTGTTTATGTTGACATGCCAGTTTATATCTCATCTTATCTGTAATGGTAGTAGGTATTGGCAGATTTGTTTATCTCAAGGGTAGCGGTTTGAATGTAATTGTACTGTTAATTTATGTTTGTGTACTTACTGTTATGTAGCTGGTTTTATCGGTATGTGTGCACTTGTCAGGAGGATATTGATTTTGAGTTAAGTAGGCTGTGGCATCGTAGGGATGGGGAGTGTAACAGTATCTGTGCGACATAATATCATGCTGGTATATTGAACATCTTTGATATGGAGGCAGGCGTCCCAATGACACACCAGCTGGATGGATCCCTTCTACAGCATACTCCCTGGGTTGTGTACATAGCCATATGATCACCTGTGATTTGCTGTTCCCGCTAGCAATACCTGAGACAGATTTAATTTTTACACTCCTATTATTATATTATGCATTATAAGTAAAAGGATTAAATTTTGTTTTTTGTAGTTTATGTATTGTTTGCTTGCTTTGGCAGGGTGACAGGCTAGACATTCTGAAGAGCATAGTTTCTCAACGGAGTGGTGTAACTGTGGATAGCGTCATTCCCCTGAACTGGAGTCAGATAGCTGGTAGAACAGAAGGCTATGTTATGCAGGATCTGGTGGACCTTACTGACAAGGCCATTTTTCAAGCTTGCAGGAAAGCAGGTATAGTGAAGCCAAATCCAACAATCAAGTTGCTATAATTGACTGATTTTACAGGGATGGTGCCTGTGTTTACTGAAATGTGAGCTTACCCTACTTCACAATCTTTAGTTTTCAGGAAAATACGTATAAATAACATATTTAACTTTGTGCTTGATTATAATGGTAATCCCAACATTTTCAGATGATGTCTTAAAAAAAAATCTTGTTGTTTTTTTGGGTAAATGCAGTATGTAATATTTGTGTCAGAACTGAACAGTAATTTGTCAGTGGCTATTTTTGCAGACCCTATTCCTGTAGTACAGTATTGTAACGTATTGTAATTTATAGTTACTAATAAAAATTCCTTAAATTAAGAAGTTTATAGTGAATCTGGTGGTACTGCAGTACAACATTTAGATGGCATGAAATTTGGTCCCTATTCAGTTCTCTGTGCAGATTATACTGCTGACTGATGGACATTTTTATAGCTACCAAAGATAAAACATTATGAGTGTATGAAGAGTACCAGTTATCTGGTCTCATTATTAAGCCATTAAGCTGTAGGTCACCTCAACCAGCTGCCAGTTGATCATTCTGTCATTTGGGATAACAGGGTGTGCCCTAAGGGTGCCCCATTTCCACATGTGGATTCTGTGTGTGTACCTAGGTGGTGAGAGGACAAATGCAATGACATGAAAACCTAGTTTTGCCACTTATCTAGGGCCCTAGTAATGGAGGAAGAATCGTGAGGTTCCTCAATTATGATTAATACAGTCATCTGTGACTGTGTGATATATTCAGTTGTTTGGTTCCCTATTTTCTATTTTTATTTAAACCTTTTAAAGCCTGCTGGTTGCTTGACGCACATGACAGGTTTAACATTCAAGAACTTTGAATTCTCCCACACAGTGTATTTATGTGTTTTGTATTTATCTGAGAACAAACAGGGACTTTTTCCCTATATAACATAAAATAATCGGATTTTATAATCCAGATGAAAAGTGTTTACTGTGCTGTATGAAGTGGGTCTTGAAAGAGTTTAAATTTTGTCTTTAAAGGGTTAAATACTTCATTGCAATTAGTGCAATGTGGATGTTGAACAGACCCCAGTGCTTGGTGGTTGGTTTACTGCTGACACCTACGTGGCAGTTAGATGAATGACACACTTATTACAAGCAGTGGAGTTAGCAAAATGTCTAAAATTTGATATATTTTTTTTACTACAGTATCTGCCCAAGAACGTACAGAAGCATTGAATCTGGAATTAGACACCAGTGACTTTGAAGAAGCCTTGAATAATAGTGTGCCTTTGTTACAACGAGGGGTGGAATTCTTCCACAGCAGTTCCTCTTCTTGGGATGATATTGGAGGATTGTCAGATGTAAAGAAGATCCTAATTGAAGTTTTGCAGTGGCCTTCACAAGTAAGTAGTGTCATATGATATTTCCTATAGCAATTAATGCTTGAACCCCGCTTGGAATATGACCATCTGTTATGTAGAATTAGAAGGTTAGTATCCCCTTTGCTGGTGATAAAGTTTAATGTTTGTGTGTTTTCAGTATCCTGAAATATTTGAGAATGCTCCACTGCGTGTTCAGTCAGGTTTGCTGTTATATGGAGCTCCGGGTACTGGGAAAACCTTGCTTGCTGGTGCAGTGGCCAAGGAGTGTGGTCTGAAGTTTATTAGCATTAAGGTACGTATTCAGTTACTTGAAGGCTGTCTACGGTGGACCGCCGTGTGAGGCGCGTTCTGTGCTAAAGGTGTGTAGTATGTGACAAGATATATAATGCAGCATGGAATGCGGCAAGGTTAAGTTTGGAACCGTTGTATTGAAAGTCTTAGTAGAGTAGATGCAATTACAACATGACAATGGTTCTTCTTCACCACATGCCACGTACCTTTTGTATAGACCTCATGTAGCATTTCTGGATAGAGTTGTGGTTCAAAATACTTTGAGGAAAATCCTGAATGGAAGAAATTCAACACAGATAAGTGACTTGGGTTCATTGAAATTCTGCATGAAATGAGGAGAAATTTCAAATAAGGGGTAACGTCACATGGGGTTTTGACTGTATATTAATGTAATTAGGTAATGTAGTAATGTAATTTAATTGATTTTCAGGGTCCAGAGCTACTGTCAAAATATATTGGTGCCAGTGAAGAAGCAGTAAGAAAAACATTTCAGAAGTAAGATCATCTTTTGAGATGGCACATCACCATTGTTGTTTTCATTTGCAGTTATATTTTCTCAGGTCAGTCGTACACAACACATAAGACAAGATAACACAGGCAACATGTTTCTGCTGATTGAGCCATCATCAGTCCCTTATTGAGAACATTAAAAGTAAACTACCTATTTATTATCTTTTTAATGCTCTCAGTCAGCTGAAACATTTGCCTGTTTTATCGTGACTTGTATGTTGTGGGTGACTGATTTGAGAAAATGTATCAGCAGTAAGATACATTTTTTCAGATCTGTCTTTGGAATGCATAGGCTTGTACATGAGGCATCTGAACTTTGTTAATGTTATTTTATGATTGATTGACTGTGATTATGAACATTTAGTGTTTATTTTGTCCAGGAACAGGTTTTTTAACTGCACTTTTGAGAAATTGTTTTTATATGTCTGAATTGATTTTTTTATTTTTTTTATATGATAATGGATATTGAACTAATTTTCAAAACACTGTTTTTGAGAACTAGGGCAATGGACAAAGTCCGAAAGATGCCCTAATGAAGATGTTGAAAGTACTTTAAGTTCATCTACTTTGTGCTTGCTGCTTGAAGTTTGTGGTTAATGAATGGACTTGTAAGGAACAATTTCATGTCTCTGCTTTGTGGATCCACAGTCGTTCTTCAAACTGTCACATTGCTGGCAGAGAGCACTGTGACGTACACCTAGTGATGTTTCTGTGTGCGACAGACGGTTATGTTGAACGCACACTCTTACAACTACCAGAAGTTGTTTTCTGTTGTAAATAATTTTGGAACCACTCATATTATAACTTGGATTGTACACTGAGGTTGATTCATGTGATGTCTGGTACCAGCTGCCCCTCACATTTCATGTAGATGTATACCTTGATGCACCTTCTAATACAGTTGTTCAAACGTGCGTGTTTCAGAGCTCAAAGTGCCAAACCATGCATCCTTTTCTTTGATGAGTTTGACAGTCTTGCACCAAGGTAAGGTTAGTGGCGTGTACCAGATAAAATATATGATTTTACTGGATTTGTCATTTCCATTGTAAAAATTTTTTCATGGAATTTTGATATTCTGATCGTTTATCTCAGTAATTAACCAACTTGATGCACAAAATGTTTGTTTTAAATTAAGTTTATTTCATGCCTCTACATGTTTCGAGCACATGTGCTCGAAACATGTAAAAGGTAAAGCAGTCCCATTACAGGCCTGGACAGGCCCAGAGGATTCCAGGAAGTTAAGGCTCCCAGATTTCATGACAACGACACAGGATGGTGGTAGGTTGTCATCCTTACGCACCGGCCGCCTTTACCCCCAGGAAATACTCCTGGTACTCATTTCTGTTAGAGGCTGAGTCGACCCCAGGGCCATAGTGTGACCGGAAGGATTTTATGTCAATGAAAAATCCACCGACACCAGCTGGGATCGAACCAGCGACCGTCCGAATTGTAGCACAGCACCTTAACCACTGTGCTACCGTGGTCCCCGTTTGAAACATGTAGAGGCATGAAATAAACTTATTGTAAAACAAAAATGTTGTGCATCAAGTTGGCTAATTACTGAGATAAATATACTGAGATGCACGGTCAGCAAAATGTCAAGATTCTGATCATATTACAAAGTGTGTCATGTTCAATAAATAAACTTCCTTAAGTATTAAAAGTAAAATGAGAATCATTAAAACTTCAAATTTAACCAATTTATTTCACTAAAGTACCATCATTTTTAACATTATATCTGAGCACCTGGTGCATCTGTCCCATCTTGGCACAAGTTTAAAAAATATTGCAGTATGAGTTCGGCTCTTGCATTTGCGTTATGCATGATGAGCCAATTTCTCATTTCTCTGGGCTTTGATGACCTCCCAAATGTTGCTACTGCAAATGCAGCCTCAAAGTTAAAAATGAAGTGCTTGACATAAAATTCACAGATTATGGAAACTGAGTTATTGAACAGGCCCCATGTATGCATGTAGAGTTGGTCATTATATGCAACAAATACCATGCAGCAATTATTATTCACCCTATCTGTAACAGTAAAGTTAAAAGTATCATGATATTTGTCATATGCATGATTTTTCGTAACTTGAACGGTGCTTTTATTATACATTTCATAATGACTTCAGTTAATGTTTTCATGATGTGCTATGACAATGGCCCTGATGTTAGGCTAAGACTCAGGAGGTGCTGTGTGTGCTTCAGGCGAGGCCATGACAATACTGGTGTGACAGATCGTGTAGTGAACCAGTTACTGACGCAGCTGGATGGAGTTGAGTCTCTGCGTGGAGTATCAGTTGTAGCTGCTACCAGCAGACCAGACCTCATTGATCCAGCTCTCCTGCGGCCTGGCAGATTGGACAGAATTGTAAAATGTCCTCTTCCTGATAGGGTATGGATGTTGTTGGACTCATGTTATGGTATACTGAAATGTGCACTTTCTTGCTGTTTATGCACAATGGTACGCAGTAACAACACTTATTTTTCAAAATATGAGAACAATTTGTGTTTAAAATTAAAAATACAAATTGGAGGTTTGTAATGGCCACCAACTGCAGAACATTCATCCCACTTATCTTAAAATATGTTCAGTTGGTTCTAAAGCTGAAGTTGGGGGGGGGGGGGGGGGGGGGGGGGGGGGGGGGGGAGCAAGAAAATTTGTTTTTTTTCTTTTTTAAAAATCAAAAAATTTTTTAACCAGGGGTGGTGTCCCTAAAAAGCCCCCCCCCCCCCCCCCCCCCCCCTTCAACCAGCACCTGTATGCACATTCGTTACAATTCTTTTTTTCAAGAACAATGCAACAACCAACAGCTTATCATCTGTTTCAAGGACTCAATCTGTAACAGAAGTAGGCTGCTGGATGTGACACTGTGTATATATATATATATATCTATGTAAGTGGTTACTTAGGTTTTGGAGAGCCTGTTGGCTGCACATAGACATCACTGTGCCAGATTCTAGGTGTCATAAAACAGAAGTACCTTCTACTTCCCACCTGGTCACTGTGTGAAACAAGGTTCATTATTAGTCAGCTTGGTGCTTCATGACACTTGTTAGCTTGGATATTAACCCTTTGGCGCCGGAATTAAATCTTTGATGCCGGAATTAAATCCCCCCCATCCACTTTAATGGCCGTTCGGCCATTTAAAGGGCTTATTGCACAACATATATATATGTCGTTCGGCGGCTAAGGGTTAAATAGTGTGTGGAATTCCATTCCTCCATTTTGGGGTCCTGTTCTAATCTGTGGAACTGCCCAATATTATGTATCTCTTCTGTTTCCATCAAACCTGAATATATTCAATTAAACTAAGCCTTTTCTTGCTGTGATGTTGATTTACTTAGTTCATATTTCACTGCCCAGGATAGTTGCTTTGCTCTGATTAGTAAAACCATATGGCTGGACCTTTCTAGATATCAAAATTGGAAACTGTAGTGACATTTGTACATCAAAGAGTTTGATTACTTTATTGCAGATGAATGCATTGAGCAGAAAGCCAAGAAAGTGTTGTTTTTGTGTTTAACATCGGCATATGTGATTATCTAAGATAATTTGTTGCAAATATATATTTTCCCAAATATGAGATGACTATGCAGGTAGAGATAACTCCCACCCTGCTTCTCAGTGTTCTGTTTTCAAGAAAATATGTGCACAGAACATGTTCAGTTTTGTGTGGGATTATAAGGTTGTGCCCCATTTTTCAGATAATAATTTAGGAAACAGTTCATGTGTGTCTGTAAATGCAGAGTACATTAATTAGTCTTTTCTTACTTTTAGTCGTTGAGTGGGTTGTATTGCGTAATTGGTGGCAGTAGTGGTGTTTGGAACTGAAGTGGATTGGTGCTTTTGGGATAGCATAAGTTCATGATATGATTCATTTGTAGGATGATCGCTTGTCAATCTTGCGAGCACTCAGTCGCAGGCTTGTTCTGTCAGACGACATTAATTTTGGAGAGATTGCCGATGAAACGGAAGGTTTCACCGGGGCTGATCTGCAGGCTGTGTTGTATACGGCTCTGCTGCAGGCTGTGGAGCAAAACATTGCGTTGTGCGGTGAGTGATGCTACTAGCCACAGAAACGTGAAACCAAAGAAGACACTTTTTGATGATTGCTGCTGTGATTGTTTTTTGCTGTTGCAGAAGTTGGGGACAACAAAGTTGTGAAACAAGAACCTGTCACTGGAGACTCGAGGATTGTAAGTAGTGTTTGTTTACTGGTTATGTTGTTACATTGTTATGCAGTATCGATTGTTTAAATCATGAACGCCATACATCTGCTTTTTGTAAATTTTTGGGTTACTGTGTGTCCTTGATTGTTACGTGTGTTAGCCATATAGATGCACAGATATTGCCAAGTCCATGGACTTCCAGGGTGGTGGGCAAATGATTAAGAAATCCTATATGTCTGACCAGAACATTGCACTGGTGCAACTTGGATGTGAGTTTGCTGAGAACTGTGTTTACTGAACAGACTGTATTTGTGCTTTAAACCCCAAATGTTTTCTTGGCAATGTGTGACTGACATGAGGAGATTCATTATTTCTTACTCTGCACCAAATATCATTAAGGTGATATTGGAGGTTTTCACAGCAGCAAATGTGAATGTTATAGTCATCTTGAATGTGATACCACGTAGTCTGGTAGACAGATTCATCTCCCATGTCAGTGTGACATGTGCTGTGACTGAAGTGATCAGCACCCGTTCCCAGCTGCCCCTCTTTTGTCTTTCAGAATGCAGGCTAATAATGTTAAAAATGAAGGAGGTTAAGGTTAACGTCTCGTAAGTGTCCTGCTTAATGTTTGATCAGCCACGTTGGCTCCATGATGTTTGTATGTATCTCATACTGACCTGAATGTAAGATGGCACTCCACACACCTCCGCTTTTGAGGAAAATACTTGAACAAAACATGTTTTAACCTTACATGAACATGCACAAAAATCACCCATAGAAATTCACTATATATATTTGGGCAATAGGGATATCTGCTGCATTTTTAGACATGCTGCATAGTTTCTGTCTTATTTTCTGTAAAATGCTGGTTGTGTCGTAATTTTACCCTTTTCTATTCAAATAACATTTTTTTTTTGTAAACCATACACAAAGATTTAAATACCAATCCAGTCATTTATAGGTTAACTTTGTGTGTATTTATCAGATGACCTCCCCACCCCCCTCCTTTTTTGTCACAAGTATTGG
>Ga0131853_10024861_pt1 | contig 10799 bp, 8 predicted proteins | sample TergutLab28metaG_FD_92764 | JGI IMG/M metagenome (GOLD analysis project Ga0131853, IMG submission 92764) | Labiotermes labralis P1 segment gut microbial communities from Petit-Saut dam, French Guiana - Lab288 P1 (version 2) (version 2) | ecosystem: Host-associated > Arthropoda: Insects >... | reverse complement strand
TTTTTTCTTTTCTTCTCTTTTTTTTTTTCTCCTTTTCCTTTACCCTCCCCCCCCCCCCCCCCACCCAGTAACAAAGCTAGCAATGAGACATTTTGGGTGATGTACATATTTGCAGTTCCTGTCATTTATGTGTGAAGTTGTAAAAGTCTCTGATAGGTAGCACCACTGCAGCAGCACTTGAAATGGAGTCTGTCAGTGATGTGTGTTACAAACAGTGTGTGCTGATTCCTGTTATACAAAGAAAGAATTAGTGGGAGACATCCACAAACTTCTCTTCAGTGTTTAGCGGAGGCATGATTGATCACTGGGCAAAAAGAACGATTGCTAACAAAACAGAAAAAGCAGAGCTCCATGAATGGCCTTGCTGACGCCATCTTATCAAAGGTGTACATGAGAAGGATTCCTTGGAGCCTTATAGTCAAGGACAAAATTAAGAGAAAAGTTATTTCATCTGAGTTTTTGACATATTTTGAAGCTGACGGACAAAGCACTCTTTTCCTGGATAGTAAACAGCAGATGGAACATGGGTCTTTCATTCTGGACTGGACATGAAAAGACAATACTTGGATTGGCAAAACCCCCAGTCTCCAAGAAAGAAGAACTTCATAAAGTGGCTGTCAGTGGGCAAGGTTGTGATCACTGCCATCTGGGACTGTGAAGAAGTGATTGTTGTGGATGTGATGCCAAGATGAGAGACAGCTCATCTCCTACAGCAGATGCTTCAAGAGCTTGGGAATTGTTTGAAATGAGTTGAGCCTTACAAGAATGTGGCATAAATCTTGCTGCAACGTGAGCATGCAAGGCCACACACCAGTTTGAAGGCTCATGAAGTCCAACATGACACATTTCACACACTGCATCTGCATGATCACCCTGTGGAGCACATAGATCGAGACGGTTGTTTGTGTACATACTGCAGACAATAAAAATGCCTGCAAGCTTGTGCCTGAAGCAGTTCACTATTACATAGTTTTAATATCACAATGTTGTAATTTTATGCTTGTCAACTGTATGTATTTTTAAATTTTTAATCATGCTAAAAAGTTCAATCAGTACCTAGATCAGCATGTTGGTTTTGTATTCCCTTGTTCTAGAAGACTCCCTGAGGATGGCATGTAGGAGTTTCGTACTTGTCATGAATTCTATTTTTGTTGTATTTTGTTAAGTGCATTTGTTGGTTAATACAGGGATGCTGATAAGTCTTTGGCTTTGTGAAACCCACAACAAGTTACGAGTTTGACACAGATACTTTATTTACAATATGCTTTCCTGAGTTCAGTGCACATCTTACTCCACTGCTCCAGTTTCTTTAAACCATGCAGATAGGATGCTGACGGTTGGGCTGCAAACCAGTAATTTGCGGCATCCTCATCGGTCAAAAATTTCATACCGTTCAGATGCTTTTTTCACGTTTGGGAACAAATGGTAGTCTGAAGGAGCCAGATCAGGTGAATAGGCAGTGTGTTTCAGCACCTCACAGTGTAGATCAGCCAACTTTCACTGTGTGATGGGAACTGTGTGGGGAGGCATTGTCCTGGAGAAACAGCACTCCTTTTGATGGATTCCCCTGCCATTTGGAGACCATTGTCTGCTTCACTTTGTCCAAGAGAGGTGTGTAGTAGCTTGCTGTCATTGTTCCACCCTTTTTGAGGTATTCAGCCAGCAGTATCCTGTCTTTGTCCCAGAAACCAGATGCCATTACGTTAGAGGCTGACTTATATGTTCAGAACATTTTTTGACGAGGGAACAACCGTGTCTCCACTCCTTAGATTCTTCTTTTGTCTCTGGATCATACAAATATATCCATGTTTCATACACTGTCGCAAGTTGAGCCAAGAAACCTTCTGCAGTCCATCTGAGGTGCCCAGAAATTTCCTGTGAAGCCACCACAACGCGATCATGCTTCTTATCCTCATACAAACATTTTGGCACCCACTTGGCAGAGAGGTTCCTTATATCCAACATATGGATGATAAACATTACACATTCCTGAGATATCTCCAGAATTTCTTCTCTTTTTTTTGGCTGAAATTCTCCGGTTTGCCCACATCATGCTGTGAATAGCATCCATATTTTCAGGCACAGTGACCACAAGTGGCCAATCTGGACAGTCTTCATTCATTATCAGTGCTGGAATGTCCTGTCTTCACTCAAGCAACCCAGTTTTTAACTATTGAGTAGGAAGGACTTTTTTCACCTAATGTAACTGACATGTCATCATAAATTTCTGTTTTCCCTTTGAGAAACAAGAACTTCATCACATCTGTGCACTCTTTTGTCGTAAACTCTACATCAGGGCCTCCCATCTTCGGTTCAGATCCGAAAAACAAAAGTTTTAAGTTTCAAACACGAAATTTAGAACCCATTCAGCTAAAAGTACCTACTGTCATTTGACGTATAGGTGTTATTTTTCTAGATATGGAGGAAGTGGTGAAAACCAAAGACTTAACAGCACCACTTCTTATATTGATTGTTGTAAAAGGTCTATAGATGACTGCAGGGCATGAGCAGAATCGCTCAAATGGATGTAGCATGTAAATTGTCACCCCCATTGTGTATTAATCATGACATGTGGCATAACTGTAATTGAAATCACAGCAAACACAAAATATTTTTCTAAAAGAATTGAATGGTTGTGTTTATTCCCCCAGAATTCATTGTCAGAGCATAACCTGTGTGGCCATGGAAGCCTGGTAAACCTTTACAACGCCGCATGATTTTTTAATTTCACAGCTTTTTTCAGAAACTTTAAAATTACATCTGTAGACACTTCAGAGTATCACACAGCTGATGAACCTTTGTGCTTTGTGAAAATACCGTGATTTGGAAATACCATTCCAGAAGTGTACATTATTTGTTATTTTAGATGGCTGGTTCTGTGGCTTTAGCAGATTTAATTACAGTGCAGGAAGTGAAGGTCTGAAGTTGCTGTTTCCTTTGGTTATTTCACATGAAATGACCAAAATATTGCCTCTGATTGTGCATGTGGACATGCAGTGCACCTTGTGCAAAGAATGCATAAAAATTGTTATGTGTTACACAAGTGACTGGAGTGCCTGCACGTGTATCTTCGGTACTGTGTAACGGTGCTTACAAGTGGCTACTTGATTGTGACCTGAAATGTCCAGTGATAATACAAATTTTGTCATGTTTATATGATATTTATCACATGTATATTTTAGCCACTTATCCTGGGGAATTGATGAAGATAATGTTTGTGTGTGTGTGCAGATCAGAAAGATGCCGTATTATATGCTGCATTTATGTATACAATATCATTAGTACCAGTTTCCTCAATTCAGAACACTATTTTTTCATATTTTAAAATTTTCTGAAATACAGAGTGTGTCTCATATTTGACAGCAGCAAAGAATTGATGTCAAAAGTTGTGTTCTGTGTTACATGTAAAGAAAAGGAAGTGAGGAAAATGTTCATGTTCGTAACACTAATTGTGGAACAGCAAACACAAAGGTAGCATTGGAGGAGATGGTAAAATTATTGGTACGCATTTCTCTTGCTTATGATGCCATTAAGTGTGACAATGTTTAAAGCAGCTAGTAATGGCATGAAGGCTGCAAATACCAAGTACCTTTAATAATGACCAATTCTCTGTGATGAGCCATCATTCATTGTTACACCTGTGCTCATTGTTGCATTTTTAAACCTCCTTACAATTAGCAGTCAGGAAAGGGAGTTGGGGGTGCGGGGTTGGGTTTCATTGGCAGGGCTGAACGTTAATGTGTCATTGTTCAAGAAATGCTGCTTAATAATTGCACTGGATGGCACAGAATATATTATCTTGTGGGACAGTTCTGATCTTGACTGCCCAGAGTTAAGGGGTGGCTTGGGAGAGGTAGATTTGGAGTTGGATACTATGCACAGAAGTGAAGAAGACATTGAATTGACAGATTTGTTTATTGTGCTTAAAATATTCAGTTTTTTTTTTGGTGATTTGTGTTTGTTAATACAAAGACATTTCTTGTCTGAATATTGACAATGCTGCTTGCTTCCAGTTTACAGCATTTTTCCTGAATACCTATTACTAAATGAAGCATGTGTCTTAACAATCGATAGTGTCTTATAATCAAGGGAATATGGTATTATGAAACTGCAACCATTGGAATTAACACACAAAAGTTCTTTCATAGCCACAGAATTGTGTTCTGTATAAAATGCTTGTGTATGTGATGAATATTAATTTGTATAATTCTTAGGTGTATTTACTGGCCCTGTAATAATTATGCATTTTTTGTCTCTTTCTTTGTTACCTTTAAATTACGTGACTTTTCTCTGCCAAAGTGAAGAAAAACCCTCAGCCCATCCATCGTCATTAGCCGTGATAATCCAGAACTGCCGCATACTAGATATTCTTTCATATACTGTGTCAAATTTTCCCGTTTCAGACACTCGAATCTAAACTGGCGTCCTGTCGCAATACATCAAGAGAAAACCTGCAATCTGGAGACACTCCTACCAGAGATGCTTACAGGTATTGGTCCTTATGTCTGTTGGAGGTTTCTTTTTAATAGCAATGAACATTAGTGTGGTAGTGGCCAGTGTTGAGTGTTGCACTGACTGTCATGGACCAGTGTGTATGTGGAAAATATTTCCCTGAAAGGTATTCAGAAGTGTGCTTAGTGTCTGTGGATCCATATGTGGAAAGTGCTCTATAAAGTTTTAGTGCAATGTATTTGTAACCAGCTGCAGATTCATCCAACTACTTCAGCCCAAAATTTTGTCCAAAACTCTGTCTCTGTCTGTCTGTCTGTCTGTCTGTCTGTCTCTCTCTCTCTCTCTCTCTCTCTCTCTCTCACACACACACGCACGCACGCACGCGCGCACAATGTTTTCTTCCACCAAAGTTATCAGGTCATAAAATTACACACATTTCTGGGATGTATTTTTTCTGGCATGGTACCCAGACTTTGTTTTTCTGTGAACCCTGTTTACTGAATACAACAATGGAATGCTGGATCATGTTAGATATATCTCACAAAGGGACCGATTGTGCAGAGATAAATAACCTTCAGTTTCTGGTAAGTTTTGTATATATATTAACAAAAGATATTCTGTTTGCAATTCTGGTGATTGATTAGAGGCTGAATTTCTTTCTCCTGCTTGAAAGATTGTAAGTATATTCATATGGGAGCCAGCTTAAGTATGTATGGAGAGCTTTTATTTTCACATTCACTTTACACCTTTGCGCTGTCACACTTATCCCAACATGATGTAATCATAATTTTATCTCAGTATATTAACTTTGAGAACCGCGGTAGCACGGTGGTTAAGGTGCTGTGCTACAAATCGGTAGGTCGCTGGTTCGATTCCAGATGGTGTCATTGGAATTTTTCATTGATATAATCCTCCTGATCGCACTATGGCCCTGGGGTCGACTCAGCCTCTAACATAAATGAGTACCAGGATTATTTCCTGAGGGTAAAAAGCGGCCAGTGCATAAGGCTGACAACCTTACCACCATCCTGGGCCGTTGTCACATAATCTGGGAACCTTAACTTCCTGGAACCCTCTGGCCACCTTGGTCCTGTAATGGGACTGATTTACCTTTTTATAATGAACTTTATTTGCAGCTGTTGACTACATTACAAACAGTGTGCAAAATGAGGGTGGTAGCAGCATTGTATGCAGTGTTTGCTCCATGCGCTGACCATAAGAAATGTATGTCAAACTAGAAGTCATCTGTGTATGCCCAATATGTAAAAAGCAATCTTGGTAGAGGACATCCCCTTGTGTTTAAAGTACAATATTAAAAATATTTACAGTTTTAAAATTAAGTTGTCAGTCAACAAGAAGTTTGGCAATACATGTACAGTACTCATAACACAGAATTAAAAAACTTAACTGCAAATAACACAACTATTGCTGGTATTAATTATAAAGAACAATAATGAATGTGAATGGGATCCCATGATACTGACAAATTGTATTATATGCACCAGCATTTTTAAGTTTCTAGAAATAATGGCCTAGTGAGGCTGAAACTAGTTACCAACATTTGAAACAATAAAATGAGAAGTAGTTAAATGATTTGTGGCAAGATGTTACAGTACAAAACGTATTGGCGTGGAAAAGAAAACCGACTAGATGCTACTGAATGCTTTATTGCACTTATAATCTGCTCAACATGTTTTGGGCACTTATATGCCCATCATCAGGAGCTCGAGACTATACTTGTGTTATTGCCTATGTAATGCCTTGGTTGCTGGTGGTCGGCTGTTAGGAGCAGAGCAGCAGGCTATGAGTCCGGGATGAGGGATATTGTGCAAGGGCCACGGTTGTGGGTTGCACCCTCCTCGCCTGCCCCAAGTGGTGCGCGGTTTTAGAGGGCGTCCGGGATGAGGGAATTGTGCGACTCGCACAATTTCCCTCATCCCGGACGCATATCCTGCTGCCCTGCACCTGACTGCCGACCACCAGCAACCAAGGCATTACACAGGCAATAACACAAGTATAGTCTCGAGCTCCTGACGATGGGCATATAAGTGCCCAAAACATGTTGAGCAGATTATAAGTGCAATAAACCATTCAGTAGCTATCTAGTTGGTTTTCTTCTCTACGCTTATACTACGTTGCACAGACAAACATACGTCAAATTCGCAATATATTGGATTAACTGTTTCTTTCAGTTATTTGTCCCTGTCATCCTTGTCATTAGCGTGGGTATTGGGAAGTTGATTGTGTATTTTGGTCACATCCTGTCTATGAGAGAGATTCAAGCATTTTGATGACCTTGAGGGTGGGTCAGTTTTTAATTAACAGAAAATGGAATGTGAGATCGGGAAACGTTTTTGGGTGGAAGAGTGTGCCTTTCAATCCATTTCAGTTCTAAATTCATATTTTTTCCTAACAAATTAAACAAGTTTCTGGTCCACCTTTCATTTCTTTTTGCTTTTTTCAGGTAATTGAAATTGATGAACTGTGTGTTACATTTAACCACTGACAAGCAGGTTGAAACAATTTTTAAGGTAATTTCAGGTGATGGACAGTAACATATTTTCTTTTGATTCATGACAGCATTTTGTAACATTATTTTATCTGTGGGTGTAGATATACTGTTTACATTCTAACAAAGAAGTTGGATTCTTTTTAGCCAGAAACATTTAATTTTCTTAGCACTTAGAGACAGGTTGAGAAGTAAGTGAATGTATCATGATAGTGTTTGTGTTCCATTGTAGTTGATACAGTAAGGTGAGCTTTGCCCAAAGCATGTAACAGGAGTGAATGTAAGATTTCTTGCACTTCATGCCCATCCTACCCTGAGACAGGGTGCAGTGGCCTCCATCAGAAATCAGATTGGATTGTACATTATCAGATAAATGTGAATAATGAACAGGTATAGCACGAAGCAAAGTAGAACATCTTATCAGGTTAATATCAATTGATACTGAATCCTTATAATAAAACCAAATAGACGCACTAATTTCTCAAATTTATTTTTGGAATAAAACTCTACATGTTTCGGACAGTTCCTATGTCCATTATCAGGAGTTTTTCACTGTAGCACAGCAATGCTATGTGTCATACAGCTTACGAGCAGGATCAGGACGGAACGTGTTCAGTCCTGATCCTGCTCACAAGCTGTCAGCAAACCTGTATGACATATACAATTGCTGTGTGTACAGTGAAGAAACCCCTGATGATGGACAGAGGAACTGTCCGAAACATGTGGAGTTTTAATCCTAAAATAAGTTTGAGAAATTAGTGCATCTAGTTGGTTTTATTATAAGAATTTATCATGATGCGTGGTCACCTGAACGTCAAATTGATACTGAATGTTTTGTGTTACTGCTATCTATGCAGTTCATTAGAAACAATGTTTCACCTTTGACCTCACAAGGTGGATCATTAATGAAGTTTTACAGTATTGCTTCAGTAGTTTGCTTTGTTGTTAAAACAGTTTCAAATACAAAGGGACGTTAATTACCATTACATTAAAAATCAAGAATTAAAAAAAAAAAATGTACATGTAAAATGTAAATTGTATTTTCATGTAGTAAAGCTTGCAGTATTGTAATTTAATTTATATACTGTCTTACCCTTCAAAATTGGCATGAAGTGAATGCAAAGTTTGATCAAAAGATATGGAGACTAATTTTGTGCAGGGGCATGGGTTTGATGAACTGTTACCACTTAGTGCGGCATGTTTACAACTCATTCCATTTTATCAGTCATTTGTGATGAATGATAGATTTTAGTGCTTTATCATATGCACAGGCTCAGAACAATGCATGTGCATTGGAGAGTTAGAAAGTGATAGTTATCAGTTGATACAGATTAGTTATGACCTCAAAACGAAATAGCAATTATTACAGTGGCACTCCCCTTACTCACAGTGGCCAAAATGAGCACACCAAACCCAAATGATTTCTGATTGTTTTCTTCAGTTACATAGTTGTATGCACTATGAATATACTGCATTCAGACTGTGACCATGTTTGGAGGTGTATTTCTTGTCATGCAGATGATGTATCATACATGGCAACAGAAATGGGAACCTAGTTGGTGTCAGTGTAGCCCAACTTGTGACAGTTTTAGTTAAACACACTGTCAGATTACTGGGGCAGCCTTCTTTACTCACCAAAACTGTCTCTTCATTGCCTTTTGATTCCCTGAACTGAAATTTGTTCTGTTTATAAACTTTGATCAGATTTTGTATTTTTTGTAGCAGGGTGTTTCAGAATAAAAACACTTTTCTCCATTTTCTATAATAGAAAGGAGACCATAGTGGTTGAAGGGAAGATTGCGGTACTCATTCCAAGCCTTGTTTGTCGTGTTCCTACTCAGCGGCAATGAAAGTGGCTTATAAATACAAATGGCAGATTCTTACGTTGTGTATTGCCAGTAGCACTGACTTTGGTTTTAGGATTGCTGTGGTTTTGTGCACAGTGATAATCTCCTTGGATTGTACACCTCACTGTTAGGGTGTTATCATGGAGGATTGGGTGGGTAGGCCATATGGCACACACGTGGGAGACATGATGTGCAAACAGAGTTCTGGTGGGAAAATGTGAAGGAAAGAGATCATTTGTATGACCTAGTAATAGCTGGGAGTGTAAAATTAAGGTCAGTCTTATGGAAATATAATGGGGTGACACGTACAGGATTCATCTGCCTCATGTCAGGGCGAAAGATGGGCTCATGTGAACAAAGTAATTAGCCTTTGGGTTCTATAAAGTGCAGAAAGTTTCTTTTCAAAATGGGAAGCCATGTGGAGTTAAGTGGTGTCACGCAGTTTGTTAGTTCAGTGCTGAGTATTCATTAACCATTTGTCTTGTACAGTAATCCCATATTAAATTAGCACAGTTTTTTCCAAAGTTTCTTCTTGTAAGCAAAAGCTCATAAAAGTGATACTGAATTCCCATTAAACTACTTATAGTCTCAAATATTCGTTGCCTTTGCCGATAGCTGGACATAAACTGGTTTTGTTTAGGCTCTCGTTGATGTGCTGTAATAGTTCAGCGCCATAAATTACCAAGTACATATTACAGTAAGTAAAATTTAGTAACGTGTATCCTTTGATGCAAGCTGTTTTTTGGATAAAGTGGAGAAGTAAAATTTAAGTGATGTGTGTAGTGCACATGAATTAATAAAAGTTTCTTATTTATTATGTAAAGTGATATATATATATATATATTTTTCACCGTGCATGTTGAATCAATATACATTCATTTAAAATACCAACGCATGCACCTTGTCTTTAAAATATTGTAAAACCTGATTTGGTTAAAACACTTTAAAAACATTCATTAGTCTCCAACATATTTCGGTTGCTATTTTTCAACCATCATCAGGGAGCCTCAAAGTTCTGCTAAAGTTACTTATTTGCGTTATATATATGGTGATAATGGTGTGACAGCATGTCTTTTATGTGGCTGATGTTTTCAGATATGTTATGACCGGTCCTCCCCTTGTCTATCAGAGTCTTTGAGACTCTGATAGACAAGGGGAGGACCAGTCATAACATATCCGGAAACATCAGCCACATAAAAGACATGCTGTCACAACACCATTATCACCATATATATAACGCAAATAAGTAACTTTAGCAGAACTTTGAGGCTCCCTGATGATGGTTGAAAAATAGCAACTGAAACATGTTGGAGACTAATGAATGTTTTTAAAGTGTTTTATAACCAAATAAGGTTTTTACAATATTTTAAAGACAAGGTGCATGCATTGGTATTTTAAATGAATGTATAAAGTGATATATATTTGTCAGCTGATAAATCCTGTTTGTAACACAGCAAGTAGTGGGTATCATTTGAGTAGTGGGTGAAAGCCTGAACATGCATCGGCTTCCATATGTTTAGTCACATTTGTTGATGTGGACGGTTTAGGCCTGACAATTTTTAGCACCCCACCTGGCCAAAATAAAGTGTGGTCTGTGTCACTGTGTTTTGTGAAGCTGGTGGCAGGGCTGTACACGTCCAAGGTTCCTAAGTTATGTGGGTTCACAATATGGATTGATTGATTGATTGATTAGCATTTGGGTTCATGCCCTTATGGTCATGATGTACCTAGGCCTTATAAACGGGCCCTTTGTGCCCCATAATCTAATACCAGCTTAGGGGAGCCCTGTTCCTTGCCAAAGTTCCAGATGGCCCCCAGACTTCAACTCTCTGTCCTCTGGGTCCAAGGAAAAGGAACCCAGAAATGCAATTTTTTTTCTCTCAAAAAAGTCCCAGTAAACGAACCCCCCCCCCCCCCCCCCCCCCCCCCCCCCCCCCCGCCCGGAGAGGGCGACCGGCCTCCCGGCGCCTTTTTTTTCATCTCCCCAATAC
>Ga0131853_10024860_pt1 | contig 10799 bp, 8 predicted proteins | sample TergutLab28metaG_FD_92764 | JGI IMG/M metagenome (GOLD analysis project Ga0131853, IMG submission 92764) | Labiotermes labralis P1 segment gut microbial communities from Petit-Saut dam, French Guiana - Lab288 P1 (version 2) (version 2) | ecosystem: Host-associated > Arthropoda: Insects >... | reverse complement strand
ATATGGACTGGACTGGGCTGGCCCAGGATAGAGACAGGTGGCGGACGCTTGTGAGTGCGGTAATGAACATTCGGGTTCCGTGAAATGCGGGGAATTTCTTGACTAGCTGCAAACCAGTTAGCTTCTTAAGAAGAACTCTGCACCATGGAGTAAGTAAGTAAGTAAGTAAGTAACTGAATAAAACAAAGGATATCCTACATCCAATGCAAATATTCCAGTCAGGAGCGTCGGAAAAAAAACGAGGGGTATTCAAGAACGCAGCGATATTTGGTGATAAAGAGTTTACACAAGAAAACAAAACTGAATCAAAATGTTATATTAACAGAGTGTTTAAAGTGCATTATATGTAATTGTACATATAGCCGACAGACATAGAAGGAGAGCGGCTCGTTATGCCGATGGTGAGAATATTGGCTCTGATATTCAAAGGGTTATACTTACGTGGTGATATTCCTCCACCTCTACCTGGTGGTGGTGATGGTGCTGCAAAGGTATTGGAGCGTAGTGGGGGAATTCGTGGTGATACTGTGCAAAACAGCTGACCAACAGCATGGAAAATACCACCGCCAACTGTGTAAGTAAAAGAGTGAATATGAAACGTACAGGTAAATTTGACCCTGTCCATGTCATGAAGATATATGGTGGCGTGCAGGTATGGCTCCAATCATTTTTAACCTCCGCACTGGATGGAGGTGAGTGGTCACCTTCACGCCTCGTAATGTTACCCGTTTCAGGGAAAACTCGTGATATCCATTGAATAGCAGACTGGGTGACCCCAGAGACTCTGGACACTTTGGGATAGAGAAAAATTTCTTGAGCCTGCCTGGCATCGAACCGAGATTTCTCTGTCATCGAGCCCCTAATTCTGTCACTGTACTGGCGGGGCCATCCCGGCTTCGAACAGTAAACACAGTAACTGAAGAATAAAAAACCTAAGAAATGTCACTTATTATTTTATTGTACTTCTTATATGCTCAACATGTTTCGGGCATTACTATGCCCATCATCAGGATCTCGCGACTATGATGTTGATTACCACGTTGGTCGTTTCGTTCTGTAGCCCGGACACTACTCCAGCCTAACTCCACCTAACCTCCAACATACAGCTAACCAAGAACGAAACGACCAATGTGGTAATCAACATCATAGTCGCGAGATCCTGATGATGGGCATAGTAATGCCCGAAACATGTTGAGCCTTTAAGAAATATAATAAAATATTAAGTGGCATCTAGTTGGTTTTTTATTCTTCCGTTATCACACTGATGCACGGTTCAATAAACATCAGTAAACCCAGTGTCACTCACAGTGGTCACTCGTACATGTTTGTTGTTTAATGTGGACACGACTGTATGCTGGAACTCACCTCGACTGAAGCCATGGCACCAAAAATTGAATGACGTTGGACAAGCGGTATATCCCGTCACCAGCCCAAGTGACCAGAACAGCAGCAAGTTCCCTTTATATACATACACGCAAATGCTGTGTGAGGGGTTATTATGCTCTACGTGTTTAGATTGTCGCCGGCTGCTACATTTTTCCAGTTCAACATTTTCACTTTACTCTGTTGTTTCCGCCATTCTCCGCCTCCTTTCTTTTCATTTTCACGTAAGATATGACTAATTAAAAAGTTAAATATATGATGTATTACAATAATGTAATGTGTATGTTGCTGGAATACTGTGAATATAATCGGTTAGGATCGTCACACTTTCTTCTCTGTGTGTACATTGTGATGGTCATGATTCAGTAACTCTTAGGAGCTTGGTTGAAGTTATCTTTGATTTTAAGTCCGTGATAAAACTGATCCAATTTAAGAAAGAGATGATCAGAATATTGCCTAAGCTGCGGATTGGACGATACGGGGTTTCATTTCCCGGCAGGTGCAGGAGCAGGGAATATTCTATCTTCGCTAGTAAACCCTGCCTGCAATGGAGGCCCACCAAAAATATTTAAATATGTACCGAAGGCTCTTTAAAAAGGTTAAAGCGACCGGAGTGTGAAACTGACTGCTCAGCTCCAGGGTAGGAACAACTGGCACTTTAACCTTCACTTCCCCATACGTCTTCATAGCTAATGTTCCATTGTCTTTTTCATCATACATTCCTTTTGTTAGTACTTGTGTAACGGTTTTGTTTTGAGTCTCCATTCTGTCCCAGAAATGATTAAGAAGTCAGTAAAGTCTGCTCGGGCTGAGCAGGACCCTGGTGATAGAAACGGAACCCGTCTGTCTGTGGTTGAGCTGCATTAACTGCCTGACGCAGGAATTTTGTTGAACGAAGTCGCTGCGAATGCATCAACGAATGCAAGCAGAATCCTAGAATTATGACCCGAACTCAAACCGTGCTTTCTTGTTGCACATGTTGCTGTTTCTGTATATTAGTTAGTGGAGCGGAATGGTGTAGTCAGCGTAGCAACTCATTACGTGCTGGACGGTCCGGGGATCGAATTCCTTTTGGGGAGAAGTTTTCCAAACCCAACCAGCCCTACTCTGTGACCCTCCCAACTTCCTGTGCAATGTCTGCCGGGTCATTCTCGGGGGTAAAGCGGCCGCAGCTTGGCGTTGACCACTTACTTTCATCGAGCGCAGAGGTAAAAAGTGTGTGCCTATAACTAAACTCCACTCTGGGCTCTCATGGCGTTTTCTAAGGTGTAATTTACCCTTTTTACATAATATTAGTGCTTGTTTTGATGTTTATTTTACTTTTGTAAAGAAATTCAATTCAAATGTTGTGTAAGCTATGTCATATTTGGTAAATATTACTCATATTTGCGTTGTTGTAGTTGTAGACCCACAAGAATATTTCTTATTTCATTTGTTGCTATATCATCATTAAGTTTCCTTCTGACTCTTTTTCTTCATTACTGAGCTCCAAAGACTTTTGTGTAGGCCAACTTATCATTTTACATTCTACCTTACGATGCGGTGCACGTTGCTAAGTTCTGTTACCGTTATTTCATGACAAGACCTTAAAATGTGTAGTGTTAGTGTCGCTTGATCACCATATATCTGCGCTTCTGTCATCTTGTTATTACCCCTTATAATCATTTCATGGTCTGCCTTAAGACAATTCCATAACCTCTTCCAAAGCCATTTCTCCACATAGTGTGATCTAGTGCTTCTTCTTACACTTTTCCAGTATCCTCTTTTCCGTAAAGTCATCCAGTAAATGCTTATGTCTTCTTACCATTCTTCCCATCACTTCTATCGTTCATTCAATAACGTGTTTTAGAAGACAGTTCCTATGCAAGATGTGACAAATACACTTACCCTTCTTTATTTTTAATGTATGTTTTCCTTTCCTCCTTGACTGTATGTAATAATTCTTCATTTTTCTCAAGATCGGTCCAACTGATCTTCTCCGTCGTTCTCCAGCACCTCAGTTAATAATTTTCAGGCATATTACTCGTTATAGGTAATTAGAAAAAAATGCTTTATTGGTTTTTCCAATAACATTATCTTCAAATTTTCGTGATAATTGGTGTGTTTGTTCAAAAATTGGAATAGAAAGAGCTGCAGACACACATGCACATATATGAACAGAGATCATGGCGACTTCACATGCATAATTTTGCTTCTAAGGAGGTAAGTAGTCAAATAAAATAAAAACTGGCCTTTATGTAAGTAAGGAATCAGGAACCCCGTTACAGGCCTGGACAGGCCCAGAGGGGTTCCAGGAAGTTGAGGATCCCAGATTTCAAGACAGTCGGCACATTAAGGTGGTAAGGTCGTCAGCTGTACCCACCGGCCGCCTTTATCCCCCAGGAAATAATCCTGGTACTCATTTCTGTTAGAGGCTGAGTCAACCCAGGGCCATAGTGCGGCCGGAAAGATTATGTCAAAGAAAAATTCCAATTACACCATCGGGAATTGAACCCGCGACTTTCCGACTCGTAGTTCAGTGTCTCAACCATTTGCGCTACCGTGTAGCCCTTTTTATGCAAGTATAAGTCTTACTTCACAAACCCTAAGAATTAGATCTTATTGTGGGCCAGTTAAATAAAACGCTTGTCAGTACGAAGCATTTGGGGGTGCGGGGGTTATTTTGATATTCCTCTCCCGTCTACTGCTGTTTCCACGTGGCTTCTCTACTTTGTAGGTTTTGGCCCAGCATTTTGTAGACAATAAGTATCCGTACTTTGACGTAGTGGTGGGGCTTGTGCGGTCACATGATCCTGAGAGCTATGCTGGCGGCAGCTTATGCTACTGGTAGGGCCTCCCATGCCAGACAAGTCAAAGGTGATGATCCAGACAAAAAGGGATACCCTGGTCCTCCAAGTTGGGAGTTTGGCGTGGGGCTAACAACACCACCCAGTAAAGAAATTATTGTTACGAAAATCGAGCAAAGGAAAACCCTGGATAGGTTAAATGATGACGGACGGAAGAAGAAGATGGAGAGAGTTGGTGGCAGATAGGAAAAAATGGAAGGACATTGTTCGACAGGCCAAAGCCCACAGTGGGCTGTAGTGCCAGTGGAAGAAGAATTGTGTAGACAAGGCTTGATTTCTCATTGTTTGCTTTACGTCTGTCTCAGCCAACACTTCTTCCTTCACTCAACCCGACAATAACACTCAAATTGCGGTGGCAAATTGTGGATCACCTGATTATATCCAAAAAAGATTTAAATAAGTAGTCGGTTATCAAGTGTCAGTTCATCGCCTATTGTGCTGAAGCTATGGAACAGAGCCCGGAGCAAGCTGGATCCATTTCAAATTTCCATTGAATATTTGTCTCCTATAAATATTAAGATATGCTTCCAGCTCCTTATTGATATTCCAAATGGCCTATTTCTAAGTATCTGCCTTTTAAAATCCTATACGCTTTTCTTATTTCCTACACCGTCTATCCCATTGTATCCCCCCCCCCTCAGTTTTAGGTACCCCAATAATAACGGTAGAAGACGGTGACCCCATATCGTGCACTTCACTGCTCCCTTATATCATATCGTAACTATTTATTGAGTGGGCCCGGTAGCTTAGTCGATATAGCGACTGACTACGGGCTGAACGGTCCGGGGATCGAATCCCGGTGGGGATGAGATTTTCCGCCCGTCCAGACCAGCCCGGGGGCCCACCTAGCCTCCTGTAAAATGGGTACCGGGTCTTTCCCGGGAGTAAAGTACGGCCGAGGCGTGCTGCTGACAACTCACCCCCTTCTAGTGCCGCGGTCATGGAAGAGTAGAGCTATACCTCTACCCACCCTCTGGGCCACACCGGGCCTGTAACGGGATCACTTTACCTTTACCTTTATCCTTACCTTTTTTTAACTATTTATTGAACACTTCCTTTTGTCGAGTTTTATTTTTCATAGGTGAAAATAGCTTAGTTATTTTGTCCTTTGGTCTCGGTCAGAAAGGGAAAGAATATTAACCTTTGAAGAAGAAAAGTGTCTGCTTTTTCATAAGGACAGCGCGTACCGCGCAGTAAACACTCTCCACCTCGGTTGTACAAGACCGGTCTTTTAACGTTGTATGCGGTAAAAGTCGCTGTTTGAAACTGAGGTCCGTACACAACACATAAGCGGAATGTGATTACCATGTAAAACGTTTGAAATATCAAAGTTGGTGGAACATAAAGTAATCGCTAGGCTTTCAGAGGTTAACCTTTTGACGTCTAATGTCAACTATAGTGGTCGTACCGCACCGCTAACCTCTAAAGTTGCATTTTATGTATTTATTCAACAAATATAGGTACTGAACATTTTAAACATGCTATATACTCTCCGTTTTTTTTTCTCTCTTCAAAATGCATGTTGTTTCATAATTCTAACGTATTTGGTTCCTGTATTATTCACATTTTATATACAGGATGTGCTAAAATTAAAAAAATAATTCCGGCGCCAAAAGATTAATGTTGTATTACATTCAGAACATTTATTACCTTATCAAATATTTGACTTTCAGTCTTAATTGGAACACTACATGACTGAGTAATAATAATAGGTAAATTTACATAAAGAGTTCTATATTCATTTACATCAAAATTTGTTGCAGTGCTTTCATTGTCCTTTATTTGGATGTTCATCATAAAGTACAACGTTACAAGTCCTCCGCAAAAATAAATTCATTGAACACAAAACATATTCAAGCAACAACAAATAACTTGTGACTTTAAATGGAAGTTCTAATTGTAAAAATACATAGAAAACATGCATTTAACAATACGAAAAATTAACAACAAATGGTTAGAAATACAGAGAAATATGAAAAATGAAAATCAGTTTTAACTTCCCACATTCGCAATGCAATTATTACTTAACATCAATCAAACTTTACGGTACTGTGTGAGAATAAAGTTTTAAATTCGGTTCCCTAAGTTTCTTTGAAGTCAGTTGGCGTTATAATCAGGCTGAAGGGATGTGATGATATACACTTACCGTGACAGTCCGTGTAAATAAATAACTTCAATATTAATTAACTTACAAATATCACTGTAAGCTGAACAGGATTCCTGCATATGTAATACCCAAAGCTCTATGATAAATATCTCCCAAGTGTCATTTTATATTGACATATTATATTGTACTTTGCGGTGTTAATTAGCAACCGAATCTGTAAGCAGTTCATGCAGTAAAAGTTCTAGATACTATTAGCCGGACTTGGCGAAAGGAGAATTGTATTCTTCCGTCTTAGGAGGTGCTTGCAAAAATAACATTGCGGGATATTCTTTATTTATGAAGATTCCCTGCCTTAGTTACCCTTTTTGGCATCCTAAACTGAAAGTTCTTATAAGAGTTTTTGTTTCCAAAATGGTAAATTCTTAAAATTTAAGTTTTTCGGAAGGATTATCATTTTTAATCAGTTTTTACGTTATATATTTGACTAATACCACCAAGTACGCCTTAAAAGAATACGAAGTTAGAATAGCCATACGGTTATTGCTCATACATTTATTCACCTCAGGCGAAGATGTCGAAAATAAGACACATTTTAGTTGTAGGTGGCAAGATGAGGTGTCGAAGAGCAAAGTTATTTTCCCTTCAGCTAAAATCAGACCTGTCCGTGAACTGAAGCCGCAGTACAAGACTTATTCCATTAACTAAGCTGGTTGGCAAACGTATATAAATTTAGTCAAATGTGGGCTTTACGGAAGTGGCTTAAAATGAAGTGACAGTGTTAACTGCTTAGTGGTAGATAAGTTCAGCGTCATGATCATAAGTAAGTGCAGTTTCGTGTGTGGTAAGCGGCACGTGTGCATAGGAGATAACAGGGGCTGACACCAGCTTGTGGGGGCGTGTGGCAGGATGAACTGCGTGTCCAGACTTCGAGACGACAGCGTTGAATCCACTGTGATGGTCGGCGGTGTACTTGACGGTGCGGGTGGTGCCATCAGGTTCAACCAGGCTGTAGTGACCTTCAACTTTGTCACCTATACGTTTCTCGGCTTGCTCCTTGATGTCGTGTGTGCGTGTATCTTTAACTCCATATCTGAATTCATATTGTGGTGGAGCCTAAACCATGAAACAGAGTTATGGTTAGAGTTCCCTGTTGCTGATATTTCTGGTCTGTGGTAAATTAACGCGACAGATGGCTTGAACAGTGTTAAGAAATGGAGAATGGAAGTTTTGGGGCATCCTTTCAGATTTATACTTAGTTTTTAAAGTTCCTTATTATATCCAAAGACGCACACATAGTATTTAAATTACGCTATATATTTTAATTAATCGGCACACCAACTAATGTACATACATAAAATTTCACATTAAAACACTTAAAATCGCTCCAACATGTTTCGATCCTAAGATCATCTTCAGGAAGCCACAGTGAATGTTTTTAAAAATGTGACTTTAGCAAGGAACAGTGTGGCTTCCTGAAGATGATCTTAGGATCGAAACATGTTGGAGCGATTTTAAGTGTTTTAATGTGAAATTTTATGTATGTGCATTAGTTGGTGTGCTGATTAAATGATTCTGCGAAATGCACGGTACAACAATAAAGATATGCTATATATGTTAGTGACTTTTCCCCCTGCGCAGTTATTGCTACCCGGTACTCAATTTTACCGCCTGAAATTGTCAAACGTAACCCGTAATGTCTGTCGCCCTGCTCTTCCAACTTCTTAAGCATTTTCTCTGCTGTCTCTAACACAACGTCGCACCTTATTAACATATCACATTTTGTATTAAAGTTCAATTTTGTATTTAGTAGTCAGATTTCAGTCTCCTTATTTGTTTTGTAAATATGAAAATTCTGCATTAAGTTCTTGTATTTTTAATTTGTTTACAATAATCAGTCTCAGGACATAATCCTAAGTTTATTTTTAAAATAAAGTTTAGCAAAGAGATAAAATATCCTAAACACCCGAGCTAATGCAGAGTGTGTATAATTCAGTTCAGTTCAATTCAGTTCTTTTTTATTAATGTGCCGAGTCACCAACCTGATGGCCAATTACAGAAAGAGCATTATATGCGTGTGTTGATTTTATATAGAACAATTTTGTAAGGTATATAGCCTTTTGCGGGCTCTTGTCCTGCAATCAGTACAGGGCACAACTTGATATCCTGTGTCTTGGAGCTTCATTTTAATATTATCCTTCCATTTACGCCTGCCTGACAAAAACTTTTTCTTCTCTTAACTTTTTCCAACTACCGTTTCGTTTGCCCTTATTATTTGTCCCATTACAAAATAATACAGTAGAAGAATAAAAGAATAAGCCTCATAATTGAAAAATAGGCCTACTCAAGTTAAACTTTCCATTTCTACCCACTGTTTACATAAAGTCAGTGTGAATAAAATAACACTTACGTGGTGTTCCACTTCTTTGATCAGAGGTGCGTGAGCTATGGCGAGGGGTGCGTGTGAAATTTCCAGTGCTGGAGCTACGGCTATGTGGCTGTAGCTCTCCTCGATGGCTGACACTGGTACGGCCAGTGCAATGACTGCTAGAGCGCCCAGAATGCTAATTACCTGTAACAATAATTATATCATGGTCATCTCCCGGAACTTTTCAGTCCTCGTGGTTAAGTGGCTTCAAGGAATGTGAGTAGCCTTGGAGAAGATCTGCTATTCAAAAATTGCCCCCTTTTGTATGGAGTCCGAAAGTTCATTGGTGAATTAACAACAGCCCATTCATTAAAAGGTAAAAGACAACTTGTCAGTCAAATAAAACTTATATTTTTCTAGTGGCTACATATTTCGGATTGAATCAATCCATCACCGGCCACTTACAAGATTAGAGAACAGGTACAAAGCATTCTTATAATAAAACCAACTAGATGCACTCATTTCTCAAATTTATTTTTGGAACAAAAACAAATTTGAGAAATAAGTGCTTCTATTTGGTTTTATTACAAGAATTTATCACTATGCACGGTCACCTGAACGTCAAAAAGGTACAATGCAGTTCTATGTCAAACGTATAGTTTTATGTTTCTTGTTTGTTTTATCCCACATTACAAAATTATCTATACAATAAAACTGTGATATTAATTGTTACACAACTATGGTTAAACAATTGTTAAAAACATTATCAGTATAGGTGAAAAATGTGTAAAATAGACAAATACAAAGTGTTAAAATCTATCAAAGTCGTTGGGCGGAAAGACATGAAGGTAATATGAGGTGTTTTCTTTTCATATGTGGTGTGCCAGAGGATGCTCAGCGACCTAACTTCATTGCTAAGCTTGTCACATTATATATATATATATATTTATTTATTTATTTATTTATCGCAAGCAAGAACCTTGTCGACTATTCAGTTGTTCCTTATATTAATATAAAATTGAAACTTTCCTCTTTGTGAAGCGATATATACTTCAAACATTAGCAATTTCAGTGCTGTTTCCGATATTCTCACTTCATGTTCTCATGCCCAGCAAACCAAGCCTGTTACTGAATAATATTCTGAAATAAATTAATTTACTGTACGTCTACGAAGTGCGAGACAAAAAGTTTCCGGTCTGCGGCAACATAACAATTTTAGACTTGCCCTAGTTATAAGTTGTTATACTTTCCTTCAAGGTTGTGCACTTCGGAGATTATGCACGGAGCCTAGAGCCTATTCCACTGCTACAGGCATCTCTGGAACTCCCGTTTTGATGCGGTCCAGCAATTCCTGCGACATGCCTCGAATCTTCGTCATATCCTCGAATCGTCGGCGCTGTTACAAGATTGTCAGCTTCATGACAAGGAATAAGTCACAATGGGCTAGGTCGACGTAGTAGATGGATGAGGCATTACCGCCATGTTGTTTAAGGTTTAAAACTGCTGAACAGCAAAGCCGAATGGGCTGGCGATTTGCCGTGATGCACAAACCAATCTTGAGTGCGCCACTTGTCTGGACCTTGTTCCCTAATATCGTTTCTCAGACGTCTTAGGAACCCTGTGTTGTATTGTTGACTCACATTTGACCTTGACGAGCGTTATCCTTGTCAGTAACTCCCTTGCTGCCAAGCAAAACAACATGCTCTTGAATTTTAGACGTAGAGATGATGGGCTATCCCTCTTGGGCAACTGCTGCTTCGTTTCTGGGTGATAACCATACACCCAGCTTTCATATCCAGTTACGATATCGGAAAGAACGTGTTTCTGCCTTTTCCATTCTTATATTGCAAGTCCTTTGTTTCAGGTTGTCATCCAGCAGGTGGGGAAAGAAATTTGGCAGCAATCGGCCTCATGTTTCAATTTTCGGCTAAAGTGCGTCGGCATAGACCTATGATAGGCCTACAATGTTACAAATATCGTTCCAAAATAATTACCAACAAGATGACACTTATGGACTATCCTTTATTTCAGGGTTAGTCGTCCTTCACTCTACATGTTTCGAGCTTCAGGGAGCTCATCATCAGGAGTTCACTTTTTT
>Ga0131853_10024857_pt1 | contig 10800 bp, 9 predicted proteins | sample TergutLab28metaG_FD_92764 | JGI IMG/M metagenome (GOLD analysis project Ga0131853, IMG submission 92764) | Labiotermes labralis P1 segment gut microbial communities from Petit-Saut dam, French Guiana - Lab288 P1 (version 2) (version 2) | ecosystem: Host-associated > Arthropoda: Insects >... | reverse complement strand
TCCAAGGAACACCACAACAAAAAAGAAACCCAAATCTTGGAACAAATCATACCCCCCCACAGGTGGGGGGGGGGGGGGGGGGGGGAGTACAAATGGAAGAGACCGAAGATTAACAAAGATAATTTTTGTGTCAAAGTAAAGCAGTGGAGATATCATGGCACAATGTATAATCTTACATTTCCTCCATATGAACTGGTTGAGTCAGTTAGTTGTGTAAGTAATTGTGTGAGTAGATATGGCACTAACTTTAGATACAGAAAGATACAATTCTTTCTTTACAGCCACATTATAAACAGTTTAAACCAAAATGTTAAGAGGAAGAAACTATATTACTATGCCTACAGTAGTAAGCTTGATGCACAAAAGAAGTTTTGCCACTTACCACACAGAATGAATGATGCTGATAAAGCAGCTGCCGTTAAAGAGTGAGACATTTCCCAAACAATAATGAAAGAAAACGGCACAATGCAGGCTCCCAACAGAGTACAAAACTGGAAGAGATAATATCACTTGATAAAAATGTGACTCGTAATTGTTCACAGTAATCCTTGCACCTAAAGCTGCACGTCTCAGCCACAAGATAAACACCAGCCACATGTAATTAAGAAAACTGAAACTTGCAATAACGAATCCTAATAATTTCTTCCAACACACCCATAATTGATCATTAAGCCATTCATCAGGTCTTGTGGCAAACTTTGATTATCCTACTCTGTCCCAGAACTGTTCTTCTTTACACTTAATTTCTTTGAACTTCGATATTCCAATGGATTACTAAATAAAACCCATCCTAAACCCGGAAGGGCACTCTTTGTGTGTTCATTGCCACAGGGAGCCATGGCTACTCCTCCTCCTCCTCCTCTCCTTCTTCTTCTTCTTCTTCAATTGGAGGTTTTGGCCTTCTCAACGACTTCCTTCCACTTTGCTCTATCCTGGACAAAGGTTAACAAATTTTTTATCTTCATTTGACCAAGGTCCTGTATGATGTTGTCCTCCCATCTATATTTGGTTCTTCCTCTTGGTCTCGTGGTTAAGGGATTCCATTTAAATATCTTCTTAGTTACCCTGGCTTCAGGCATTCTTTGTATATGGCCAAACCAGTTTAGTCTCTGGGCTTTGATGTAGTTGACTATATTTTCATGCTTTATCAGTTTGTCCAATTCTTCACTGTTTTTAATCCTCCATGTTTCATTTTCTTTTGTAGGCTCAATTATTCCTCTTACGATTTTCCTCTCAAAGACTAGCAGTTTCTGAATTATATTTTCTGATGCACAGGTCACTACTGGTCTTATTACTGTTCTATATAGAGCCACGGCTTCTCAGGGAAGAAAAGTGTCATTACTAGTGATCATGTAAACTGTGTTTAGACTCAGTTTGCATCGATACTAAGTGTTATTTAATGATGCTATATATTGTGAAGACCATATAGTGTTGGTGATAGGTGAATGAGTATGGACCATTGGTGGGATGATACTGACAGGGACAGACTCAATTCTCAGGAAAATGCCCATCCCAGTACCATTTTGTCCACCATACATCCCACATGGACTGGCCGGGGATCAAATGCAGGCCTCTGCTGTGACAGGCCAGCAGCAAACTTCCTGAACCACAACATCGTTTGTCTCAATAAAGGCCCCATGTCATGGGTAATGTAACTCTCTCTTCTTTGCTAAGTATTTTTGATATTTTCTGTCTCTTTGTAATTACTCAGTATCCAAGGTATGAGATCTTCTGGGATTTGACACTGCATCACATCGCAGAAAGGCTCATACCTCATCTACACCAGTGCAGAAACCTTAAAACTTGCATACTTGTTACAGGTCTGTTTAGTAGTTACACTTGCTTGCATAAGTTTTCTGTAGTCTGTGAGGTTAAAATATTACCATCTCAAAATAATAAAAGAGAGAACACAGTAGTGAAAAAGGTTAAAAAATGGCATGACACATAAATAACCACAATTTTATTAAATAACAGTCCCTCTCAATGTTTCTCTGCTAGTAGTTCTTTCAATTGCATGCATATGAAATTCAGTGTGAGACATTCTCTAAGCACATTTTTCAATAAGTTCAAATTTCCAAAATTCCCCCACCCAAATTTTCTAAGATGTTCAGAAGGTCAACTGCTGAACTCATGTTTTTTGACTCAGAGAATTATAATATAATAAATTATAATAATTATAATACTTCTTAAAAAAGTAGGAGAAACATTTTTTACATTTTTGCTACCCTTATAGTAAGCAAAAGCTTTAAAATGTAGTCAAGAACTCAGTCATTTATACACATTTAAAAAAGCCCATCTAGATGGAGATTTCAGGGCCAAAAAAAGCACATGTCTAGGAAAAAGAGGATGTATGGTATCCCTAATAGTATGTCTTCATTTTGTTACTCTACTGAAGACTAATGTGGTGGCTGATTAGACCAGCTTCAGAAGTCACACTGTACGGCGCAACTTAGGCCAGTCAAACATATGGTAGCAACTAACACTGCTAATTGCATGACAGAATGCAACCTGCACTTTCTGTTACAGACATAAAACACTACTGCTTACTGGGTAATCCATTAATAAAATAATACATGCTTTCCTCATTTGGTGGCTACTTATTTCTGTTCATCAAACTGCAATAGGTTAGAGTCAGTTAGTTATGAGTCTCCTGCCTGAAGAAAATCTTTTTAAAACAGCTCACAGTCAGCACCATGAGCATATAAAGTAGGTTAAAAATTTTTTGCAGGCAACTTTTGTGAGCTGCACCAGTCATTTGCACAAGCTGCGGTGTGAAAACCCCTGGTCTATTATATTTTGTCTGAAATATTTTTTAATACAGTAAATATTCAACAAAAAGAAACACAGCATTCATTCAGGCTTTCAAATGCAGCAAATGAAGGCAAACTGTTGCATTTTCATTCTTAACCTTATCCTTAGACGGACATGAGTGACTCGGTTTCATGAACCCGTCATTTATCCCATCCACATGCACAGAGGCCCCATACCACTGGATAGGCAGTTTGGCAGGCTCCAAAGCCTGTCCTTTTTTGCCCTGTTTTGGAAACTGGATCTGTTTCTGTCATCAGGTGTAAGCAAGGAATGATTCCCACTCTGTTAGGACTGTTAAAAAGAGTCAGTCTGGATCACTGGAACACACATTATATACATGGTACATACTGTGTTAACGTCAGATATCATCACAAGGGTGTAAAAACTGCCAATTTAAATTATGAATGACACCACAAAATAATAAAAGCCCCCATCAATCAGTGCAAACACCTGAAAATGAGAGGAACCAGTAGCTAATAATGAAACTGAGGTTGACAGACAACAAAAATTCTCAAATATAAGACAGACCAACATCAGTAAATATTACAAAAAAAATCAGAGACTCAGAAAACAGTCAACCAGTTTAAACCAAACTGCCCTGTAATTTGCTGATGTCCTTCAAACCATTCCAGGTGACTAGCAACCTTTCCTCCATTTACACCTGACGATGGAAGCAAGCCCCTGTTACTGAACTTCTGTGTCTGAAAAGACTCAAGTTGATGGCCATTAGTAATGGTCATGTTTCCTATAACACACCATCAAGAGAAACATTTTCATTTCATCTTCCATATCCCTATGAGCTCTCACTGTGATAAATGTCCCTTATATATTTCAATCATACTACTGCAATGCATTTTCCTCTACACAAATACACAGATATTTGGCACATACCACTCTCATGCCCACATAATTCACATCTTCATATTTGTCACCAGGCTTCTCAAAAGCAAAACGTCCATCGTAGCCTGTCAGGTAACCAGACAAAGCTATCAGCATCTGAAAAATTATAAATTGAATAAACAACAGGAAAGACTTTAAAAGTTTTGAAGCCTTTTTGCTTTGTAAATCACTGTTCATGTACAACATTAGGAGCACTGTCCATGACATAAAAATTACCACATTTATCCAAACACAAGAAGACTTTAATCTAAGACAACCCCCCAGATTAAAACATCTGCTAAGAAGAAATACTTCACTACTGATTTCTTACAGTTAATACACAAAGCATGTCACATTCTATCTACCTTTACCAACCATTGTTACTGTCTCCATCTACACTGCCATTCCACAACATATCATCATCAGTCTCATCCACTGCACTGGATATACAGCTATCCTTATCACCCTTCACAGTCACTTCTGGTGAGATGCATTGCCATGTCATTATGATCCACACTGAATTAGTACTACATTTATATTTCTCGATTCATAAAATTACTGGAACCCATGAAAATTCACAGTTTTTTCCACACATGACTTCAGAGGTGTTAAGAATTTAAATACATGTGTTCTGGATCTTTGTGTCATGTCTGGGGTCTGATCAGTCTGAGTTCATGGCTCTTTTTACTGTTTCTAATTTGTGGATTGGTCCAGGTTGTATTTTTGAGCTGTGTTAATTTTAATTTTTCAATAGCCATTTTCCTGTTACTACCCTTGGACTAGATCTGTTCTCAAGTGTGTACCTTAAAACGTTACTGTTTCTATGGTGCCCATTGATTGAGAATAACCCAATCTAAGGGTCCACCAGATTAGGTGCTTCTTTGTCTGAAAACAGAAACAGAGGTGGCTTCTGAAACATCGTGCTTCTTCATAAAATTAGACAAAGGCCAAAGCCCCCAAAAAAGAACATTTTGTCAGATAATGTCAGTCATGCTGTATTCTCTCTTTTGGATTTCCTGACCTTGAAGATGGGACTGACAGGTTGTCCTGAAACTCAGCAAGGAATTACCACTTTACGCTGCGTAATATCTCACGAGAGTGCAAATTTCACATGACAATTTGGCAATGCAGGCCTTGGTTTGGTTCTGCATGGTCTGGTTCAGAGTGATACGGTTTGGCGCGGTCCAGTTTGGCACTTTGTATGCGAATTTAAGGTGATCTCACACATTTAAGCACTGAATTTAGGTAAAAACCTTGACTTGCATTCGAGTAAATACAGTAATATAATGAAAGATATGTTACTTTTTCATCTCATGAAGTAGTATGGAAATTAACACCAAAGCAAGGACAGGGAATAAGAGTTTTATCACAATTGGTACATATGATATGTGTAGTTTGTTAAGATACCAGCTAGGATACATGTTCTTCCAGTGTGTAACTTACATGGAATGGAGTAAGTCTAAGATGAGAAGCAATGAACTAACCCACTCCACACAAACTATATGAATTAGGTCACAGCTTGACTCGCCTTTGAATATTCTGTTGTGTAGCCATAACTGTTAAGCAATTCATAGCAAAAGAAAAGAATCTTACCTTGCCTAGGGGAGGATGGACATCAAAGAAGAATGTCCGATTGATATACCAACTTCCCATCTTGCCAAAATGTGTCTCATCCCAACTGAAAATGATTTAAATATGTATGATAGGTTATTGAGGAAGCAAGCAAAAGGATGTACTGTGCCCATTGTCATAATCAATATGTTTCTTGAAAATAACTTGGAAAGTTGAAAAAGAATTTGTTTATTCTGTGTCAGTCTTTCATAAATAGAATAGTGCCATTGTAACTCACCAGACATGATCAGGTTCTGAAACTTTATGGAATCTACTCCATGCTGTCAGTAATAAAACTGCTCCAAAAACTAGCCACCAATATGACTGATTATTTCTGCAAAAGAGGAGAAAATAGTGCTTGTGAAATATTCAGAAAGATTGTCTATAACACTCCAGTTTTCCATGTCCCTTTGAAAAAGAACAGCAAACTTTAATTCCCTTGCAGAAAATATTTGACAAATATTTTATATTTTAACCTTTGTCAAGCCACTTAAATTCACTGATTCCTGTTTTCATCACACCAGTTAATTTTATTGCTCTTTGTACAGGTCCCTTCTTTTATCTGACAACTATTACTTGTCACTTCCTCAAAACACTCCACCATGTGTGGATGGTAGGCTGAGTGGCTATGTTAATACAATCAACATGTGGACAGGAAGTGAGGTCTTCATTCTTCTAGAATATGGCCCTGCATCACTGCATGATTCATGCCCGACATTTCAAGACAGTGTGGTGATCTCATCTTCAAGTGTCCAATATCCAATGGACAATGATGTAACAGGTGGATACAGGAATATATAATGTTGCTGTGAATGGTGTTTGGTTAGCAGGGAAGTTAAGCTGGCCTATCTTAAACAGGAATTGGCAACCGACAGCTGACAGAACGGTCCAGAACAAATTTGCCACACTTCAGGGTAATGTTCCATAGGTTAATTTACATTGGTCTAACCAAATATACCTATATCCAAAGCTGAATGCTTACAGAGATAATGACAACAAGAAAAATGTGGCTTTCTAGTGGTTCTATGTATAGTGGAATAAATAACATAGCTGGTATATCACTAGCCTGCACACTAGATGACAGGAATTGTGGTTTGATTCCTGGCAAGGGCAAGAAATTTATCTTTTGAAAATCATCCAGACCACCTCTGTGGCCCACCCAGCCCCATGGGCTCTTTCCCTGGGATTTAAGCAGCCAATACATGATACTACCAACTCACCTGAGAATGTTATACAATATCTCCATTCCCCCACACAAAGTCATGGAGTGTTGCTTCATTAGACACAGGGACAATCTCACTTTACTTTTTTGATTCTCATTTTTAGGTGCATTTTATATGAAAGGTTTTATGTTTAAGTGTTTTGTACATTGAATTATACCAGAATTCTATTTTTAATTGTGTCTAAACTGTAGTTATTGCATCTCAGCTTCTTTCACAGCGTAGCATCCTTAGTCTGGATTGTGTATAATAATATCTGAACATAATAAAAACCGTTTCCTAATAACTGTGTGGTGACATTGTGTTCTTACAAAAAAAAATTATTTGTAGCTGGTAGGCTTGCTGCAAACTGTGATCTATCAATGTGCAATGGATAACAAGCCACTGACCAATATATTTTACCATAATCAGTCTTTGCAATTGCAGGCATTGTTCCTTGGTACATAGATGACATCATACTGGTACTGAATGTGGCAGGTTTGGTCATGAGATCCCTGTTGTTTCTTGGCTGTTAGAGAGATTTTTGGGACAGTATGTTTTGCTTACCCTCTCTGAATCATATCACACAAACTGGGCACCCAGGGGAATTCATCTGATTGTGAAGAAGTAATATTTTTGTATATGATAGCCATTGGAATTGTATATTATTGTGACTACTTGTCTATGAATATGACTCACAGTTGATCAGTATGACTGATGACACAGGACTGTTCTGGTCGAACTGAGGCGCATGAAGTCAACATCAAGATGAACAATATCATTCACAGGCCAACTGCCAGGTTTACATTGCATCAAGAGGTGTCTGCAGGAATGGCATTGTACAACAAACTTTGACCTAAGAGTAAATGCTTGTCCAATCACAAGGCGATTGTGGAATTCTTGCTGACACACTCTATCCAAATAGACGAATACGTCAACTCTAAAATGATGGACAGCAGTTTGTCAAGTATGTGTGTGACTGTGTGTAAATTCTGTTTCCTATTTTCAAGTGTTTCTTTTTCGGCCTCCTTTTGAAGTGTGGTGTAATTATTGTTTCTTAATACATGTCTTGGTTCTGTACTGTGTATGGGAATAACCACTTGGAGTGACTAGACACAGATGGAAGGAGAATATTAAAATGATCTTAATAGGATGGAGGACTCATCTGGCTTAAGAAAGGATCCAGTAGAATGCTCATGTGGACATGATAATGAACTTTCACAGCCCATAAAAGTGGGAAATTTCTTGACTAGCCCAACTTCCAAGAAGATATATCACAAATTCTCACAATAATAAATATTCTGATCAGGGTATGCTCTGAAGATGAAGGCAGCAGGTTCCTTCAAGCTGTTTGTACTTATTTACCAAACTACATGGCATCATATACTGGAAGACTTAAGAAAAACTGCTCCATGTAGTTGCTTCCGAAAACTGTTATGTAGTGGTATATTAATACACAGTACAATCTCATGCATTACCAACTTCAACACATCCATACACAATCAGCATTTACTAGAAAGAAAGATGCAGGGGTTACCCACTCAACCAAGAGATAATGGTCTCAGACTGAGATTTGCAATAAAATAAATTCCTACATTCCCCATCCAAGGAAGCAGTATTTGTAGGGAGTCAAAATCATCACAACTTTTGTGAAATGTGAATATTGGTGTTTTCCTTACAACCTGCGATAGTCCCCAATTCATTATACCAATATTGCATTGAACGCTGATTACGGTACGTCCAATGTACGCCCACATGACGGTTCAGGGATTTGCACATCTATCTGCGTCATACATACCAAAACATACCAATCTCCAATGCAGCATTTTTGGCACAATTTCAGTACTGTGTCTTTATGGTATAAGGACAGGGGAGTGAATATACATACATACATACACACAATTCATTCCACTGATCCATTCTGTGCATCAATTGCATATGTATATGGAACATGTCAATAAATGTCAGACAACACAAGACACATAGAAAAATACATGCACATGATAAGACAGTAAAAAAACAAAACAAGCACATTCACAGAAGTAAACCAAGGTATTACTCCTGGCCCTCCTTCACAATGGAACAATTACTTGCATAAGGCTTATTCTAATGTCATTTGAAATATTTCAAAGCTCTATTTATAAAATGTACACATAATTAACACAAAAGCATTCACTACTAAGGTAGTCAGTCATAATAGTAGTTTTGCACTTTATATATTATCTTTGTCTACCTTGCGCTCTAAAAATTCAGTAAATGAATAAAAGGAATGAATAATAAGGTATCTGTACAACTTGTTTTTTAATCTTTTCCTGTCATTTCTATAACTCTGTATATTGCTTGGAAGGCTATTAAAGATTTTGACCCCAGAGTATGAAACTCCTTTTTGAACACAAGATAAACTTACAACAGGTAAATATAAATGATTTTTGTTTCTGGTGTCTAAACCGTGTACATAAGCATTAGTAAGAAAGTCTTTTTGATTATCTACTATAAACAATATGAAAGACAATATATACCGACATGTGGTACCCATATGGGAGTGTGATGTGAAGGTACATGATACCTAGTAAGATTTTCAGCATGAAGATGAAAATCTACAAACCTCTCCACTCCTACCCCACTCTTGCCTACTAGCGGTGGGTCCTATTAAGGTGAGTAACCTATGCTAAGGTTGAAGTAACCAACCCCTTCGGCAGCATGGCTCACCGAGCAGCAAGAGCAAGAGGGTCTGATGGACCCAATCATAAGGGTCTATCAGATAGGGTGGGAGAGACCCTTGAGCTTGGCTGCAACCCTCTTAGGAGAAGGACACTCCAAAATCAAACCACAGGTAGACACCGCTCTGGAAGCTGTGGTGAAAGCAAGTCATGTAAGGGAGTAAACCCTGATCAAAAATCCTGGCTCTTCAGGTTGAGGGTTTTATGACGGGCTAACCCCCCAGCTAAGTAAAATATATACAGTTATGAATTTCTTGAAGGAGCCTCAGAAGGAAGGGATAACTGTTGATGAATGGATTTGGAAAAGGAATATGAAAATTGGAACGTGGAATGTAAGAAGCCTATTTTGGTCAGGAGCACTAAAAGTGCTACATAATGAACTGTCAAATTTAGACTTTGATGTGATAGCACTCCAGGAAACCCGGTTGGAAAGTGGTATCAACAAATTTGATAACTTTCCTTTATTCAATAGTGGATTAGAAAGTAAAAAACATTAATTTGGTTGTGGTTTTATATAAGTGGAGAATTTTTAAAATATGTTAAAGATTTCAAAATTATAAATGAAAGAATATGCTGTTTGAGATTAAAAGCTAAATGGTTTTCATGTACTCTGATAAATGTCCATACACCAACAAATGAAAAATGAAAGAGATAAAAGAAGAATTTATTAGAGCAAAATATAAATCAAATAGCTAGGTTGGACATTAAAATAATACTTGGAGATTTTAATGCAAAACTTGGTAAAGAAAGCATATACAAACCCACCATTGGCAATGAAAGTTTATATAATGAAATTAACAACAACAGAATAAAAATGATTCAGTTTGCAATATCTATTGGTTTAAATGTAAGAATTACAACGTTTCCACATAAAGATATTCTCAAAGAGACATGGTACTCAGCAGACAGCGAACCAAATAGATAACGTTTTAATTAGTAATAGATTCAGAAATGCAATAACAGACATCAGAGCACTAAGGGGACCAGACTTTGGATCAGATCACAACTTACTGAAGATGAATTTTAAAGTGAAATTAAGGGTAAAAACTGGAAATAAATATAATGAGAAAAGAAAGATGGTGAATATTTTTCAAAACCCAAAGTGGAAACTAGAATATGCTATTAAAATTAATAATAAGTTTGAAATACTGGAAAATTTGGATGATGAATATAGTATGGACAATAATACTACTGAAAAATGGGAAAACATTAACACAATAATCAAGGAAACTAAACAGCAGCTTACAGAAAAGAATGAAGGCACAGAAACATTTAAAAATAAATGATACAATGAGGAAAGCAAATTTTCAGTAGAAGAAATGAAGAAAGCAAGAGAAAAGTCGCTGCCTAAGAAGAATTCTGAATATCCACTGGCCAAAAGTGATTTCAAATGAGGAACTTTGGAGAAGAGCTGAAGAGATAGAGAATCAACACAGATCAAGAGACAGAAATGGAACTGGATAGGGCATACATTGAGGAAAGGACAGGATACTATTGAAAGAGAGGTTATGGATTGGAACCCACAGGGACAACGGAAAAGAGGGAGACCTAAACAGACGTGGAGGAGATCAGTCCATAAC
>Ga0131853_10024856_pt1 | contig 10800 bp, 6 predicted proteins | sample TergutLab28metaG_FD_92764 | JGI IMG/M metagenome (GOLD analysis project Ga0131853, IMG submission 92764) | Labiotermes labralis P1 segment gut microbial communities from Petit-Saut dam, French Guiana - Lab288 P1 (version 2) (version 2) | ecosystem: Host-associated > Arthropoda: Insects >... | reverse complement strand
AGATCGGATTCTCAGTACTTAAAATTGCTAAGAACATGTTAAGAATTCAAGGTCATGTACAATACCGTACGCTGTCAGTTCTTATGAACCACATTCATGATTATTCCCCCGAACCCTCCGATGGCCAGTACGGTATTTATTGACATGACACTAGCAGTTTAGTTAACGACCACTTCTGGAACATGCCATCTTATAAGTAACAGAATAAGACTAGTAGCCATTTTCCAAATAGGTGGATTGGGCGTTTTGGTCCAGAAACGTGGCCAGTGAGGTCACCGGATCTCAAGGTCCTTGACTACATATTGGGCGGGGGGAGAGGGACTGGTATACGTGTAATAATTGCAGGTACAAATTGCACTGCTGCAAATTGTGGAATCCGCTGACTGCATAAGGCGAAATTATGAAATTATGTTAACCACTCCCTTTCCTTTATGTTATTATCAGTCGCATAAAATTTCTTTCATGTTGTATGACATGAAAAATAGTGTAGAATTGAAATGTTTTCAGTTACTGCCACGTACGTAAAATCTAATATTATTACTAGGGTTAAAGGTTAATAATCAGACATGATGGTACACCGTAACGATTGATAATCGGGCCCAATGACACGCCGTAACGGTTGATAATTTGACACGCTGACACACAATAACGGTTGATAATCAAAAGGTATGTAACGCCATAACGGTTGATAATCGGGCATATTGACACACAGTAACGGTTGATAATGGGACATTATGACACACGGTCACGGTTGATAATTTGACATGTTGACACGCAATAAAGGTTGATAATCAAAAGTAATGTCACGCCATAACGGTTGATAATCGGACATGTTGACACACAATAACGGTTGATAATTGGACACGGCACACAGTAACGTTTGATAATCGAATACGATGACACCGTAACGATTGATAATCGGACGTGATGACACATAGTCACGGTTGATAATTGGACATGACGACACACAGTGATGGTTGATAATCGAACGCGATGACACACCGTAACGGCTGAATATCGGAAACGTTGACACACAGTAACGGTTGACAACTGGACGTGGCATGCAATAACGGTTGATAATCGAATATGACGACAACGTAACGATTGATAATCGGACATGACGACATACAATGACGTATTTCACCCAAAATTAGTTACATAATGCCACCATAAAGTCTGGCACACGGTTTGCGGAATATTCTGTATACCAGTGGGAGGTGTATTTCGATTGCAGGGCAGTGCACGTGTGAACAACGTGGGACTGGGGCAAATGTATCCCCGATATGACGCTCTAGGTGAGGTGGAGGCTGCAGTTGCACAAGAAGGAGTTTCATCTAAAGCCAAGAGTAGCAGAAAGTTTAGAATCATGACAGACAGCACACGTGTCGTCATGCTTCAGGCCATTCTACTGCCTACCTTGCCTCCAAGTTTTGCGTTGGATCTGTGCGAAGATTTTAAGACGGTTCTGAATTTGCCTTGCGCAGATACAAAGGGACACGCGACCTTCTTCCAGGGGATCCCTCTATACATTTTTTAATGACTACTTTGAAATTTACCTGTATTCAAATCAAACGAATTACGTTTCATTAAAAATAATCGTAAAAAATTTCTTTAACTAGCGGTATGAATATTTCGTATGATATTTAGGATATCTAGTTAAGAAACACCCTGTAGTCACGAAGCTAGCCACAATCATTTCAAATAATGTCAAATCATGTAATACATTGTTGTGCATGTTACTGGTCCGCAATCGTAGCTAATCTGATTACGTAGTGTATTGCAAGGAAAGCAGAAACAAAAATATGCGCGTCAAATTAAAAACTTTGCATTGTTGTCCCAGAAACAGAATTTAGCAAACTGTAGCTCCGATTTAACCACCACAAATCAGCAGTTAATTTTGGTCATAGTTCGTATGGCGTTCACGTAATTGGAAGGAAAGTGAAGTAAGAAAGGTAAAGTGATCCCGTTACAGACCCGATGTGGCCCAAAGAGTGGGTAGAGGTATAGCTCTACTCTTCCATGACCGCGGCGCTAGAAGGGGGTGAGTGGTCAACAGCAGGCCTCGGCCGCACTTTACCCCCGGGAAAGACCTGGTAGAGTCCAGTTGAAATGCGATGGCAAACGGTGACGCACGGGATGGGAAGTGAAGGAGAAACTGGTGAATGGATTGGGTAGCCAGTACCTTTCACACTACCTCGGAACATGGTGTATCCAGCATTATTACCACTGATGCGCACACCTCGGCTGCCAGTAGTCGACTGAACAGACGCCCCCGCCGATTTAAATGGACTCGTCCGTTTCGCCGAAAGAAGAAATCTGATTTCTGCACGTGTGCCATCACATTTCAAAAACAGTCTACCCATTTTACAGGAGGCTGGGAGGGCCCCAGGGCCGGTCTGGACGGGCGGAAAATCTCGTCCTCACCGGGATTCGATCTCGGACCGTCCAGCCCGTAGTCAGTCGCTATACCGACTGAGCTACCGGGCCCACAAGGAGAGTGAAATAGATATTTTAATTAGTTATAGTAATATAAGTGAAATAAAGTAAAGTAACACTTAACTTACTCCTCGTATGTACCGTAATTCAGAGGCTAAAAGAGGTAGTGAAAATAATCAGGCAAGAACTACTGCAGTAGGTGTAGGTCTGATAGAAGATTTTAGTGATTCTCGAAGTTTTTATGTCGTCTTCCAATACCGACAGTTTTGAAAGTGCAGATATTGTTACAAAACCGCAGTAGAGAGATTACTTGTTTCTGGGTTTATGTGTAGAGCTGACGAAATATTCTGTGATATCCTGATCATCTTGTGTTAAGAGCCCTCTACACTCTCAGTTAAACTGCGCGATTTTACTGTGTGACGTCGTACCTGAAGAAAAAACAGAGTAAACTGCTCTGTTTTGACGGCCAATAGCGCATGACTCAGAACTGTCTTTCCATTCGTCTTTCACACACACAACTGCGCAGTTCACTCATGAAATCCCACAGTTTCTTCAGTTTACCTGCCGACACCACGATGGCATCATCTCAAGGCACATCAGTTTCTAGCAATCCGTTCAGCAGATGAACATCGCATGATATATTCCTTTTCAAATACCACTTCTTACTCACATTTTACGCTTTCTTTCCTTCTTTTCGGATAACATTATGGCCGATGTGGCTAGCAAACAGCAAACGACAGCCTTGTTTTTATCCACCACAGTCACACGCACAAGAAGACACACAGAACTGACAAAAATCTGACAAACTTGTTGGGAAACCTGTGCTGTGTCAGAGAATATTCAGTTCAGTTTTTCGTGCAGTTTTTTTACACAGATATACTGAACATTTTATCTTAGGGTTTCAGGGGCCCTTTAGAGTGTATGGGGCCCTATAGAGTATATGGTGCCCTTTAGGGTGTATGGCGCCCTTTAAAAAGTGCTACCAAACTGTTCTGTGTTACTTGCCACATTTCATAGCCCGCGTGGCACAAATCAACAGCAATGAAAGAACAAAAATATTAGTTTTACCAGGAATAAGCTTCAGGATTTAACAAGTTCTACGAGCCTCATCTTGAAGATATTAAAAACTGGTAATCAAAACGGTACCAAGGCTTCCTACACATTGAGTTACCGTATGGAATTGGCTGGGGAAGTCAATACAGGTGCAAAACAAAACAAAAAAGTACCTAATTAAACAATGTGGCTGGGAAATGGAAAACTGCGTGTTTGGTGAACATCAGAAAAAAGAAATACGAAACATATATTGTTTGTACCAACAAAGGCACATACATGTATATTAAATTTTAAAATAAATTACAAACGCTCCTACATACATATACTACGTACATATACATATACATATATATATACATATATACACATATACACACACATAAACACATACGTATATATATATATATATACACATGCGTACATATACACATGTTTATATATTCATACAAACATACACATATATGTACATACACACAAACATATATATATATATACATAAATACATACATACATACACACACACATACATACGTATATGTATACGTACATACATATGTAGTACATAATTAATACCTAAAATACATACATACACATACATACATACATACATACATACATACATACATACATACACACATACATACACATACATACATACATATACATACATACATACACACATACATATATATACATACGTACATACACACACATACATACATACCTACGTACACATGCAAACGTACACACATACATACATACATAGTACCTACTTAATACATAAAAATACACATATACCTACATACATAGTACCTACTTAATACATAAAAATACACATATACCTACACATTCTGTGTCACATTGCCTCACCCCCTCACCCTAATGAAGAATATAATTTAATTAGAAGTTTATTGCCTTTATTTTGGATATGTCGCCGTGTATTCTGGTAACTCTTTAACAAATTATTGCAAGAGTCGAATGGTTCCAACTTCACGGCGAAATTACAGAACATGCTAGCAATCTAAAATCACAATTGAAATAGGACGTTTCTCCGAAACGTCGGTATACAGTAGGGTGCTTTGGAGATTATAGGAATGCTGAAGTATCAGAAAGCTGCATCAGATGGTTACACGAATGAAAGTTTAATCATGTAGGTGGTAAAAAGGTAAAATGCGCCCTTGTACAGGCACTGAGGCACTGTACAGGCAGTACGGCCCATAAGGGGAGTAGAGGTATAGCTCTATTCTTTCTTGACCACGGCACTAGAAGGGGGTGAGAGGTCAGCGTCACGCCTCGGCCGCACTTTACCCCCGGTCAAGAACCGGTACCCATTGTACAGGAGGCTGGGTGTGCCCCAGGGCCGGTGTGGGCAGGTGCGGAAAATCTCGCCCCCCACCGGGATTCGATTCCAGGACCGTCCAGCCCGTAGCCAGTCGTTATACCGACTACGCTACCCGACCCACATGTAGATGGTAGCATAATACTAAAATGAAACTCGATTTAGTATATTACAACATCCTGTATTGGATTTACTTGATTTAGAATAAGTATTCATTGGTGGGTTTTTGCAATTGTGGCAGCGAAGTTTTGGGCTCCAAATTATTTGGGGAATTTATTAAATGGCTGATCAACCGTCAGCTACGTTAGATAATGTTTCATTTTCCATAATGCATGATATATTCAATCCATACATCTGAATTCTCCTGACATCTGCAATAAACGCTAAGTGCAAAGACTAGAATAACATTCAAATTCCCTTTCCAAAAAGCAACTTTATAAAAGTTTATATTCTGTTGGTTAAATTTACACAAAGTACATATTTTACCGCTGGGAGTGCACATTCGAATGTCAGACTGTTTTTGTGCAGCCAGACAAGAGGCGAAGGCGAATTCTCGAATGTAATACGCTTGTTGTTCTACTTCTGTTAGCCACCGTGCCTGCATTTACATTTTGCAGACAAAAACTAACAGCCGCTGCTTTGATGAACATGGACAGGGCACAGCGCAATAAAAGGGCAGAAGAGAGAGGCCAAGTTAAGGCATTTCTGTTCCAATTACAGAAATAAGGTTTCTGGCATTTGCTGCAAAGTGTAGAAAACATACAAGATGCGGAAAATTTTTGAAATACTATCATCTTTTATTACAATGACTGACTAGGGCTGGACGGTCCGGGATCGAATCCCAGTGGGGACGAAATTTTTCTGTCCGTCCACACCGGCTCTGTGGCCCACCCAGCCTCCTGAACAATGCGTACCGAGTCTTTCCAGGCTCTGCACTCGGATACCACATCACCAACAGCCAATCCCGCTACATAACACCAACACGCCTCAAGTCAGCACAATACAGCCTACACAATAACGCACCAAGTAATCGCAAGCTCCTGAAGATGGATGTATTAACATCCGAAACACGTTGAGCAGTAAATTGACATAATAAAGCAACTGTCATCAAGTTGGTCTACCTTTATTCAAACAATTTAAATCATTTGTAAATTCGCAAATAAAGCACAATTTTACCCCAAATAACATATCTTTTTATATGTAGCATCTCTTTCGTGAGAAGCCCCAAAGTTTGGATGAGTTGAACAGAAGGCAGGAAATAACCAACAGGCATTAAGTCGGAGAACTTCTGCCATTCCATTGACTTTGACAAATGGAAGGGACACTCTCTTTTCGTTATCATTACCGCAATGGAAGTGACAGTGAAGAGCTAAATATGGCAGCAAAACTCCGCCGTATCCCGGGGCTTCGGGCAAGGAAACACAAGAAAGTGATATAAATGACACAAAAAGAATCGTCGGAAAAATTGGTAAAGTTCATAATTTATATAAGAAATCGTATCAGAATATATGGAGCATGTGACAAACGACGTTTTACCAATAAACCAGCAACAGGGTTACAGTCATTACAACAAAAAGCTTTCACACGTCGCCCATTTTCCGGTCAAGACAAGCAGATCAACGCGCTGGAACTCAATTAGGATACGCAGACTTTCGTTAGCTGCAACCATAATTCTATGTATCTTATTATATTAAAATTATCTGTCAACCCAAACTTTATTCTGACATTGTTTATTCCGCACAACGTATCATGTTCATCGCCATAAATACATCATAAATCAGATTATATTAATAATCAAGCACGATATAATGTAGGTAAAGGTAAAGGTAAAGCAGTCCGGTTATAGGCCTGGAGTGGCCCAGAGGGTTCCGGGAAGTTAAGGTTCCCAGATTTCAAGACAATCGGTACATAAAAGTTGTAAATTTGTCAGCCTTATGCAACGGCCGCCTTTACCCCCAGGAAATGCTCCTGGTACTCATTTCTGTTAGAGGCTGAGTCGACCCCAGGGTCTTAGTGCGATCGGAAGGATTTTATGTCCAGGAAGAATTCCAACGACACCAGCTGGGATCGAACCAACGACCTTCCGTTTTGTAGCACAGCGCCTTAACCACTGTGCTACCGCGGTCCCCACATAATATAGGGATGTCCGAAAATTTTGTAACAAATTTTATATCAAAAAATATTATCAATCACTTGTTTTACAATAAACAAAAACTATGTCGTATTATCTTACTTTACATAAACAATAGTTTAATTTTGTTTTAAAATAAATAGTTTTTATGCCACTCGCCGATGATGGCAGTATACATTCGAAATATGTAGCATATAATATCATATGTGCAGATGTTTTGTATGTGCAAGTAGTAGTTGTTTTATTTAGTAAAACAGACAAAAATATTATTTGTATTGTGCGTTACTATTATGCTAAAGTTTCGTGATATCATCAATTTCAAACACAGAATACTAAATTCTAATTTTATAAGTAAGGCAAACGCGTTGTGGTTTACATAATCAATATGTAAAGGTAAATCAGTCCCGTTACAGGCCTGGAGTGGCTCAGAGGTTTCCAGGAAGTTAAGATTCCCAGATTTCATGACAACGGCACTGGATGGTGGTAACGTTGTCAGCCCCACGCACCGGCCGCCTTTACCCCCAGAGTATACTCCTGGTGCTCATTTCTGTTAGAGGCTGAATTGACCCCAGGGCCATAGTAGGATCGGAAGGATTATGTCAATAAAAAATTCCAATGATACCATCTGGAATCGAACCAGCGACCTTCCGATTTGTAGCACAACACCTTAACCACTGTGTCACCGCGGTCACCATATAATTAATATATGTAGTGTAAAATTCCAAACAACACCCAAAGAAATATTATTATGTTTACTACTCAATATATAAAATATCACATCTGAATGTTATCTTAATAATACATTTTATATAGAATATGTAGAATTACCACGAATATTTTAACTGCTATTTGTAATACGAGATCTCGTACCTTTCCAAGCACCAACAACTGTTCATACAAACCACTCTCAAGACTAGCCTCCAGATGGTTCTCTATACGAGCCGAAACATGTAGCTAGAAATACAACTAATACTTCCAACAAGCTGACAGTTGTGTGTGACTGTATAATTTTATAATTTTGCACTACATATATTCGTGTAGGCATCACGAAGTGCTCTAATGAAGTATATAATGAACACACTAATATACTTACCTCAGTAATTAACCAACTTGATGCACAAAATTTGTTTTACAATAAGTTTATTTCATGCCTCTACATGTTTCGGGCACATGTGCTATCATCAGGAGGTCAAAATTGCAACACCTCCTGATGATGAGCACATTAGCTCGAAATATGGAGGCATGAAATAATCTTATTTTGAAACAAAAATTTTGTGAATCAAGTTGGTTAATTACTGAGATAAATATACTGAGATGCACGGTCAGCAAAACGTCAAAACACTAATATACGTCAGCACAACAAGTATTGGAGCAATAGGCTACATGTTTCGACCTGTTAACAGGTCGAAACATGTAGCCTATTGCTCCAATAAATATTTGTTGTGCCGACGTATATTAGTGTGTTCATTATATACTTTACACTACATATATTGATTCAATACACTATAAAGTCAGTCTAAATATAAGCTTTATTGCACATCAAATTGTTAAGCAGCTACACGTTTCGATCCTATACCCGGATCATCGTAAGGCGGGAATAAAAACAATAAGTAAAATGTAAAACGTGCGTATTATGTTGTAAAAATGTAAAACGTGCGTATTTTATGTAGAATTACAAATAATATTTTAACTGCTATTTGTAATACGAGATCTCGTAACACTCAAAGCACCAACAACTGTACATACAAACCAGTCTGAAGACTAGCCTGAAGATGGCTCTGTATATGGGCCGAAACATGTAGCTAGAAATACAAGTAATTCTTCTAGTAAATTGTGAGTTGTGTATGGCTATTTAATTTTACAATTTTACAGTACGTATCAAATTCACCATTTTTTGGTATGGAATTCGGTGCTCATGTTAAAGAAATCTGAAGCCCAATGGCAATTGTCTGACAGGAAATTTGTGTTATGTTTTCGTGATCTATTTTCTAACGCACCAGATATGTTACACTAGTAGCAAGACTGAAGAATTAATTTTAAAAAAAACTTTGGAACGAATTTTTTGTGGCCTTATCGAGGTATAAAAGATTTGTGTGTTTCAAGAAATTCTCTAATGAGATAAAACACAACACAAGCCGGATAAAATTTTTAAACATCGCTTTTTCGAATAAATTCCCGCTTCTGCATCGGTGCGATTCCACGTCAACTTGTACTCAACATGTTGTAACAGGTAGGCCCTGAGTCTAACAAATAACATTGTTTACTGACACTACAGATAGAATAATTAAAATAGTAATAAATATGGAACACTGAAGCCAGAATTTTAGGAATTAATCTCAACAAATACAGGGGTGCTTATAAGTCCTTAGCCCGACCAGGAAGGAAACAAGCTAATGTTTCTGTCAGAATGTTGTGAAATTCCTTCGGCGCCTTGCCTTGCAGGAAAAAAAAAACTTGATAAAAGCTCGCGTCTCGATGTTGTTGAAATCGTGAGCGTCTCTGACATGCTTCCGAGATTGTTTCCTTCCTGGTCGGGCTCAGGACTTGAAAGCACCCCGGTAAGTCTGTTCTCTAACATTCAGTTCAATCTCTTTCTCGCACAGGAACGCTCTAGTGGTTTGTCCCTTTAAATCGAAGGCACTGGCAGGGAGTAAGCTGTGACGTCAGAGGCTTCACGGGTCGCGTACTGCTAGTCGCTGCGGTTTCCCGTTACAATATGATTGTGAACACATTTTTTGGCTAATATAGCGTCATATCTTTTGTGTATTTTTTTTACAGATACCAACTTTGAAGCGACAGGTTAGGGAAAATTCCTGCTCGACAGAAATCAAAAACCGTGGAAGGACGGAGTATTTTTTTCGACGAGAAATTTCTGGCTAGTGAGAGGCGTGCGGGCTTCCTTTTGTTACAGTGTAGAATCCACCCGCGTCTTCGAAATATCCTGCCGCCGTTTTCATACCGCTTCTCTCCGACGTCAATAAAAGCTTCATGCACAAATCATAATTATGTAGATGCAGACTAATACTGAATTACACCTCGAAAGTCTGAAGCGCCCAATACACTCCCAGTTCAACCGAGTGATTTTATTGTATGACGTCATACCTGCCGGAAAAACTGAGTAAACTGCGCAGTTTTGACAGGCAATAGCACAGAACTCAGTACTCTTCTTTCCAGTCGTCTTTCACACGCACAACTGCGCAGTTCACTCAGGAAATCCCACAATTTCCTCAGTTTACCTGCCGACACCACGATGGCATCATTTCAAAACACACCCGTTTCTAGCAATTCATTCAGCGGATGAACATCGCATGATATATTCCTTTTCCAGTACCACTTCTTACTGCACATTTTAAGTTTTCTTTTCTTCCTTTCGGATAACATTATGGCCGATGTGGCTAGCAAACAGCAAACGACAGCCTTGTGTTTATCCACAATATTCACACGCACAAGAAGACACACAGAACTGACCCAAAAAAACTGACAAACCTAATGGGAAACCTGTGCCGTGCCAGAGAATATTCAGTTCAGTTTTTCGTACAGCTTTTTTAAACAGTTAAACTGCACAGTTTAACTTACATTTTATGGGGGTCCTTATGAAAACCACGAGCTTCTTCTTTACAGTCGATCTGCTCGGACATGGTTTACATAGTTTTGGGAAATATTATGATTCCGTTGTGCAGAATGTTGCTTCAGTCCGACAATGCTGCACACACCCCCCCCCCCCAAAAACCCCCCCCCAACAAACCGAATTTTTTCTGGTTTGCCCCTCTTTTTTCCGGTTTTTAACAAAATTCCTTTTTTACGTTTTGGGGGGTTTTTTTTTTTGTTTTTTGTAGATTTT
>Ga0131853_10024855_pt1 | contig 10800 bp, 6 predicted proteins | sample TergutLab28metaG_FD_92764 | JGI IMG/M metagenome (GOLD analysis project Ga0131853, IMG submission 92764) | Labiotermes labralis P1 segment gut microbial communities from Petit-Saut dam, French Guiana - Lab288 P1 (version 2) (version 2) | ecosystem: Host-associated > Arthropoda: Insects >... | reverse complement strand
TGTGCTAAAATTAAAAAAATAATTCGGGCTCCAAAAGGTTAATTTGTCGTCTATCCAACGAAAAAGAAGAAGAAAAGGAAAATAAATAACGCGTAATATAACTGTGATAGTAATGATTACGGCGATGTATTAGTGTAACAATTTACAGAAGAATCCACATTCTTATTGCCGTGTTCAAGATTGGGATTTAAGGCGAAGTAAGAGACCCAGTACTGAACGTTTCTCTTATCGCTGACCAGATCGCGACAGCTGTACCGTATACAAAGCCCGCACCCCCCTCGACATGCCGTATCAACTGCGATGCTGAGGTCAGGGATAGAAGATGCGCTGTCTACACGTTTATTTATTTTTTTAATGGTTTGTATTAGTCAGCATGTTAGACCAGAATTAGATTCTTCTTTACTTGAAGAACGAATTTAATGCTGTGTCAAGTGTCTCTGTTGAGCCTGAGTGTTTCTTGGAATTTTTGTTTACAATTACTTGTTGTCACTACTACTCCGTTAGTAATTAAATGTTAATTATATAGCCCCTGCTAAAGGCACTGTGCCGGCTGTTCTTATACGCTGTGGTGATATTGTATCAACCGCTTAAAACCCAGTGATAAATGTATAATAATAATAGTAATTATTATTATTATTAATTTTAATTGGGTTGTTGCCCGGTGGCAGTGGTTGTTTTACATGTATACAAAATATGAAATTGGTTACTACTGAATTTAAGTCGGGAGGGCTACATGAGAAGCATGTAGTGGCAACTTGGAATCTTGGGAACTATCTCAGTATTTGCTTATTGACACAGGGAAACCAAGAAAAACCTTTGTCGAGGTGGTCGGTCGCAGGACCTTCCGAATACTGACTTGTAGCCAGCAGTCCGGTATCTAAAGTAAAAAAAAAAACAGTAATTCACACACAGTACAACAATTACACATAAGATGACAACAATACACACAAGATCACTACAACAATACACACAGACCACTACAACAATATACACAGACCACTACAACAATACACACTACTACAACAATACACAACACACAACAATATACCAACTGATGTAACTTCAAGTATCCTTGAATTTTGCCCACGTGATGTATTTGTGTCTTAATATGGCTCTCACAATAAATATGAGCTATTTCTTTACATACTAGCCGGTGATTTTTTTAATGGACACGGATTGAGTTCTCTGTGAGGTAGGAACTTAATTTTCGTGTGTGTTATAAGTGAATGTCGTGCTTTACAATTTTAATTAATGGGACGCACCTGCATTCAAGCCTAAACGTGTTTCATTGTAGTGCATCTACCTGATTTAACGTAAATTTAAAGGGCCAAGAAGAATGCAAAACAGAATTTAAGTGACAAGTCTGACAGAAAAGTTATCCACTCTTGAGTTTCTTTGTTTCATGTTTCGGGGAACTGTGGTTAGAGATTTGCACGAAACTAAAAATCAGTGTTATTGGTTCCAATTACTTTCAGCGGTGTGGAATAGACCCTAAGAGGAAATACATGTATGACAAATTGTGATATTCATGCCCTAATTGTACATGTAAATTCTTTAAGTATATGGTATATTCTATTTTTCAGTTCTGTAAAAGACGGAGGATTTTAATGTTCTGTAACAGAACAGGAATCCAACATTCTAAAGTGTAAGTGAGATGAAGGTTTGATAGACTGTAGCAGTACATAAATGCTACGGTAATGTATGCTGGTCTCATTAGGATGACGTGTTCCAGAGTGAAGTTAATTTATTCTCCGCTGTAATGAATGGTGATGAAAATGTCAAGGCATTGATACGCCAGGACTAGAACGTTCGAGGGAGAATTTAACTGGAAAAGAAAAAGAAAAATAATGGGAAATAAAGAGGAAAAAACAGTAAGATACGTGAGCTCAAGTTCTGAGACGAGATAAGTAATGGAACACAATGAAATAACGCTCAGCGAACGGTTGGGGGGGGGGGGCAAGGATAATGCAGGAGCCGAAAGAACGCTACGAGTTTTTCGGCTTTTTGTTGGAATTCCAAGGCGATGGAGAGAACAGTGGAGGCGTTCTGAAATAAGTAGTGTACTTTATTTGTAGTTAAGAATTGCAAGCGTAATTTTTGTGGTTGTGTGTCTTGTTTACCACGGGTACACCAACACTGGGGACCCGGGGTCGCCCGGGCAAAAAGTTTCTACCTAGGCGCCAATATTTATGGGTCCTAAATGAGGAGTTTCGTTTATATCACATTTAAGGCGCCAAGAATTTTGAGGTTGCATTAGGTTTTGTGGAAAATTTATGTACCCCTGTTGGAAGCAGTACATTGACATGCTTTATGCTTACTACATTTAAGAAGTTGCTTCTGTAAATGTTTTTCTTCACTTACCAAGTATATTACGGCATAAAATTAAAAAAAAAATCTATTTTATAAGCTCGTACACATTCTTGATCCAAAATTGATTTTATTTACAGTTTACCTACGTGTAGAAGATAATGTCTTCCGCTTTATCCGTCGCTGTGCGATGGAATGCACAATTAAAGTCATATCTTGCATTTAGATGTTTAAGTGTGACTAAAATATGCTGCGTATCATTCTGTTCGAATGTGGCTCAAGATGTAACTAGCTGCCAGTATCTAGGAGGTATTGTAATTATTTATTTTATTATTTCTTTTATGTATTTATTTTATGGCGACCGTGTTATATGTGTTGCTGGAGCCTTTTGCCCTGATATTATGGTCCGAAGCTGGCCATTGTTTCTCCATTGAGCCAGTTCTGTCCAATCCCGCGCATTAGATCTATGAGTTGATGCCTGCTTCTCATGCTTTAATATGACTTCAGAATTTAGATTCCCCTTTACTATAGGGACATTATTTTATCACTTTAATATCGTTTGCTTCCTGTCGTCTCACTTGTCATAACACACTCTTCTACCCTCAAGCACGCATGTATTAGCGGCGGAGAGTGGCAAAGGTTACTAGTCTGATATATAATGACGCTGTATTAATTTAATTAGATCCGTGTTCAGTTTCGTTGCAACCAGTATAGGATTTGTGGTGGGCAAAGTGATACTGTTGTAGGCTCTTGTATGAATACTTCTGCATTCCCCTGCCAGTCGCCAATCCACTATTAATCAGTTGTGTTCCTGTGGTGAGCAACAGGCATCAGCCGTAATTTGGGGCTTCATTTCTGACCCGCTGAACTCAAAATACTGGAGTTTAGATTAGTTCGATATCAAAATTCAATTGGATGCTTGTTCCACGCGCGAAATTAGTTTGAGGAAGGAACTGAATTGCAGTTAACGGTGACTGCTGTACGCGACTTTTGGGGGGAAACGGTTCGTGCAGTCTTCAGAACAGTGAAGGTAGGGTGTGGTTGCCACATGTCATGCTGAATGAGAGAGGCAGGTATAATCGTTTTGGTTGCATGTGTAACTTCATTTTTATTCATTCTTCACCTTCCAGCATTAATATTGGGGTGAGGGTGGTGGTGGTGGTGGTGGTGGTGGGGTTACGTGCGGGCCCTCGTTATAACGTGTGTGAATCAGCTGCGAACTGTCTACATGCGACAGAACTTCACAGACGTAGCCAGGAAAGTTCAGTGGCCAGTTGATCCATAATAAGATTTAGGGCGTGTGTTCTTTCTGTCGACTGTTTAAGGTCTGAGAACGAAAGATTTGTGATTCTCTTAGTTAAGATTGTTTAGTGCAGCAGTGACGTCTGCCTTCAGTTAGCACATTGTGTTACAAAGGGTTCACGTCTGAACGAAAAGCTTGGTAACGAATCACTGCGGTCGTTTGGTTGACATCCTAGAGGGCTTGGGTTCAATTAAACGTACAGCAGACCGGTTATTCTGACTGAAATATTTTGTAATTTTCCTAAGTTTCTTCAGGTAAATGCTGGGGTCTTACGTCAGTTAGCCCCATGACCTGGTTCCTTCAAATAATTTCTAATTAACAGTCCATTAATAATCTTATTAGTGGACGCAAGGCGGCCAGAAATACGGACAGTAACCAAACACACTGCCAGGAAATAAACAGTTTTTCGTCCGCACATTTTTTTCGCAGTGCTCTTATCTATGTTTTATCGTTATTTTTCATTGAATCACTGCCAATAATTTAGGCCAGGGTGGACAAATCCCGTGTTCCAGGTCGCCGTGGTCACTGGATTAGGCACAGTGGCGTGTTATATTTTTTGCACCTCAATATGGAATTTCCTTCATGTCGCCCTTCTGGCGCCCAGATTTTTGAGAATTTTCCGCACCCTTGGTTTAAGCCGTGAAAGAGTAGAATGACTGTCTGATGGTGAAATTGGACAGGATGTGAACGAATGTGATTGTGAGCCAATTTGTGGCACTGTTGCGACATTTCCGTTGAGGGATTGAGGATACCCGTGAGTACCTCATGTTAGTCCTTATCGTGACCGAGATTCAACCCGAAGGTTCACCTCTTGAGCCAATTTACTGTTTGCTGTTCTTGTTGATAACGGAGCCTTCTTCTGTCGTTATTGGGATCGATAGTTATATTATTAAAAGTAGATAAATCAACTTGGGTAGACTCATTGTCCTGAATTTATATTATTAATTTTTTTAAATGTTTAACAACGCCTGTTCAGCTGCGTAGTTTGTATTCAGACGCTTTTCGACTTACGTAATCTCATGTTACGCAGTTTTAGACACGCATTTTTTTAAATGTAAAGAAAAGTAAATTAATTAATAAATAAACAAATAACATGTCTGAAGCGTGTGCCAAATTTTTCGTTGCGGAACTGCAAGCTCAATGAGGCGAAGTTGGAAGAATACTGCCGGGCGATAACACAGGGAGCTGAGAGATCATATTGCGGCCTATCGGGTTACAGTGTGCTGGATTTTGGTTTGCACATGGACTCCCTTTTATATACAAACGTAGTAGTTCATGTGTGCACTGAGTTCCGACGGGCGCTGGACCTTTTGGGACGTAAGTACTGCGTAAGTAGGGGAGTTTCTACAGTTTTGAATGACAAGATGGTTGTAAGTGATGAACTGGAAGTGAAGTCTGCCATAGGTGCAAGCTATCTTATGACCAGATGCGTGTCAGCTTCTAAGACAAAACCTTCTTCTTTTTTTTAAGACTTCAATTTGAAGAAATACGAGGCACGTTTTTAAAGTAAGGTCCGGTCAACCGTTAAAAATAACACATAAGAGATAAAATTTATTTATCACAGGCAAAAGAGATCTACATATTTACCTTATTTTTCCACATAGTACCCTCCGACCTCCACACATTTTTGGTATCGTGGCACCAGCTTCCTTATTCCAGTGTCAAAGAAGTCCGCCGCCAGCGACTTGAACCACGTGGTAACGCCTGTCTTCAGTCTATCGTCGTCTTCAAAGCTTTGGGATGCAAGCCATTTCTTTAGATGCATGAATAGGTGGTAGTCGCTTGGCGCGAGATCGGGGCTGTAGGGCGGGTGGTCAAAAACTTCACAGCGAAATTGTTGCAACAGTTGAGCGGTTCGAGCTGCGGTATGAGGTCGCGCATTGTCATGCAAAAGCACAATCCCACTGGACAGCATTCCACGTCTTTTGTTTTGAATGGCCCGTCTAAGTTTCCTCACAGTTTCACAATAACCATCGGCGTTATTTGTCAATCCACGTTCTAGAAAATCAATAAGCAAGTTCCCCTTTCTGTCCCAGCAAACGGTGACCATGATTTCTGACTGAAGATGCTTGCTTGAACTTCTTTGCTTTCGGGGACGATGAGTGGCGCCATTGCATTGACTGTCGCTTTGACTCGATGTTTGTGTAGAAGTCCACCTCTCATCTCCAGTGACAATATGGCCAAAACACTGATCTCCTTCAATTTGATGCCGTTGCAAAAATTGATGAGCCGCAGCTGGCGGGATTATTTATCGCAGCGCACATTGTGATTCAGTCTTTCTTGACATAAAACAAGGATCGACTTGCGACAAAATGGCAGACATTAGCTAATGAACACATGTATGATCCTGCGCATGCGCGCTCCCGCACCGTACAGCCGATTGGCGGCACTTTCAAACCGGACCTTACTCTAAAAACGTACCTCGTATTTTTTACGTGTATAAGATCTAGTACGTGCTTTTGTTTCATGACGTAACAGCCAGGTCCACCTCAATGGCGAGGCTTCACGATCACACTCAGATACAGTACAGTCGGTAGAACTCCTCTAGACGAGTGATCAGGCCGACGCAGAGACCTCTACGTGACGTGCCAACATAACATTCACAACCGACAAACATCCATGACCTCGACTGGATTCGAACCCACAATCCCAGCAAGCGAACGGCTGCAGACCCACGCCTTAGACCGCACGGCCACTGATAATTGCTTTAAGCAATGCGGTCATGTAGACAGTATACATTCCAGATGTGTGTAACAGTTTTCCTAACAAATGTGTAGGTTGACAGATTGGTAATGATGAGTGTCTGACGTAAGAGACCGCGCCAGTGCATTGTTATGGGACACCACGCTGTTCATTTATCGGTAATGGAGAAGCCATGTACAGGCGAAGGATGGTGGCCCATAGCAGCTGCCGATGACTTGTATACTACATGCATCATTAACTTCATACCACTTCTTCAGGAAGACTGCAGGAGCTTGTTTATACCAAATATATCGGTTTAAACCGGGGGGTTCATTATCATGTGCCTTCTAATTAATTGATGCGCTCAGTCTTGGCTGTATCACTTCTTAGATTCTTAATTTATTGTGTTGGTAATATGAAGATGGATTGTGAAGTCGGTGCAGCTCTTTCGGTGCAGTCACTACGGCTACAAGATCTGGGGTTCGAATACTGAAAGGAAAAAGGTCCACACTGGTTCTGCCCCTCCGGTCGCAATCCTCTCCTCCTCACAGGGTGCTGTGTTTCCGCGGGAGTAACGCGGTCGAGGGATGCAGTTGGTCACATAACCACTGTCTAGTGCCGAGGTTAAAAAAAATTGGAGTTATCCCTTTGCTCCCCTCTCCCCTCCCTCCACCTATATGCCTTCATTGCTTGCGCGCACAGAAAAAAATTTGCAGTGAATGGAATGTTAGGTCCAGCTAAGCGATTTACAGTTTTCTTGTCGTTGGTGGTTCAACTCAAAATTTGAGCCTCAATTTTTGAGCCCTCGAATGTCAGTATAATTAAAAGTAGTGCACGTACTCGCTGATATCTCCTGATTTAGTGCTAGAGGCCGGTTGAAATGTGCTGGCACACGCGCAGAAACCAGATTTCGTCTTTCGGGTGACGGACGAGCCCATTTAAATCGGGGGGGGGGGCGGGGGGTGGTTCAGTCGACTACTGGCAGCCGAGGTGTGCGCATCAGCGGTAGTAATGCTGGATACACCATGTTCCGAGGTAGTGTGAAGAGTACTGGCTACCCACTCCATTCGCTAGTTTCCTCTTCACTTATCCTCCCGTGCGTCACCGTGTGCCATCACATTTCAACTGGAGTCCACCTATCCTAATTCTTTCGTTTGTTATGTAATATTCTTGACACCAAGAATGACCTTGTGGAGTTAGTAAACGTATGATTTCATCATTATTTGTACTGGCTGGGAATAATTGGGAACATTTACGTAGTTCTACATATTAAATGGATATTTAATTATATATCTGTTGTCGATTTTATGACGTAATACCCAAATTTTCGCCCGTTATATCGTGGCCCAGAATCCTTAGAAAGTTAATGCAAGGGTGAATTATACTGCTATAAGTATTTAAAATCCCTGCGTCCACGGTTACAGGCACCACTGAATTAGAGGCTTCTCGATACAGTACGTTTAGTAGCAAACATTAAACCCATCGTCTTTCTCAAAGCTATAATTTTAACGGTAAGCCGTTCTACAGGACCTGACGCCTGCCTTTTTGAGAGACGTGTACTGATATTTCAGGGTAACATACTAGCACCATCATCGAGTTAGAAGACAATGAAAATTAAATCCTGTCCTTCAAAATCTCAAAGTTCCGCCTCTATCATCTAGGTAAATGGTAGTGGAGACACTCGTCAGACAACACAGTGTCACAGCACAGGAGACAGTCCTTTTTGACACTCCGTTTCGTGTAACTGCTGTCACAACGTGTTCGTTGAGATCTGGGGCACTTGGCGAATACCGAGAGGAAACTGAAGAATAAAACCCAACTAGATGCCGCTTATTAATTTATAATGCTTATGTTAGGCTCAACATGTTTCGGGCACCATTATGCCCATCATCAGGAGCTCACGACGATAGCATTGGTTACCATATAGGCCGTCTGGTTCTCGAGTTGCTGTTGGTTGGAATTTAAGTGCAGGCAGGATGGATGAGTGTCCGGACAGAAGGCTGTGTTACAGCCTAACATAAGCATAATAAAGTAATAAGTGGCATCTAGTTGGATTTTATTCTTCAGTTATCAGTATGATGCACGCTCCAATACACATCAAACTGAGAGGAAAGCCTGCTTAAGATTTCTTCTGATCAAAACGTGTGAATGGTTGTTGGTATTATAAAGTGCGTTTGGTACACTGAGAAAAGCGACTATTAGCTACATCATATCCGTCCATCCGCATGGAACAACTCTGCTCCCACTGGAAGGATTTTCACGAAATTCTGTACTTGAGGATTTGTAGCAAATCTGCCGAGAAAATTCAAGATCGATTTAAACTTTCATAAAGGCCTACGCACATTTATGATCTGTCGCTGAATCATTAATGAAAGGCAAAATGCTCCAGACAAAAATTGTAGGAAAACACAAAAAAGCTATTTCCTGTTCGATTTTCGTCCTCGAAAATTGTGCCTTTTGTGAGTTAATGTGAAAATATATGGTAGACCCAAACTGGGCACAGATAAGAATATAATACGGCGCAGAAAAGACGCGATTTGCATGCCGAACAATTAAGGCATATATATATATATATATACATGCATATAAAATACTTATTTCTTTTCAACGGTTATGCGAAAGCGCTGAGTTTTCAGGTTAGACGTACGTTGCCTGTCTCGTTTTGTTACTGTTGCAATTTATCTTTGTTGTACATATTATATTTCTTATAGTTCTTTTTATTAAGTACTATGTTGTTGTTGTTGTTGCTGCTGTTGTCGTTGTTGTTGTTTTTGAGGCAACGTTGTTTCTGCTCCTTTCTTTCTGTTTAATGTGACATTTTTTGTGACCCATTCTCTGATCTGATGAAGGTTAATGTCTGAAAAATGAACCCTTCATATCCTGTAACCTGTATCTTACACCGTTAGTGAGGGGATAAAGAAAATCGTTATTTTCCGTACTTGTACGGTGTCCAGTAAGTGCTGTCAGTGTGGATACGTCAAGACTATGGAAGGAAACGACTGTGTATTTTGTGAATGGGTCGGCAAAGAGTGATTCAGTTTGTTTCTTATCTCTCTAAGGTCATGACCTGTTTTCTGGTTCTATCCCACCCATTCCTACGCCTGGCTGTCCTTTCCTCCTGTCGCGTCCGATGAAATGCTAATGATGTTCGGACACTGAAGGCTGTCAGGCTATGAATTTCTCTTCTTATCCGTCATGTGTGAGATAGCAGAGAACATATTTAAAGACTTAGTTCTTTTCGACTTATAATGGTGTCAGTTTATGTACCTCATACCTGGTATACTTAAAAGGTTGTATACTAGCATCAAGCCGTATAGAAGTGACTGCTGGAACCTGAGCTACAGCCGGAATTAGTTTACCGGCCTTTTGCTGTCCAAGTTTCTGGGACGTAACACCGTGCGAATTTGTATAGGTTTTAAATCGCTTTATGGCTACAATGTTATGGCGGTCCTTAGACTACACAGCAGCATGTCTGGCAAGACGGAATCTTCAGCAGCATCTTAGTCACGAACTCTGATCTTAGTAGATGAGTCTAGTGAAGAAGTCTCAAGGTCTTATCATTGTTCGATCCTCGATCAAGCTGTCCGTTTTCATGTGGTTCGTGTTTGTATGTTTGGATAAAGTTGGTCCCTGTTGAATATTTTGAAACTGTTGCATTTATTATTAGTGGGGGGGGGGAGGGGGGGGGTGCGTCCTTCCTGTCCCTACTTGATCACAGTTCGGAGGTAGATGTGGTTGCAACAGCTGCAGAGAATTTGGAATCCACACATGAACTAACTGCATGTTATTGAGCTCTATGCTTTTGATATTACCAGCACGATTGACCTTAGCGCTGTGTTTATATCACCATTCATCTCTGTAATAGTCTAATTTTGTCTGGTGTGTAAAGCAGACCAGCTGACAGGGTCGATGTGATTTGTGTTGCGTGTCATGTCTTTTGATAAGTGTGAGGGATTTCATAGTCCGTTTCTGAGATTGTCTGTCAGCCGTACTGTTCACCGGACCTTTCGTAACCTTAACTGTACCTCTTTGTGTGCTAACCAGTAGTGGCGTACGTCAGCTGTGGGATTTGATACAACCATAACGTGGACGTAAGCTTCATAACTTGTAATGATCATACATTATTAAGGTTATAAAATAAAACAGGAATAGATGGGCGGAAGATGTAACACGCATGGGAGCTATAGGAAATATTCCGTAAACTTTAGTCGTTAACATGCGAGACGCTCCTGGGCGTAGATGGAGTACACAAAAGTGTATTTTGATAAATGTCATATGTGCATGATGGTGTGGGTTGGATATATCTGGCTCGTTGTAGGCAACACGTGATCACTGCAGTTATCCTCAAGGTTCCATACAGGATATGACCTTTGTCGACGAGCAAAGTACATGTGTGTGATCCTGTAGGAAGGAGTAGCCAGTAGGATCTGTAGTCATTTCTTAGCCCTGTATGTTCTGTGGATTGAAGAGGGGAAACGATATAAGTTTAAAGATTGGGGGGGGGGGGG
>Ga0131853_10024854_pt1 | contig 10800 bp, 11 predicted proteins | sample TergutLab28metaG_FD_92764 | JGI IMG/M metagenome (GOLD analysis project Ga0131853, IMG submission 92764) | Labiotermes labralis P1 segment gut microbial communities from Petit-Saut dam, French Guiana - Lab288 P1 (version 2) (version 2) | ecosystem: Host-associated > Arthropoda: Insects >... | reverse complement strand
TAGATTCACTACAAAAGACAGCTATACTTGGAACATCACACATAATACGGAAAGTACTGCAATGTGAAGCTTGAAGCCTGAGCGGTGGGGATCACCGCTGGTTCAAGAGAAGTATCAGGAAGACAAGGCCTGTGACAGGAGACATACATATCATATAATAATAATAATAATAATAAACTGCAATTGGGTTGTCACCTGGTGGCAGTTATTATTTTAGATTAGTTTGATTTTCATTTTACAAATCCCTCCCACTATCTGGTGTTGTTAATTTTCTAACAATTTACATTAATGTACTTGATCTTATCAAACTTCAAAACAAAGTTTGTTACATAGTGGACAGTTTTTGTATAACCCTGTCACTAGCAGTAATGCATTTCAAAATTATTACAGTGCAGCCTTACTGACCTTGGCAACACTTATTGTTTGCTGCTCCATTGCTTCATGAATACTTGTACGATCCTGTTCTCGGATTGAGTTGAATTCATCTATACAACAAATGCCACCATCAGATAAAACTAAAGCACCAGCTTCTAACTGCCATTCTCCATTTTCCTGCAATCAAGAAGGCATAACAGAAGAACCAACAGCAATAGTATAATTTCAGTATGCAAAAGTTTTTAATGGCCTCTCAGCAGTACCATGAGCTAGATATGAAATTCACACATTTGAAACACTGAATTTTTGTGCACCAGTTAACCATTATAGATCTTCACAACTAGAATCTTCTTCATGTGTAGTTGAACTTTAAGTCTGAGTTCAGTGACAACCTCTAAACCAAAGTTTCATAGACCATTCAGCATGTATTAATAAATACCTGAAAACTTTCATTTTAATTAATAGGTCTAATTAATATTTTGAACAGTACACAAATGTTGACACATGTACAATAATACCCTGATTTTATGTTCCTGTGTTTTGTGTTTTCCATGATGTTATTCACTTTTGTATGGTCCCAGCCAAATGCCATAAGAACAATGTTTCCTGGATTTTACACATCCCCCAGTTTTACACCATTTTAGGTGGTCCCCCCTCCCCAAAAAAATCAGTATTTAGCTGTTATAACCTGTAATGACAGCAACAAAAATTACCTTAACAACATGGTAGAATAATAAATGTCTATTATTATTCTACAGTTTAAAAACTGTTACTGTCATCTAGTCTCCATAATTCTAAGGAATAACATATACAACCCAGTCATCATGCCAAATCTTGTATGATTGTGGGTGAAGGTAATAGAGGCCTCAGAAAAATATTTGAGACACAAACAGTATAGACAATAGAAAACCATACATAATGAGTAATTCGAGGATTAGTTTCAAGATTTGTTGAATTCAATGAAAGAATGTTGCCAGGGTACTACTACACTACTACAGACTAAACTGATGGAGGCCAGCACAGTGTTCACTACATCAGTGGACAGTATAAAGTAAAGACCCTGTGCTGGTCTCTTAAGCCACGAAAGGTTAAGGGATGAGTCTGTGCTGTTAACAATAAAGAAATGAAAGACAAAGCAAAGTATCGTGCCAATTAAAATGACATGCACTACCTACATATTTCAGAATCTCTCTCTTACCCTAACTGCAGAAACAGTCAATCCTGCTGAAGTAGATCCTACACCAGTGGTCAGTACTGATCGTGGGCAAACTCTGGACACAAATCGCAGCAGGTGGGACTTCCCTGTTCCAGGATCACCAACCAACAAGAGGTGAGATTCTCCACGAACCCGACATCCAGATACGTCCACCTTTTGTGTACCTCCACATAATACAACAGCTATGGCAAGCTTTACCAGATAGAGACCATAAACCTGCAAATATTGTTTCAGCACACAACTTTCTGATTTTGGCAAAGACACCCAACACTTCATCTTTAAACATGCCATATATATGAAAGCCTGCTTATATGGTTCTGTTAAATTATAGCAGAAATGAGCAAGGCCCAGCCTACTACTCCTTCTACTATATGTTGATTTTCCTGTTTATTTCAGACAGGATGGCTATTGGGATTTCCATGTCAGTATATTAGCCCCCCCACTTATAATGGTCGAACCAGGTAGCCAGCTTTTATGAAATTTAGTGTCAAGTTTGAACTAATGCAGGCCAACTTCCTATGACTCCTTAAAACCCAACTTCAAACAATAACATGGAACCATATGAACTGCTAAAGTGAGGGAATAATGTCAGTCAGTGTATGATTTGAAAATACCGTACAACAATGCAGTTCTGAAAAGTATCCATTATCCATATTTTAGAATGTAAAATAACAGCATTTTAGCTCAACAAAATATAGACATGCTATTCTACTTGATGGCAAATATTGATGTTCTAGTATGATAATGTATGGTAAAATAATAGAAATATGCCAGTAATTTCTGCATGACAATGGTTGTGAGGATTACAGTACAATATTGTTTTTGAAGAAACTTCTGATGTTTTGTGACCTTACAATTCCAGCTTCACATTATAAGTGAATTATATTTGCATTCTTTTTGAAGTACAAGAATAACTCTCAAACCTGTGAAGTGAATGCAACTGATATGATGTTAGGACGTTTAGGATCACTTTGGTTCTTCCTGTAAGAGGGAATATGTTGTGGGTGAGGTTGAAAACTGTTTTGTAATGTGATTTGGTGAAGAGCAGCACAGATGAGTAAAGAAGCACAGCAGTGTCTAGTCTACACTGCGCAGTAAATACACAAGCACATAGCGCGAACATGGCATGCATCTAGTGTGCAGTGTTTTTCAGCCTTATTACTTCCTCCAAAACACTCACAACGGACATTGCACAAGTCACTTCATTGCTCCCCAGAGGTAATTCCAATTTCAAAGCCCAGTACTTCAAATTGAACATGTTCACTGGGTTTTGTAAGCAAGTCTACCAGTTGTTTTCTTCCTTCAACATGTTCTATCCTGATGTCATCATTAAGGTATCTCTCCCTCACATAGGAGTGTTGCACCTCAATGTGTTTTGACCTTTTGTGATACTCCAGGTTCTTGGTTAGTTTGGCGTTGTCAATGTACAGTACCAGTGTTTTTCTGGCAAAGTAAGACAACAGTTCTGACAGCAAGCTCTTCAACCAGAATAATTCTTTAGCCCCTTTACCTGCTGCAATGATCTCGACTTCAGTTGTCAAGAGGACTATTGTCTTTTGCAGTTGACTTGTCCAAGACTGCACCGTTAGCTAATATAGCTATAAAGCCTGTGGTGGAACATTTAGTTACTTTATTTCCTGCGAAGTCAGCATCACTAAACACCTTTAGTTCGTCAGAACCTCTAGTATACCTGAGGCCATAGTTGCTAGTTGATCGCAAGTAGCGAAAAATGCGTTTAATATTGTTCCAATCCTTTTCAGCTGGTCTGTCCATGACCCGTGTAGCTTTATTTATGGCGAATGCTATGTCAGGGCATGTTGCTGCTGCAAGATACATGAGGCTGCCCACTGCCTCACAATATGGAACCATGCTGCTGGCGTCTTTGTGGTCATCACTTTCTTCACAACTGGCAGGCGTTGACACGCCTATTGTTTCAGCCATGTTGAACTTCTGCAGTATCTTGTTTGCATATGCCTCTTGGCTAAGAAAAATTGACCCATTACTTTGACACTTAATCTGCATTCCAAGGAAGTTCTCAAGCGAGCCAATTGTAATTTTAAATTCCTCTTGCAGTAGCCCTAAAAACACTTCAATTTCTTCATCCTTGTTACCAACAACAAGTACATCATCAACATAAATTGCAATATAGATAAAACCATCTTCATGTGTGTGATAAAATAGGAAAAGATCAGCTGTGCTGTTCTTCAATCCAGTTTTCTCCATGAAACTAATAAACTGCTTGTTCCAGCACTGTGGTGCTTGCTTTAGACCATAGAGGCTACGCTTCAGCCGACACACACGACCACTGCTATCATCAAAACCTATTGGCTGCTCTAGGTACACTTCTTCTAGTTCACTGTAGAGGAAAATGGTTTTCACTTCAAACTGTTTCAGCTTCATATTTTTTTAAGCAGCCACCACAAGTAGTGTGTGGATAGTGTCCTAGCGTGCTACAGGACTAAATATTTCATCACAATCAATTCCTTGTTTTTGTGCGTAACCTTTGCAACTAGTCAAGCCTTAAAGCAAGCACTGCCATCACATGACATCTTTACATGCATAACCCAGCTATTTTGAATCACCTTTGCATTTACTGGCCTGTTGACGAGCTCCCAGATCTCATTTTCCTTCAGTGATGCTAATTCTTCATGCCTCGCTTTCATCCATTGCTTCTGTTCATTTGACTGCAACACTTCAGTGTATGAAATTGGGCTCAAACAGTAGTCTCCTTGACTATCATCAACTAGGCAAAAGAATTTGCCACTAGTCATCCAATTTGGCTGTTTCTTTTCACGTATGCTCTTGCGGTCTTGAACATACCTTTCTGAATTCAAACCATTACTTCCTCCAGAAGTAGACACAGTATTTCCTTCATCACTTTTGTAGTTTTGTAATACCTGAATTCCTTCAGTTGGAGCTAGATCGAGTGTAGGGCACATGCTTTTGGTTTTGGTAATGTCGTTGTGCAAATTGCACACAATTTCTGGCTTAAAGAGGACAGCCCGTCTCAGCACAATCTTCCGTTCATTAGGTATCAAAATTCAATAGCCATCCTTTTCACCCATATATCCAACCTGTCAACCCAACTTACTCTTTTGGTCCCACTTGTGCATTTTCTGTTTGGGAATGTGCGCATAATGTTCTGTCCCAAAAACATGCAAGTGACCAAGAGTTGCATGAGATCCAGTCCACAGTTCCAAAGGTGTCTTACCTTTCACTGGTGCAGGTCCAGTACAGTTGAGTATGTATACCACAGTATTACAGGCTTGAACCCACAGTTCTTTCAGCAATCCACTGGCATGAAGCACAGAACAAGCACTTTCTACAATTGTATGATTTTCTTGCTCTGCTGCACCATTCTGTTTGGGAGTATATGGCATGGTGAGTTGGTGCGTAATGCCGTGCTCTTCCCACACTTTCTGTACAGCTTCACAGTTGAATTCCTTGCCACTGTCTTATAGCAGAACTTTTGTGACGTGTCCAACAGCCACCTCACTTTTTGTGGTGATGAAGCACACATGATGAAATTTTGAATAATCATCTTTGAAGTACACGTAATAGTGGGCACCACCCACTGACCAAAGTCACTGGACCACACACATTGGCGTTAATCTGTTCTCCAGCTATGCTTGATTGGCTTGTCCAAGTTCCAAAGCTCTGCCGATGTCTTTTCCCAAAGCACAACCGTTAAAAATTCTTTGTTTGCTTCCACATTAATATCATGTTGCTTGAGGACTTTCATAACATGGCGCTTATTTTGATGACCAAGATGTTCATGCCATACTTGCAATGTTTCCGCTTGCGTTGCCAGGTGGACCTCTGCAGCTTCTTGTGGAATACACACCTGAATTGCCAATACATAGAGGTCATTAAGAAGCTTACCTGATGCTGCAACAGTTCCATCATCTCTGCGAATAACAACTTCTTTTTCATTCAAGGTTGTGCTGTAGCCATTTTTGGTGGCTGCCTTGATGGAGAATAGACGTGCACTTACATCTGGCACGTGCCAAATGTTTTTCAGTGTTGTGTCATGCCACATGCCATTGTGAAACATCTGGACATGTATCATACCTCGACCGTATGCTTGCATCAGCACATTTTTCTTGCCAAGCATGATCGTTTCAGGATTGGTAAATTTTGTGTGACACAAAATAATGTTTGTTCGGCGTAATGTGTGGTGTAGCACCGCTATCACAGTACCAGGTGTCGGCATTCACACTGCTTGCTCTTGAAGCCCCCATTACATGCACTGGGACCGCATCAGCAGTCTTCTTTGCAGCCAATTTACCACCTCTGTCCCCGGCATGCTGCTGCTATTGAGGGCATTCCGCAGCCCAGTGACCAAGTTGTTTGCACTTGTTGCAAGGAAATTTCTGTTTTGCGCTGTCAGCTCCTCTTTTCACGGATTTACTGGAATTCACTTTCATAGAATTTGACTTCTTCTTGTCATTTTCATGTGCAACGAGCGCCGTAGCTTCAGCCTATGCCAATTTGTCAGCTCGCAACTCAATTGCACAGAGCCTGTCAATGAGCAAATTCACTGTTTGTGTTCTAGTAGGAATGGTATCCCAAACATCCTTGAAATTGTCGTATTCCTTACCAAATGTGGACAAAATTCATCCAGTCAGCATACTTTCAGACAGCATATTTTCACTGTGCTTCACCAATTCGTCGTTTAGGTTGACAAACAGTTTTTGCAGCTTAGCGACATGTGTGCTAATGTCCTCCTTGCAGTCATGTTGTGCTTGGAAGAACAACTCGATAAGCATATTAAGCCGCTGTGTACTACTGCGCTCAAACCATGCACATAGCTTGTCCCAAATGTCTTTAGCACTGGTGTAAGTCAACACAGGCTCTACAACAGACTTGCTTATCGTGCATGCAATAATGCTTGCAGCTTTGGCATCATCTTGTTGCACTCGGTTAGTTCCTTTTTCTGCTGAGGCTGTGCATCTGCAGGCAGGACAGGGCACTTTCGAGATCCATCAGTGCTGCCTTCTAGGCAAAGGGCACACAGAAGTATTAAAATTTGCCATTTCCATTTAGGCCAATCGTCAGGACCTTCGAGCTTTACAATTTTCACTTTGAAATCACTGGTAGTAAACATGCTGAGGTTAATTTTGTCACTTCAAGTTACTGGCACAATCACTATTACATTTATTATTTCACAGCACTGTTTCTGACCAAAATCTCAAATTCCTGGGCCCATAACCTGTTGTGGGTGAGGTTGAAAACTGTTTTGTAATGTGATTTGGTGAAGAGCAGCACAGACGAGTATAGAAGCACAGCAGCGTCTAGTCTACATTGCGCAGTAAATACACACGCATATAGCACAAACACGGCATGCATCTAGTGTGCAGTGTTTTTCAGCCTTATTAGAATATAATATCTTTCTTGCTGCCATACTTCAATAATTGAATGATCATCATACAGGTCACACCGTTGACTTCTTTAATGTAATGTGAGTAAATTTAATGTAAGTGGCGGAAAGGCATCCGTATAAGATGTGCTTACCTGAGGACATATAGATGCCAAAATATGATTTCGTGCCACCAAAGGCTCATGTGAGTGACCCTCCCAATATCTGGTGAATTCATCACGAGTTTCACTGGTTACCAGCACTGCCGAACGCTGGTCATTACACACTTGCAGGTGATTGGCTTTCAGCACTAATTCAATTTCACTTCGACAGCCATCAGACATATGACTCCAGCGCCTCATAACAGTACCACTAAAAACACAAGAAAGAATTAGCAGTTTACTAGAAGTGATGGTTGGTATATCTCAGTGTGGGCAAAGGGAACAGCACATAAGAAACTGGTATGTTTTGTACATATGAATATGTTTATGCAGTCCACTGTGGTATTTTAAAATGGTACATCATGGGAAGATGGCATATAACAGATATTATTCCATTAAGCTTCTACAACTTTCATGTGAAGTGTTTCACAGTTTACATAAAACTAAAATGTATGCTATTTGAAAATGTTATAAGGCTTACAAGTGATGACTCACTTATAAAATTAAGACTATAATTAATATTCACTCATAAGCTTCAGTAAGGATTGCTTCCACCACATTATATAAAGCTCCTAAGAGTCAATCAAAATAAAACTAACCATATAACAACATCATCTCCAGGCTTGGAAGAATCAACCAGATCATCCTCAAGAGTAACCCACATTGATCTTGGAATGGTTCCCATTTTAAGCTTTGTCACTTGTTCCTGCAACATGATTTTTAAAATTTCTTTCAGGTGATTTTTCTCATGGGCAAGATATGAACTGAGTGAAAAGTAATGACTTGACAGCTAAGAATAAATGCAGATATTCCACTTGGATAGATCCTGGAGAAAATTGCCAGTACTTTTATAATTTTTTGGTACACTTAAAAAAGGAGAACTCCAGAATACCTCATAACTGAATACTGTTTAATAAATAAAGGTAAGCTGCTAATTGCATGTTTAATTCTTATTCTGACATCTTGCACTCACACTTACTAAGGACTCATATTACCACTGTTACAATTTTCTAAAGATCTGTGACAATGGTTGTGAACTATAGGACTAATTAGTACATCATCTGAGGTAAGGATGATAATACCAACATTTCACAGGTCAGCTTGCTGCTGTCTTCAGTTGGTTGATTATCATTACTATGCATAATATACTGTCACATGTCAGACACAGAATTGATATAATGAAACCTTTTATTTTATTTCTGTCATGGAAGTCTGTCATGAAGTATTACCACTACCTTCCCCCCCCCCCCCCCCCTTCTTTAACAAATCTTACTTATATGGCAGTTAAATTCATGCATATCCTGTTTTGTGTCTGCATGTTATTTCTCATGCTATAGAGAATATTTGTAATTAATATATTTTTAATAGTTGCACACACACATAATTATTGCCATACCAGGTTGTATCAGCTGGTTGAGAAAGTGGTTTAATAATAAAATATGGATGAATGTGTCAAACATTTGCATTACAAATGTCTACTTCCTAGTACCAAGGAAGTACCGACATTCAACACAAAACAGCAAATAATACAAGACGAAATATAATTTAAAATGCAGTCACATATATTTATTCATTAAAATCCAGAATTCTGTCATAAAGGTACTGAACATGAATTGCACAGCATGGAATGTACAGCATTCAGAATCAAAGATCATGGGCAGTCAGAAATTTTAAATGAAAAGTACATGTACCGCACCTGGATCTTAACTTCCTGATAATCTTTATAGTTGAAATTACCAGCTGTTTTGACAGGGCGAATATTTGCTCCTTGACAGTTTTCAGGATTTGAACAACTGGTAGGATTAAATATAATATAGTGTTGTTCATAGTCAGCCTGAAAAAAATAACAAGTTGGGAAATTTGTATATACCACAACATTTGCAACATTCAGATCTCTGCATCCTCATTTTTTATCTTCATTTGTACTGTCCTGATTCTAATCCAATAATTTTCATTAACATTTTTTTCAGTGTATATAAACTACTAATTACATTATACTCGTCATTTTAACTAAAATCTCAACAGTGTACTTGGCTAATACCACATATGACAGAGCTTTGATAATTCTCTTGTTACAGAAACTTGAAGGTCCAACAGTGCTGATACTGAAGTGTGCCATCAAGATATCCTGAGCTAGTTACATCTGCCTCCCAATCTGAACGTATTTCCCCGAGATCCATCGTTATGTTACTCTTCAATCTGTAGTTATTTTCCAAGAGGTTCTCATGTCAACACTGTACATACAAGCCTTGTCTCCCCATGACTTAACTTGAAAAGGCACACTACAATAAAGTGATCACAACATGCTCTTTATGTTGGATGAGATCAGTTTAATTTTCTAAAATTAAAATTAATCCTTCCTATACACAGAACTTGTAACAGGGCATTACACACTAATTATTACCTTAACTGTTTGTGTGTATTTGCACTTTGAACATATATAATCCCGCTCAAACTCAAGCATCTTAGAAGTTGTTACTCTCACAACAGTACCAGACACTCTTAGGAAGCTACCAACATCCTCATTTCGTGGGAATATTGTGCGATGGAGTTCTGGACATACTGGAAGAGCTAAAAATATATAAATTTTACAAATCATGTCCAGTATATTCCAATATTAAGCCTGTCGCAACTTGTTGTTTAAAGTGTGTTCATTGGAGGACCACCAGAAAATTGTGCAGCTGCTGAGGCAGGGCAGAGACATTCTACTCGCATGAATCTGGGGTGCACACATTTGCATTGTTAGTGACATCAACAAACCAAGAGTCAATATGCATTATAGTTTCTTGTCATTATCTTTCCAATAGGGCAATAAACAGCTACCATGAAGCAAGTTTGTGTGTTACATGTTGACTAGCTTATGTTGCCTTACATATTATTTCAGTTTTAGGAATTATTTTGTTTGGTTGCACTCACATTTTTCAAAACTGGGTTCCCAAGCAAGGTGTCTTGAGTCTCTCTACAGCAAGTACTTGGCAATTTTATGTGGTTCTTTTCTTCTAAAATATCTCTCCTGTCTGTTTTAATTTCTTTACATCTGTATGAACACTTTTTTATCCCTATTTGCAAGTATACTGCCTTTAAATAGGCCAGTCTTCTTGTCTTACACAACAACTTTTTATATACACATCTCAAATAAATGTCCACTGCTCTAATCTGTATCTCACACATGGTAATATTTTGGTGTAAGTTGGTGTTTGGCAGGTGCCTCCTCACCGGACAGACCTAGTGTCACACCTTTTTTACCCTGGAAACATGGCAGTTCATGGATTGGTAGTATGTGACAGTCCACTGGATCAGCCAGGTCACTGGCAGAGGACACCCACCAAACAAGGCCATGGCCTCTATGCATGTTTGTTTATTACCAAGCTTTACCACAAGTCTGTAACTATGACTACCACACAAAGTTCAACACATGCCAGGTGTGAGGGTATGGAACACAATTGTATAATTTGTACACAAAGTGAAAGTGGGGGGTTGGTAATGACAGTGACTGGCCCAGATGAGTCTGATGAGGGCAGTAGCCATCTCAGTGAAGTGTATGGGGCACAATATCATCATGCCCTGGGCATCCATAGGGGGTGATAAGCATAAACCAGACTCCATAGGCATCACCTGAATACGCATGCTACCAGATAACCTATATAAATAACTTGTTTTAGTAACTTCACTCTCGATATAGTGCATAC
>Ga0131853_10024853_pt1 | contig 10800 bp, 11 predicted proteins | sample TergutLab28metaG_FD_92764 | JGI IMG/M metagenome (GOLD analysis project Ga0131853, IMG submission 92764) | Labiotermes labralis P1 segment gut microbial communities from Petit-Saut dam, French Guiana - Lab288 P1 (version 2) (version 2) | ecosystem: Host-associated > Arthropoda: Insects >... | reverse complement strand
GAATGATAAAAAACAAAATTAGCTCGCTGTTTGTGGCTTGTACAATGTACTCGTAAACCCTGTAGCCATATTCACTCATATAATCTCCAATCTACAAATAAAAGCTATGTCCGCCATGTGTAAATAAATATGTGCGGTTACGTGCTGCCCAGCTGGTTTCCCGCAGGCTTGTGGTGTTGAAAAATAAAGCCCCTTTGGATAAATCGTCCAAAAGGGCTTGGTGTACTAAATCTACTATACGATCGCATGGTATGGCTCGGTCGAATGCACCATCGGTTACGGGTGTAAACTGGTTGCGCTGAAACACTACATCATGAACCGTGTTAGGAAATTGCGGATGAGCCATACGGTTAAGTATGACATTTATCACAAGAATGATACCTTTGTCATCTTCTCCACGGGCTTCTGCCCATGCAATGCGGTATAGGATGTCTAGTTCGGCAGTGGTAAAAGGTAGGGCTTCTGTATTGCAGCGTGCGGCGATAGGCTCGCACAGTTCCGGCGGTTCATGCAATAAACCGCCGGGGAAGATAAAAAGAAGGAGAAATATAACAAGTCTCATCCTATTGCCTCCCACTTTACAGCATCTTCCGATGGCGGTTTTGCAACTGCTTTTGTCCTTGGGTTTATGATTATAGGTTCAGTACAGCGGAAAAGCTGCCCGGTTTCTATATCTAGCCTTATTTCGCCTTTTTCTATCGTTTCGCTGCTATCCCACGGCTTAAAAAGCGCAGCATGTGCAACTACAGTATTTGCATCGAGCGCACCCGCTTCTGCCGCCTGCGTAAACATAAAAGCAGCCGCCGATAAGGCTGCTGCTTCACGTTGTCTTTGTGCCACCTGCTCGGGTGATTTTCTTCTATGAATAACCATTACTCGAAAGCACCTCCTATAGTCGCAATAAAGCCGCCCGTATTACTTGCACCTCGGCTTGCAGTGATTATGAAATTAAAGGCATCACCATTCGCCGCAGTTGTGTTGTCGAATAGATGATTTATGCCAAGTGTAACCGCATTAGTGATATCCTCCCACACGGGCGAATGGTCATTTGCATTGTTGGTAACGAGTATTTGAAAATCTACGTCCGATGGGATGAAGCCGACAAAATTCATTACCATGCGAGTGATCAATTCATAGGCAGGCAGCGGATTATTAAGCGTTATAGACATGCTGTATACGCCTTTTTCTGCAATAACTGTAAGCGTTGCGCTTTTGCCGCTAGAACCTGTTGCAGTTACCGTCATGGTGACTGCCCCATTCAGAATTGTCATGAAGCGTATACCGGATACGTCAAACGTTTGAGTGTCACCGAGCGTTGCAGTATACGACCTTATCTGTATTCCGTTGATAGCTTCGACTACGGTCGTTACCTCACCGTCGGCTTGGTCGACGACATACTGCCATGCGAAATCTGCGCTTTGCAGCCCAAGGTTGGACGGTGCAGAAGTCGTTATCGTAGGCGGTACGGTGTTATCAACCGTGCGTGTCGGGCTTACCCTCCAGTCAGAGGATGCATTATGCGGGTCTACGGCTCGTACACGGTAGATAACTGTTACCCAGCCAAAGGTTATAGCATCCGTAAAGGATAGGGCCGCACCTGAGAATATTTGTGTAAAAGTTGTGCCGCCATCCGTGCTGTGCTCCAATTCGTATGTTACCGGGTCACCGTCCGGGTCTAATGCTACACCCCAAGTGATGGTCGTATTGCTGCCGCCCACAATGTTAAGCGGTACTGTAATTGTAGGCGGTGCGCCGGGCGGGCGGTTATTTACCACTGTTCGAGTAGGCGAAGTTTGCCAGCCGGACATATCGCCAAAGCTGTCGGTTGCACGTACACGGTAAGCAACTGTATTTGTGCCGAATGGCACGGTGTCGGTTGTAGAGAGTACATTTGCTTGGAAGATTTGCGTCCATGCGCCGCTGTTTAATTGCCGTTCTACCCTGTAGCCGTTTAGGTTGTTTTGTGGGCTGGTAGACGCTTGCCATGAAATTGCAAATCCTACACTGCCCATGATAGTGGCAGGGATTGTGATTGAGGGTGGGATGGTTGGGGGTAGATTTGTTTGTACTTCATTGTTACCGTCTACCCAAAGTGTATTTGGCAGCACTAGGCACGGGCGAGGACCAGCACTCAAGTTTGTTGGTTGCTGCCATGATATACCTCCGCCTGCATTTAATGTTATTACCGCCCAAGAGATATTAATAGTCGGTGTTCTAGTCCACCAGTTCGCTCCTGCTCCATTTCTTGTAGCTTGCCGGCGTGCGTTTGAATTAAAAAAGCTAAAATGTACCCCTTCGTTGGCTGGAAGAATACCGTTATCAGGGGCTACAGTGCCTTCGGGGAAGCCGAGTTCTACCCCGGATAAGAGGAATGCACGGCATAATAATCCGTTGTTTCCGCTCTGTACTACCCAAGGGTTTTGGGTGTCTGGACGTGTGCTAAAAGGCACACGCACTTGATGTGCTACATTCCTAATGTTTTGTGGAATTAAGTCTAAATACTCGCCATTTAGAAATGCGTGAACACCGCTAGTGTTATATTCTACCCCAGTCCCTGAGCCTCTCCAAGCTCTATTCGGCAGCACATCCCGCCGTACTAATATCGTGCCACCATTAAAACCGACATATGCTGCGGATGGGTTCTCTCTGCCTAAAACAATAAAATCAACTAAAGCGTCGTTTTCTCTTAGCTGGACAACGCCGCCAACCGGTATATCTGAAAGCCGTCTTGCCATTAAAACTCCACCCTTTCCGCCGCTTGATTCCAAACCCCCGTAACAACTAAGTCGGTCAAATCGCCGAATCCAACCAAGAACGAGTTTGCAGTTATGTTGAATATAAACATTTCTTCAAGTCGCCCAATTCTGCCGTCAGCTAAATTTAGTTTCGCACGAATATCTTGATGTGCATCCGGTGCAATGTTATGCGCAGCTATTAGTCTCGCAGCGTCATTTAGCGCAATAGGCAATAGAATGCTTCGGAAGTATTCGTCTACATCTTCTGCCGTCATAAACGCAATGGACGGGTAATCCAATACGACTTTCACATCTTGCGTCAGTGTGATTGCTATCGGAAAACGACGTACATCAATCGCACCACCGGTAAATGGCGATAGTGGCTGCGGGAAGTCTCCCAGCATTCCATAGTAGATGAGCGTCTCGCCCATATTCGTAGTCCTTGCCCATACGGCAAATTCTTGCAACCATGTGGCGTCTTCTAAGCCGCCGTTTAGGTCATTGCGGAACTCCAACACAAAAGAACAGACATTGCCTTTTGTGATAGGTATCGTACTTGTGCCAACCCCCACGGGCTGCACAAGGTCGGTTACCGTGGACGGGTCTATGCTATCGTCTAGTTTGCCGCTGCCGAACATAACCCGTGTTATTTCTAATGTCTCCCCGGCAAGCAAGCTTGTAAGCCGATTGAAACCGAGGGTTGGTATTACAAAACCACGCCTTGACATAGGCACTCTCCTTTATAATTCGTCTAATGTTGTTTCTTGTACGGTTGATGAAACAACCGCAGCGGTGATTTCCTTCTCACCCATACCGGGCGGTGTCCATTGGGCGAGCGTTGTTTGGGGTACACCGGAGAAGATTGCAGCGACGTACAGTGTGGCATCTAAAGTTTCTGCCGTTATTTCCCTTATGATAGAGGTGTTAATATTCGCCGGCACAATATGCCGTTTGATAAACGCCAAATCCTGCAACAAGCTTGTATCGGCAGATAACAAAACAATTTCCATTTCATAGTCTGTAAAATTTGTATTTATTTCGAAATTGCCGTTTGTTATCGCTTCCAGTAACCCAACCAAAAACCGCATCGTATACGGTGTTTGCGTATTCCACCGCACAAGAATATGATTCCGCCGGGCTTCAAAGCTTTCCCCCGGCAACGGCGCAATTCCTAACAGCCGCTCATAGCGGGAAAGCCCATACTCTTCCGCTGTGGTGATATAAAGCTGCCGTCGCATCCATTCTTCAACAGCCCAAAGCAAATCGAATTCCGGGTTTTGTGAATCTGTTATCTTTACAATCTCGTCATACTTTTGCATGATGGTTGGCAAGCGTGCAATTAAATTTACCGGCGTACTCATATGTTAATCGCCCCCGGCATAGGCACGGAATATTTCTCTATCTCCAAATTCGAAGCCTGCCCGTTTATGGTTGTATTTTGTACATCGGTAATGCCTTGCACGCCCAAAATCCTGCTGTTTATCTGACTTACTATCACCACCAACGGATTCTGAAAAAAGCCTAAAGGCGTTACAACATCTTGGTTCTCCCAATCTTGCCGTAGTTCCAGTAAATAGGCTTCCATTAATGCTGTAACTTGCGGCTGTACCATCTGCCAATTGTACCCGTCTGCAAAGGTTAATTCGGTGCTGATGTTAACGGTTGTAACGTCAGCCGTTCGCACAGTGACTACATGCCCGATGGGTGCAAGCCCTATGCCTAGGGAGGCGGTGGTTTGTCCGCCGTGCAGATGGTCGCCTGTCGGGTCGATAATCTCCTGTACCCTGTCTATCAAAGTTTCTGTTGCCGGGTTGTACAACACATCTAAGATCGTCAGCAACACCGTGCCGCCACCATTCCAAATGGGGGTAACTTTTACTGCGCCCACGCCCTCAATGGCTCGCACATTTACTTGGTAGTCCCGAATGTTGCCGCCAAATGCTTTCTCGTTAAAGCTATCGAAATATCGCCGCCTTATGCTTTCGGTGTCTTCTGCATCCTGTGCAGGTATAAGCACATCCGTTAATTCTGCCGTTGCTATTCGTGGGTTGCCGCCTAAAATAGGCACAACAGAACCAAGAAAATGATTGCCTTCGCTTCCCGGCTGTTCGCAGCGCACTTGATATACGCCGTCAGAAATTTTATCCTCCACGACATATGTCAACGCTGTATTGGGCATAGAAAAACGCCGCCCGGTTATATCAATATCGGATGGCGTAAATTCGCCTCGCAGTATTGCATGTGTAGCCGGAAAAGATGCAATGCCTCGCTCGGCTGCTCGTCTTATAAGGAACTCACGGCTTGCACTGTCGCCAAAGGCTTCCTCTAAAATATCGTCAAGCGCAAGATAAATAAGCTGCAATTCTACCGCAGAAGACGCATTAGAATCCCAAATAACAGAACCCTCTCGCTTATCTCTGTGCTGCACTCTGTCCATCATGCGCTGTAGTATAACTTCGAATGTTTCGCCGCTAAAATGCGGCTGTGGTGCATATCTTGCCATCAAAAATTCACCGCCCTTTGCATTAAAATATCCCCAAAAATAGTCACGACCCGAAAAGATGCCTCTACAACGCCACGCTTAGGAATAGAGAAGTCCCAGTTATCTACTCGTGTTATGCGTTTATCCCAAAGCAATGCTTCGGCTATACGTCGTTTAATTTCGGGGATTACGTAAGTTTTAGGCATTCCAAACAAATCTTTTAACTGCACCCCGTAGTTTCGCCCATAGATTACATACTCGTATCGCTCTGTAAAAATGGTTTTGTATACGGCTTGCTCCATCGCTGCCAGCTTGTCGGTATTGCCTCGGATGTGGTTTTTCTCCTTGTCCATGGCGTAAGTGTAGGTGGGCTGCTCGGCTATAACAAAGTCTTGCTGTAACAGCCCGCTGTTTTTAGGTATCATATCCACCACGCATCCTTTTGTTTGGTTTGGTATGTGAAGTCCACCACAAACCATTTTTGCAAGGAACGCTCACACGCAAGCATTACTTTGTCGCCTATCTCGAAGCGGTTATACAGCGTGACTTCATGATAGGCAGGAAGCCCCCTAGGTTCATCATCAAACGGCTTTCTTGCGAATTGAATATCAGTAACCGTTTCCACTATTGGCGGCGGTATGTCGTCGGAGCGTAATGTGTGAGGCTCACCGCCGGGGCGCACTCTGCCGGGCAGCGGCTCAAGTTCTGCACGGTCGAAGATGTTTACTTTCTGCACGATAGACGGGTTATCGAACGACATATACGCCATATGGTCAGTGACACTGTGGCATAAAATCAGTTGGTCTTCGGTGAGGGTTAAGTAATCGTTTACCTTTATCTCCAATGGCGAAACAGAAATGACTTCTCCCTCGCAAATCCATGCGGGGCGGGTGTCTTCTTCCACACGGCTAACCCAGTCTAAAACAGCGTACCGTTGCCCACCTTGTTCTCGCATAAGCAGTAATTCGTCGTCTGTACGCAAGCCGTGCCACGTTTCACCGGGTATCGTTAGGTTGGTGGAATATTCTGTAATGTACCGCCCCAGTACAATAAAATCTTCCGTTAAAACATGTTTAGGGTCTATCGTTATTTTTATCGGTGCAACAGAAGTTACTTTGCCGAAGTACAACCCGCTGGGTTGGTGGGCTTCTACGGTTTCTTTTGCAATTCTGCGCACTAAATTTATTAAGTTGCTGAAATCAGCCATGTATATCACCGCCTCGTAAGGTTAAGTCCATCCAATGTTCGGATTCGTTAAATATGTGGGTGCATTGTTCGACCAGCATATGGTTGCGGACGATGATATCGCCCAAGTTTAAGTCGATAACAGGCATTTTGCCTGCGCTAACCCGTGTGTCTCCACGGGCATTTTTTATTTTGAGTTTGCGGGTTTTGGCGTTAAATAGGTCAAGGAGGGCGGCGGCTTTGGTTTCGCCGTTTTCGCCTTCTTGTAACGTGCCAAAGTATTGCAGTATGCCCCAGCGGTCTATGTTGCGCCCGTCTTGCACAACGTAGATATCTCTCATTCCGATTTCATCGTTTTCCCTAGCCAGTTTAATACGGTTATACGTCCGGTCGTTTATGCTACTTGTGTAGTCGAAGTTTTCGCCTGTTTCTTCGTCTATCACTAAGTCCACTTTCATGTCGGCGATATTCCGCAGGGTTAGTTTGCCGAAGTCGTCAAAGAGGATAAACATGTTGCCGGCATGTACCAGCTCCAAATCAAGGGCGGTTTCTATCATATCCAGTAGGCTTGTGTTTGGTTCGCTGCGGCAGGGTACTACATAAGATGTATTTGCGATTTCGCCTGTTTGCAGCTTGAATTCGTTGGCAAGCATACGGATTAAATCCGATGCTGTTTTATCGGCGTAGCAAACGGTGTCTTTGTTGCGTAGATATCGTATTTGGTCGTAGCAGGTTACTTTTATGATGTGCTGCTTATCCCGCCGTTTGCTGAAAACAAAACCGAAAAATATTTTTTCGCCGTTAATTTCCAACCTAACAGGGTTACCCTCTACAAAATTTGCCGCAGCATCCCGCATTACTTCAAAGGTCAGCTTGCCGGGCGAACCTCTGCGCCACGTTTCCCATTTTACACCGCCTACAACGGCAGGACGTTGCATGTTGCCGTTGTTATAGACGTATAAATCAAAGCTTTTTAGCATGTTGCACCTCTATTTTAGGAAGTTTTTCCGCCTTTGGCGGAAACCACTCCACAAAACTACTGCTTAAAGCCGCAGGAGTTTTGCTTCGTTAACTAGGAAGTAAGACCACTTGCCCGGGGAAGATAGTATACTTCGCCCGACCTGTGCCTAAGTTGCGTTCCGCTATGTGTGGGTTCAAGTCTATAAGCTCGCCCCAGCGGTTACCGTTACCCAAGTAGCGTCGTGCAATTGCCCAAAGAGAATCCCCCGACACAACCGTATGAGAACGGGCTTGCGGGGGATTTTCGGGCGGTCTGTCTTCGTGTATTACAGCTTGGGGCGGAGCGTCCTGCGGCGCATTGGGGGAAGGGTCTAGTATTTCGACTGTCTTTGTCATCCAAGGGCGGTACTCTTTTAAAACAATTTCTACCTCCAAGTCGAAAGCATTGTTTTCCCAATTTTCTGTAATAACGTTGTATTCAAAGCTTACAGTTAGGTTGGTATCAAAAAGCAGTTCGCCATTGGGCTTAACACGGGACACTATGAACTGGAATGGTTCTTCTCGTTCTTTCAGTTCCTCGAATGCATCAAGGAAAAAAGACGCAGGTTTAAAGCCGTCCATGTATGCAGCAAACGGGTATTCCTGCTGCGGTATTAGGCATGTGAATGAGATATCCGTTAAACCCTTTTTCCGCAGGATATTTATTTCCCCGAAGTTGATTAGGGTTAGTGTGCGGTTTTGGTTTTTAACCCCGATTTTCAGCTCCGGTGGGGCAACGGGCAAAAGGATTTTGTCTAGGCAAAAATCATACATAAACCTCACACCTTTCTGCTGTCGTTTCGATTCCTTCTTCTACGCCGTCGACGATGTAATCGATAACATCGTCCAAATCCATTTCATTGTTTACGTTGTTGGTTATGCCGGCAATGCGTACATCAACCTTTGCCGTGGTAAAGCGGTTTATGCTGTCCCGCTCTGCAATATCACGCCAGTATTTGAGGTTTTCGCCTGTTATGCTTGCTATTGCACCCGTGTTAGAGGATATATCGGACACGTCTCTACCAAGCGAGCCGAAGCCGTCGTTGCCGTAAAAGAAGGACGGGTCGGTATCCCATGGGTTGGTGGTGGGGGCGTATGCTTCTTCGGCGGCTGCGGCTCTCAATTCGTGAATTTCTGCTAATCTGTCTGTCATTGCAGTATGTGCATCCGTAACCATCTGCTCACGTATAGCTGCTCTTTCGGCGATTCCGGCTTCTATTCCGGCTCTATATCTATTAAGCGCAGCATTACGGGCTTGTTGTGCTGCTTCGTTTTCTGCTGCCGCTGTTACTCCGAAAGAAACCTGCTCGATTGTGTTGATATTTACAAATGGTAAACGATTTAATCTTTCAATAAATCTATTAATCATATTCATTGAACTGTTAATCATGTTCTCAAGAATCATTAGCACATTTACTCGCATATTTCCAATAGAATTTGCTATGGCTACGGCTATTTCCATAGTTTTTAACTTGAACCTATCCCATAAATCCATAACAAAGTGGATACCTGTGTGAAATCCTATCTGCAGTGCATCCCATGTGGTTTTTAAAGCATTCACCACATATAACCAAGCGATGCGTAAGCCGCCGATATGATTAATCCACGCCATTATTGCAGTAACTAGCGTGCCGATTAATACAACTATCCACATTAACGGATTTGCTAGAAGTGCCGCTGTTTTTGCCCATATCGCAGTTGTTAAAATCCACTTCTTGATCGCAAGTATCATCGTTGCTAATTTCCACGCCGCAAATGCCGCAACGATGCCCCATATAATTGGTGCAATCATTCCCCAGTTGCTTGATATCACATCATAAACTCCAAAAACAATATTTATTATTTGCCCCAATAAACCTATTAAAAACTGAATGGGCGGTAGCAAACTATGCAATATCGCTTCAATCTGTGGCATATGTTCTTGTATTGTTGTGAAGAGAATCATCAACATTGGTAATAGCTGCGCTCCAATACTGCTTCTAATACTATTAAAAGCGTTAATCATGCCAACCCTCATACCCTCCGGGGTTTGCGCCATTCGGTCGGCAGCCCCTTCCCATGATGCGCCAACGATATCTTGTATCATCAACGCTCGCTGCATGTCATTGCCGTATCGGATTACTTGCTTTTGCGTTTCAGTTAAGGAAATACCGGCACGTTGTTCAAGCATACGATAATTACCTGCCATTGCCTGCGTAAAATATCTTGCATGTGCTGCCATACTTTCTGCTGTCGCACCAAAAACATTACCCGCCCCCGCAGCAAAATCTGCCAAGGAATCCATCATAATTTCTATAGCATCTATGTTTCCAACATGTTGAGCTAATTCGTTAGCTGCCCCCATCATTGTCGAAGAACTTATCATGCCGTTGGTATCTGCTTGTATTCGTTTGGATATCTCTTGTAGCCTAACAAATTCTTCGTAGGTTGCGCCACGGTTGCGCATTACAGTTGCAAGTTGGTTTTCAATACGTAACTTTTCATTTGTTAGGTTTACGGATTGCTGTAGCCATTTTACAACAGATTTTGCATTAGACATGTTAAAGACACCGGAAAGTATCTGTTTTAGTTTACTTGCTTCTTTTTCGCTTTTGCTTATTTCAACATTAAAATTTTGCTGGGCTTTTGTATTGATGTTGATACTTTGCTCCATGTTCTGCAAAGTGGTATTTAAGGTCGAAGCGTTTGGCGGTAAAATATTCATGTTTGCAGCTTGTTCGCTAATGACAAGCTGCGATTCTGCAATTTTTGTAAGTATTTCGTTTATCGTGTTCATTTCTTGTTGGAATTTTTCCAAATCACTATTTGCAAAAAATTCTACATCCGGCGGGCTTACCCATTGGAAGCTGTTCATTGTAATGCTAACGGTTTCGAACGCATTATTCACTTGCATTAATGCAGCATGTTGTGTTTCTAAAATGGGGGTTAAGCTATCCTGCATAATTACCGCCTTTCTGCTAAAGTAGCAAAGGGCAAACTTATTTTCGTCTGCCCTTTGCTTTCTGTTCTTGTTCTTTATCCCGCTTTGACTTAATTTGCATAGAAGCGAAATAAAAAGCTTTCATTTCTGCCTCACAAGCGAGCCATTGTTCAAGTTCTGAGGGCTTCCATCCGTGCTTTTGTATTGCAAAGTGCAGGAAGCTACCTTCGATGTCGCCCTCTATTAGTTTTTTGCTTCTTCTATTTTTTCATCTAAAGAAACATTTAGCTTGTTGTATTTTTGTATAAACATAGTTAGGTTTTGATATTCGCCAGCTTCATTTAGCATTGCAAAAAGCAGGGATTCGGGTTCTTTCACCCCATAAGAGTCTTGCAGTTCGGCGTTAAATAAGTCCGGGAAAACCACAGAAGCAACAATCTGCTTGGCTTGCATAAGTTTAATATCAATTTTAGGATGTG
>Ga0131853_10024852_pt1 | contig 10800 bp, 18 predicted proteins | sample TergutLab28metaG_FD_92764 | JGI IMG/M metagenome (GOLD analysis project Ga0131853, IMG submission 92764) | Labiotermes labralis P1 segment gut microbial communities from Petit-Saut dam, French Guiana - Lab288 P1 (version 2) (version 2) | ecosystem: Host-associated > Arthropoda: Insects >... | reverse complement strand
GATCCGCTTGCGGACCCGGATGTGACGACGCTTGAGCGCCGCACCCTTGTACGCCTTGCCCTTGGCGATCTTCACACCGTATGCCATGGCTACTTACCAGCCTTTCCGACCTTGCGGCGGATGACCTCGCCGGCGTACTTGACGCCCTTGGCCTTGTACGGGTCGGGCTTCCGCAGCTTGCGGATGTTGGCCGCCACCTCGCCGACCTTCTGCTTGTCGATGCCCTCGACCGTGAACTTGGTCGGGGACTCGACCTTGAAGGAGATCCCCTCAGGGGCCTCGACGAGGATCGGGTGGCTGTAGCCCAGGGCGAACTCCAGGCTGGTGCCCTTCGCCTGGACGCGGTAGCCGACACCGCTGATCTCCAGTGCCTTGCTGTAGCCCGCGGTCACGCCGGTGATCATGTTCGCCACCAGCGTGCGGGACAGGCCGTGCAGGGCCTTCGAGACACGCTCGTCGTTGGGACGCGTGACGAGCAGAGTGCCGTCCTCGCCCTTGGCGATCTCGATCGGCGCGGCGACGGTGTGGGTGAGCGAGCCCTTGGGGCCCTTCACCGCGACCGTGCGGCCGTCGAGGGTGACGTCCACTCCGGCGGGAACCGAGATGGGCAGCTTGCCGATGCGCGACATTGCTCTACCTCTCTTTCCCGGTTACCAGACGTAGGCGAGGACTTCCCCACCCACGCCCTTCTTCTGCGCCTGCTGGCCGGTGAGCAGACCGTGCGACGTGGAGATGATCGCCACGCCCAGGCCGCCGAGCACCTTCGGCAGGTTGGTGGACTTTGCGTAGACCCGCAGACCCGGCTTGCTGATCCGCTTGATGCCGGCGATCGAGCGCTCGCGGTTCGGGCCGAACTTCAGCTCGAGGATGAGGTTGTTGCCAACCTCGGCCTCCTCGACCTTCCAGCCGGTGATGTAGCCCTCCTGCTGGAGGATCTCCGCGATGTGCGACTTGATCTTGCTGAACGGCATCGAAACGTCGTCGTGGTACGCCGAGTTCGCGTTCCGCAGACGGGTCAGCATGTCTGCGATGGGGTCGGTCATGGTCATGAGTTGGCCCTGGGCCTCTCTCGCCGGGGTTTCCTGGTGCGCCGTCCTTCTCCCCCAGCAACGTGGGGACGGGTGCGGTGCGGTGGACCTACGGCGTAGTAAGTCGATGCGGGCGGCGAGCGCCCAACCCTTCTACCTTACGGGATGCGGGGCTGGGCCCTCGCCGTCCATCTGCTTACCGAGAGCTCCGGGAATCCGAATACTCGGATTACCAGGAGCTCTTGGTGACGCCCGGCAGCTCGCCGCGGTGAGCCATCTCACGAAGGCACACACGGCACAGGCCGAACTTGCGGTAGACGGAGTGCGGCCGGCCACAACGCTGGCAGCGGTTGTATGCGCGCACAGCGAACTTGGGCTTGCGAGCGGCCTTAGCGATCAGAGCCTTCTTCGCCACGGTCAGTTCTCCTTGAACGGGAAGCCGAGGTGACGAAGCAGGGCACGACCCTCGTCGTCGTTGGTCGCCGTGGTGACCACGGTGATGTCCATGCCCCGGACCCGGTCGATCTTGTCCTGGTCGATCTCGTGGAACATGACCTGCTCCGTGAGACCGAAGGTGTAGTTGCCCCGGCCGTCGAACTGCTTGGGGGACAGACCACGGAAGTCGCGGATACGCGGCAGCGCCAGCGACAGCAGACGGTCCAGGAACTCCCACATGCGGTCACCGCGGAGGGTGACGTGGGCACCGATCGGCTGGCCCTCGCGCAGCTTGAACTGCGCGATGGACTTACGGGCCTTGGTGACCTGCGGCTTCTGGCCGGTGATCGTGGCGAGGTCGCGGATGGCGCCCTCGATCAGCTTGGAGTCGCGGGCGGCGTCGCCCACACCCATGTTGACCACGATCTTGGTGAGACCGGGGATCTGCATGACGTTCTCGTACGTGAACTCGTCACGCAGCTTGCCCGCGATCTCCTCGCGGTAGCGCGTCTTCAGACGCGGTGCGGCGGTAGTGGTGGCAGTCATCAGATGTCCTCACCGGTCCGCTTGGCAACGCGGATCTTGTTGCCCTCGTCGTCGAAGCGGTAGCCGACGCGGGTCACGACCTTCTTGCCGTCCTTCTCCACGACCAGCTGCACGTTGCTGATGTGGATCGGCGCCTCGGTGGTGATGATGCCGCCGGTCTTCGAACCGCGGTCGGTCTGGCCGGCCTTGGTGTGCTTCTTGACCCGGTTGACGCCCTCGACCAGGACACGGTCCTCGCGGGGGTAGGCCACGATGACCTTGCCCTGCTTGCCCTTGTCCTTGCCGGTGATGACCTGGACCAGGTCGCCCTTCTTGATCTTCATCGGTTACAGCACCTCCGGCGCGAGCGAGACGATCTTCATGAACCTCTTCTCGCGCAGCTCACGGCCCACGGGGCCGAAGATGCGGGTGCCGCGCGGGTCACCGTCGTTCTTGAGGATGACCGCCGCGTTCTCGTCGAAGCGGATGTACGAGCCGTCGGCACGGCGGCGCTCCTTGACGGTGCGCACGACGACAGCCTTGACGACCTCGCCCTTCTTCACGTTGCCACCGGGGATCGCGTCCTTGACGGTGGCGACGATGACGTCACCGATGCCCGCGTAGCGGCGACCCGAGCCACCGAGAACACGGATGCAAAGGATCTCCTTGGCACCTGTGTTGTCGGCGACACGAAGTCGCGACTCCTGCTGGATCACGTCTATCTCCTGTTTGTCGCGTCGGTTCCCGGCGGGGGCGTGTTGCCACGCCCACCGCCGAGCCTGACGGAACGGTCCTGAGCGGACACCCGCTCAGGGATTACTGGGCCTTACTTGGCCTTCTCGAGGATCTCCACGACTCGCCAGCGCTTCGTCGCCGAGAGCGGCCGGGTCTCCATCAGGAGGACGCGGTCGCCGATGCCGGCGGCGTTCTGCTCGTCGTGCGCCTTGAGCTTGTTGGTGCGCCGGATGACCTTGCCGTACAGGGCGTGCTTCACCCGGTCCTCGACGGCGACCACAACGGTCTTGTCCATCTTGTCGCTGACCACAAGGCCCTCGCGGGTCTTGCGGAAGCCGCGCTGCTCGTCGGTCGTCTCAGTCACATTCTTCTCGCTCATCAGGCGCTCTCCACCGTCTCGATGCCCAGCTCGCGCTCACGCATCAGGGTGTAGATCCGGGCGATGTCCTTGCGGACGGTCTTGAGCCGGGAGTTGTTCTCCAGCTGTCCGGTGGCCGCCTGGAAGCGGAGGTTGAACAGCTCCTCCTTGGCCTCACGCAGCTTGCCGACGAGCTCCTCGTCGCCCAGCTGGCGCAGCTCGGTCGCCGTGGTACCGGCCGCCATCACGACTCACCTGCCTCGCGCCGCACGATGCGGCACTTCATCGGAAGCTTGTGTGCGGCGCGGGTCAGCGCCTCACGAGCAACCTTCTCGTTCGGGAAAGACAGCTCGAACATCACCCGTCCGGGCTTGACGTTCGCGATCCACCACTCCGGCGAACCCTTACCGGAACCCATGCGGGTCTCGGCCGGCTTCTTCGTGAGCGGGCGGTCCGGGTAGATGTTGATCCAGACCTTGCCGCCACGCTTGATGTGACGGGTGATGGAGATACGAGCGGACTCGATCTGCCGGTTGGTCACGTAGGCGGGGGTGACGGCCTGCAGGCCGTACTCACCGAACGCCAGCTCCGTGCCGCCCTTGGCCATGCCGTCGCGCTTCGGGTGGTGCTGCTTGCGGTGCTTGACCCTGCGGGGGATCAGCATGGGTTACTCAGCCTTCCGTTCCGGGGGTCTCCGCAGCCGGAGCCTCGACGGCGGCGGTCGCCTCGGCCTTGGGGGCCTGGGAGGCGGCGTCGCTCTGAGGACGACGGCCACGGCCACCGCGCTCGCCACCGCGGCGCTGCGGACGCTCGTTGCCCCCGCCACGGGCCGGACGGTTGCCGGCGCGGGCGGCGGCGTTGTCGGCGCGGACCTCGGCGATGTTCTTGACGTCGCCCTTGTAGATCCACACCTTCACACCGATGCGGCCGAAGGTGGTCTTGGCCTCGAAGAAGCCGTAGTCCACGTTGGCGCGCAGGGTGTGCAGGGGAACCCGGCCCTCGCGGTAGAACTCCGAGCGGGACATCTCGGCGCCGCCGAGACGGCCACCGCACTGGATCTTGATGCCCTTGGCGCCGGCCTTCAGCGTGCCCTGCATGCTCTTGCGCATGGCACGGCGGAAGGAGACGCGGGAGGACAGCTGCTCGGCGACGGCCTGGGCCACCAGCTGGGCGTCCATCTCCGGGTTCTTGACCTCGAGGATGTTCAGCTGGACCTGCTTGCCGGTCAGCTTCTCCAGGTCACCGCGGATACGGTCGGCCTCCGCGCCGCGGCGGCCGATGACGATGCCCGGCCGGGCGGTGTGGATGTCGACGCGGACGCGGTCGCGGGTGCGCTCGATCTCCACCTTGGAGATGCCGGCCCGCTCCATGCCCTGCGTCATCATCCGGCGGATGGCGACGTCTTCCTTGACGTAGTCCTTGTACAGCTTGTCGGCGTACCAGCGGGACTTGAAGTCCGTGGTCACACCGAGCCGGAACCCGTACGGGTTAACCTTCTGGCCCATTACCGGGTCCCTTCCTTGCTGGCGACGACCACGGTGATGTGGCTGGTCCGCTTGCGGATCCGGTAGGCACGGCCCTGGGCGCGCGGCCGGAACCGCTTCAGGGTCGGACCCTCGTCCACGAACGCCTCGCTGATGTAGAGCGACTCGGCGTCCGTGTGGTCGTAGTTGTGCGCGGCGTTGGCGATGGCGCTGTCCAGCACCTTGCCCACCGGCACGCTCGCGGCCTGCGGCGTGAAACGCAGGACCGCCTGAGCCTCCGTGGCGTTCATGCCACGGATGAGGTCCACCACGCGGCGGGCCTTCATGGGCGTGACGCGGATGTACCGCGCCTGGGCCCTGGCTTCCATGGTTGTCCCTTCGGTGTCTGACTGTGTCGTCGAAGTCGGCACGCTAGATCTGCTTCGATCAGCGACGACGCGACTTGCGGTCGTCCTTCTCGTGGCCGCGGAAGGTGCGGGTCGGCGCGAACTCGCCGAGCTTGTGGCCGACCATCGACTCAGTGACAAACACCGGGACGTGCTTACGGCCGTCGTGCACCGCGATCGTGTGGCCGAGCATGGCCGGGACGATCATCGAGCGGCGGGACCAGGTCTTGATGACGTTCTTGGTGCCGGCTTCGTTCTGGACATCCACCTTCTTGCTCAGGTGGTCGTCGACGAAGGGCCCCTTCTTGAGACTGCGCGGCATCTACACCCGCTCCTAGCGCTTCTTGTTCGTCTTGCGGCGGCGGACGATGTACTTGTTGCTCGCCTTCTTGGGAGAACGAGTACGACCCTCCTTCTGACCCCACGGGGAGACCGGGTGGCGACCACCGGAGGTCTTGCCCTCACCACCACCGTGCGGGTGGTCCACCGGGTTCATGGCGACACCGCGGACGGTCGGGCGAACGCCCTTCCACCGCATGCGGCCGGCCTTGCCCCAGTTGATGTTGGACTGCTCGGCGTTGCCGACCTCGCCGATGGTGGCGCGGCAGCGGACGTCGACCATCCGGACCTCGCCGGACGGCATGCGAAGGGTGGCCATGGTGCCCTCCTTCGCCAGCAGCTGGACCGAAGCGCCCGCGGAGCGGGAGATCTTCGCGCCGCCGCCGGGCCGGAGCTCGATCGCGTGGATCGTGGTACCGACCGGGATGTTGCGCAGCGGCAGGTTGTTGCCCGGCTTGATGTCGGCGTTGGGGCCGTTCTCGATCCGGTCGCCCTGCTGCAGGCGGGCCGGGGCGAGGATGTAGCGCTTCTCGCCGTCGGCGTAGTGCAGCAGCGCGATGCGCGCGGTGCGGTTGGGGTCGTACTCGATGTGCGCGACCTTGGCGGGCACGCCGTCCTTGTCGTGCCGACGGAAGTCGATGACACGGTAGGCGCGCTTGTGGCCACCGCCCTGGTGGCGAACGGTCACACGACCGGCGTTGTTACGGCCGCCCTTGCTGTGCAGCGGGCGGACCAGCGACTTCTCCGGCGTGGACCGCGTGATCTCGACAAAGTCGGCGACGCTGGAGCCACGACGGCCCGGAGTCGTCGGCTTGTACTTGCGGATACCCATTTCTCAGTCCTCGGAATATTCCGGACTTCGACTCGACCCGGCCTCCGTTAGGAGACCGGACCGCCGAAGATGTCGATGCGGTCGCCCTCGGCAAGGGTCACGATGGCGCGCTTGGTGTTGGCACGCTTGCCGAAACCGGTGCGGGTGCGCTTGCGCTTGCCCTGCCGGTTGATCGTGTTGACCCCGGTGACCTTGACCTGGAAGACCGCCTCGACGGCCTGCTTGATCTGGGTCTTGTTCGCGCGCGGGTCGACGACGAACGTGTACTTGTTCTCGTCCAGCAGCGCGTAGCTCTTCTCGGAGACCACCGGCTTGACCAGAACGTCACGGGGGTCCGTGTAGGTCTTGCTGGTGATCGCGGTCTGCTCGGCCATCAGGCGTCGCTCCCTTCGGTGTCGGCGGCGCCGTTACCGACGAACCGGTCGAAGGCGGCCTGGGTGAAGACCACGTCGTCGGAGACGAGCACGTCGTACGTGTTCAGCTGGCCGGCGTCCAGGATGTGCACCTGGGGCAGGTTGCGGGCCGAGAGCCACGCGGCCTCCTCGGCACGCTCCAGGACCAGGAGCAGGTTCTTGCGCTCGCTGATCTTGTTCAGCAGTGCCTTGGCCGACTTCGTGGAGGGGCTCTCGCCCTCGACGACGCCGGTCACCACGTGGATGCGGTCGTGCCGGGCCCGGTCGGTGAGGGCACCGCGCAGCGCGGCGGCCTTCATCTTCTTGGGCGTCCGCTGCGAGTAGTCGCGCGGCACGGGACCGTGCACGACGCCACCACCGGCGAACTGCGGCGCGCGGGTCGAGCCCTGACGGGCGCGGCCGGTGCCCTTCTGGCGGTACGGCTTCTTGCCACCACCGCGGACCTCGCCACGCGTCTTGACCTTGTGCGTGCCCTGGCGGGCCGCGGCAAGCTGCGCGACGACGACCTGGTGGATCAGCGGGATGCTGACCTTGGCGTCGAAGATCTCGGCCGGGAGCTCGACGGTCCCGGCGGTGTCGCCGGACGGCGACAGAACGTTAATGGTGCTCATATCCTCAGGCCCCCTTGGCCGCGGTGCGGACCAGGACGAGGCCGCCGTTCGGACCGGGAACCGCGCCCTTGATGAGCAGCAGGCCCTTCTCCGCGTCAACGGCGTGAACGGTCAGGTTCTGGGTGGTGACCCGCTCGTTGCCCATACGGCCCGCCATGCGGAGGCCCTTGAACACACGACCCGGGGTGGCGCAGCCGCCGATGGAGCCCGGGGAGCGGTGCTTGCGCTGGACACCGTGTCCGGCGCCGAGGCCACGGAAGTTGTGGCGCTTCATGACACCGGCGAAGCCCTTGCCCTTGCTCTTGCCGGTGACGTCGACCTTGACGCCCGCCTCGAACACCGTGGCGGTGATCTCCTGGCCGAGCGTGTACTCGCCGGCGTCGGCGGTACGCAGCTCCACCAGGTGGCGGCGCGGGGTGACGTCGGCCTTGGCGAAGTGGCCCTTGAGGGGCTTGTTCACCTTGCGCGGGTCGATCTCGCCGAAGGCGAGCTGGACGGCCTCGTAGCCGTCGGCGTCGTTGGTACGCACCTGGGTCACGACGTTGGGGCCGGCCTTGACGACGGTCACCGGGACGACACGGTTGTTCTCGTCCCAGACCTGCGTCATGCCGAGCTTCTCGCCCAGGATGCCCTTGATCTGCTTAGCCATCTCTCAGATCCCCGGCCCTCAGAGCTTGATCTCGATGTCGACGCCGGCCGGAAGGTCCAGGCGCATCAGCGAGTCGACGGTCTTGGGCGTCGGGTCGAGGATGTCGATCAGGCGCTTGTGCGTGCGCATCTCGAAGTGCTCGCGCGAGTCCTTGTACTTGTGCGGCGACTTGATGACGCAGTACACGTTCTTCTCAGTGGGCAGCGGCACCGGGCCCGCGACCTGCGCACCAGTGCGGGTCACCGTCTCGACGATCTTCTTCGCCGAGGAGTCGATGACCTCGTGGTCGTAGGCCTTGAGCCGGATGCGGATCTTCTGTCCCGCCATGGCTACTCCGTAGTCCTTGTCTCTATACGCCCTGGCATCCGCTTCCCCGACCCACGCGGTCGGGCGTGTCGCGCCCCTCGCACAAACTTTTCCGCATGCGGAAAGCCCTGGACCAGGGGGTTGCGTGGGAGAGATTCCCACCGGATGCCTGGTCGGAGCCGCGCTGACACTTCCCGGAAGATTCCCGTACGTCCGTCCCAGCGCTGCCCCGAGGGGCAGGTAGAACGACGAGTACTGTGGGACTCGCTTCCAGTCCTCCCGACGGGAGGCGCGCAGCATCGGCGCTCGACCGAGCAACTTGGCTAGTGTGCCATAAGGGACATGGCCCACGCCAATCGGGCCCGGCAGCATACCCCGCAGCCCCCCGCCGTCAAACCCGGGGCGGTCCATCTGCGCGGCGGCGCACGGCCGTTGCGGGTCCGTTCGGACCGTAGACGCCCGGTCAGGACGCCGCGCCGGAGGGCACGGCACGGCCCGCTACCGGGCACGGCGCGGATCACATCCGGCGGAAGGAACGCTTCCGGCTGTCCACCCCTCAGACGGCGTGTGAACGACACGCCACCGAGACCGCCGACCAGGCGCGCTCTGCTGGGCGCCGCGGGAGCGGCGGCGGCCGGAGCCGCACTGGCCGGCTGCGGGCCGAGCAGGCCGCACCCCAGGACCCCCGCGGCGCCCGCGGTCCCGCAGTCCTACCGCGCCGGCACCGCCCCGCTGGTCCTCCAGATCCTCGCGCACCCCGACGACGACCTGTACTTCATGAACCCCGACACCCTGCACACCCTGCAGTCCGGGGTCCCGGTGGTGTCGGTGTACGTCACCGGCGGCGAGTCGACCGGCGTCAACCACGAGCCGTTCGAGAAGCACAAGCACCGGCACCACCACGACCGCGCCGCGTACTCCTCCGCCCGGCACCAGGGACTGCGGCAGGCGTACGCCACGATGCTGGGCCTGCCGCACTTCACCGCCTGGAACCGCGAGGTGATCTCGCTGCTGCCGGGCGGCGGCCCCTGCGCCGAGATCAACACCCTCGGCAACGGCCGCTCCCACGCCACCCTGGTGTTCCTCCAGGTGTCCATGAACGAGCCCGGCCCCGGCGCGAGCCTGCCCCTGATGTGGGCCCGGCCCGGCGTCACCCTGCCGTACGTGGTCGCCGAGGGCGCCCCCTCCCCCGCCGACCGGCCGGCCACCTGGACCCACGACACCCTGGTCGCCGCGCTGGCCGGGCTGCTCGACCACTACCGGCCGACGCTGGTGCGCACCCTGGACCCGGACCCCGACCTCCAGGTGCACGACCGCACCCACCGGCTCGACGACGACCAGCCCGGCTACTCCGACCACCGCGACCACACCGCGGCCGCGCTGTTCGCCTGGAAGGCCCTCACGCACTGGGTGTCCACCGCGACGACCCGCGACGGCACCGCACCCGACGTCGGCACCGCCGTCTACCGCGGCTACTACAACCAGCGCTGGCCGTTCAACCTGCCGCCGGACACCGTCGCGCTCAAGGGCCGGCTGCTGTTCCAGTACGGCGGCGACCAGACCTGGGCGTGCGGCAACCCCGGCGGCTGCGGCGACTACGGGCAGGGCCGCAACCAGCCGATGTCCAACCGCAAGGGCTGGCTGCGCTCCACCCACCAGCGCTACCCGGCGACCCCGCCGTCCGCGGTCACCGGAACGCCCGGCCGCCGCACCTCGTTCGAGGTCCGCGGCACCCGCGTGATCCGCCGCGCCGAGACCCGGCGGGGCGTGTGGGGGCCGCCGCAGGACCTCGGCGGCGGGCCGCTCGCACCGGCCCTGTCGGCGCTGCCGCAACCGGACGGCGGCACCCTGCTGTTCGCCCTGCGCTTCGCCGCGCTCCAGGGCGCCGGCGGGCCCAACACCCGGGACGTCGTCTCGTGGCGGGCCGGCCGCTGGATGTCGCTGGGCAACCCCGAACGCGGTGACCGGGCCCGCCGGATAGGCGCCCCCACCGCGCTGGCCACGCCCGACGGCGCGGTGCACGTCTTCGTCCGCAACGCGGCCAAGGGCCTGAGCACCCGGGTGCTGGACCCCGTCACCGGCTGGGGTCCCTGGCAGGACCTGCGCGGCGGCGAGGTCCAGGAGGGCCTGGCGGTGATCGCCGACCGTGCCGGCCGCGCCCATGTGTTCGCCGCCGGACGGGACACCGTCCACCACTGGGCGCAGGAGATACCCGGCGGGCCGGTGCGCGTCCAGCCCCCCACCGGACTGCCCCGGCCCGGCGACTACCCGGTCGCCGTCCCCACCCCCGACGGTGCGATAGCCGTGAGCTACCGGCGTCCCGCCGACACCCGTTTCGTCCACGCCCGCATAGCGCTCTGAGCCGCCCCCGCAAGGACACACCCCGCGAACGCCGAAGGACCCCGAGTGCGGCTGCACTCGGGGTCCTTCGTACGGCTAGGCCCGCCGCGGGCGCGAGGTCACTTGACGATCTTGGTGACCTGGCCGGCGCCGACGGTCCGGCCACCCTCGCGGATGGCGAACTTCAGGCCCTCTTCCATGGCGATCGGCTGGATCAGCTGAACCGACATGGCGGTGTTGTCGCCCGGCATGACCATCTCGGTGCCCTCGGGGAGGGTCACCACGCCGGTCACGTCCGTGGTACGGAAGTAGAACTGCGGGCGGTAGTTGTTGAAGAACGGCGTGTGACGGCCGCCCTC
>Ga0131853_10024850_pt1 | contig 10801 bp, 11 predicted proteins | sample TergutLab28metaG_FD_92764 | JGI IMG/M metagenome (GOLD analysis project Ga0131853, IMG submission 92764) | Labiotermes labralis P1 segment gut microbial communities from Petit-Saut dam, French Guiana - Lab288 P1 (version 2) (version 2) | ecosystem: Host-associated > Arthropoda: Insects >... | reverse complement strand
TCAATGTAATGCACGCAGGATCCCTAATGCAATAGTTACATGTACAGCACTATAAAGGATATGTATTTAATGGTTCTTAAATATTCAGCCTGATGATGACTCTCTGGAGTCAAAACATGTTGCGGTAACACATTAATTTTCTAGTGTTTGTTGTGTTGACTAACACATATTGTAAGTTTACAATAAATAATTTTAATTATGACTACAGCCTACCAATAGGTGATGACACACAGTTTGGTAGAAAGGTGGCAACATTCCACAAGAACCTGCAGTGAATGTCAGAACCATCACCAAGAAAGAATGAAATTTGATCCCATCCTTTGCTACTCAAACCAGTAAACACCCACTTCAGTATCAAACACCCTAAGCCACTCTTCTCTCTCCTCTCTCTTAAGCCCACATATTATCCACAGAATTTTGTTCTCAAACACCACCAAATTATGTTCTTCCCCCTGGGTCAGAGAAGTTCACTCCCACATTAGACTAGCTGAGTAATTACAGTTTCATGTCTTTTAACACTAGAATTTTAATAGGCAGAATATTCTTAACTGCAGACGGTCCTTTACAGGCAAACATCCTGAACTGCCGATGGCCCTTCACAGACAGAATGTTCTGAACTGCAGATGGCCCTTCACAGGCAAACATCCTGAACTGCAGATGGCCCTTCACAGGCAGAACATCCTGAACTGCAGATGGTCCTTCACAGGTCCCAACACAGAAGTTATAATCTACTTGCCCCTTCTTAAATCTCTTCATATTCTCAACAATGTTGAATTGCTGCCAGCGTTTTGAGAAGTTGATGGAGCCCTCCGGCAGCAGGTCACTGTTTCCAATGTGCACAAATGTAAGGTCCTGCAGCACCAGGCCTCTGAAACAAAAATGCTCTTTGCATTATTATTCTACTTACAGGGATTCCATTCTTTTACCTTTCCAAGATATAAATACAGCACAGTCTCTATGTCTGTGATCAAATGGGACAGATAAAACTGTTACAAATATCAGAAACCATTTTCAACATAAAATGCCAGTCTGGTTTCAAAAACATGCGAAATACCAGTAGCAGAAATACAGAATAGCTGCCAAAAAGCATAAAAAAGAGGGAAGTTTGTTTTCAATACTATACAAACACTTTGCAAGCTTAAAATACATTAAATGCTTCATGGACAGTCACATTCCAGAAGCACAGAAGTCATTACTCTCACTTAATGAAATACAGATTGACTGAGATGAGAGTGATCTGTGCAATACTAACAGAGAGGGGGAAGCTGACTTGCAGCCACATGGTCTGCGCAATACTAAGAGAGAGGGAAGTGGTCTCAGCCAATTCTCAAGAACCAGCCACTGTCAAAACAATGGTATTAAAATGGGTGACATTTTTATTATTGATACTTAATCAGTTCTTCAAACCAAATACATATTTTACCTTAAAAACATGTTTCAGTGTTTGTGATTCCAACACTTGTGATGTTTATCAGAGCAAATTAATGACCAACATCAAAATGCAGCCACACTTACAAATAACCAAGTCATGATAAACACAAAACACTCACATGTATGGTATACAGGGTGGCTGTGTTTCTCCCAGCGCCTGCCTGTAGGCTCGGAAACTGGACGAACTGTCAATAAGAGCGCAATATTCCTTGAGCCCCTCTGTGATATGTTTTTGCCACTCCAGTCTTCGTATTGGTGCCGAATCAAGAGCAGACAGCAGAGCCAAATATGAGTTGAAGTTGTTTATCTTGCGAAGGTGTTTCATAATCTTGATAAACTTGACCACGTAGCGCTCCCGGTCCTTGGCTTCATTCTGCTCCAGAATCCTCGACCTTGCCCTTCATAAGTAACAACAAACACTGTGACACACCAACAAGCCTGTAATATGCGTATGAGAGTTTTTAAACTACTTATATAAACACTCATCAAGACAGAATGGCACTGCATCCTGTCCTGATCAGCCCAATTAATACTTCCACATCTTATTTCTATGTCATCAATTTTCATGCTATCTTGCCAATGTCACAACTCAGTGGCCAGCACTCCTCACTGACACTAGACATGTTCATCAAACAACGTTCCCTAGCCTCTAAGTTTTGTGTTAATCACACACACTATTTCACAGTAGGAGGCAGCACTTGTAGTACCAGTAACATGCAACAGAAAGTCGAAGGTCAGCCAGCTGGACATTATTCAGGGGTAAGTTGATGTACAATGCACAACACATAAAGAATATTACTGTTTGGTCTTCAATACTTAGTTGCTTTCCTTACCAGTAGGACATCTTGTTGAAGTGTTCTGTGAAGCGTGTCAGGTTGGGACTGCGCTCCTCATTCTGCTCCTGGGCCCAGATCAGAACCTCAGGAATCTCAATCTTCAGGAAGAGTTCAGCATCCAGCAGGGTCATCTGTTCAGCAATCTGTTCAGACTTGAAGTCCAGAAGCACCGCTTGCCTGCACACACACATACTGCTGTCAATCTGTGGTGGACAATTTGCTACAGTGTCAATCTGGCAGATAAAACTTGTTACCTTGTATAAATACTCAGCGAGGGAAGCAACGTGCTAGAAGTGCTGTTCAGCTGCTTTGTATTGCACTTCTCTATTATCTTCACTCGCAAAGCCTTGGCCATTGTAAGGTCTCCACTGCACAGAAGTTGGTACACGAAGTCCATCAATGACTGCAGGAGCATACTATCTAGGTCAGACATCCTGCATACAATCACAGCATGCAATAGGTTATATACGTGGATTACAGACAATTGAGAGCAGTATATCACTTCCCCTGACATAGTGTTTGTCTATTAATTCTTTTGTCTGCATGCTACACTCCCACATAGTCACAGCATGCAGCACAAACTGATCTCAGTCAATATACTTGGACTTATCTCAAAACATACTAAAGGGTTGCCAGGTTAGTTGGTTGCCAGTAGTTCCAGAGCAACACCACTGTTGGTTATGTGCTATTAACTGAAATAATACACCGTTCCCCACAGAATGCTCATACTACACTACAGCACTAACACACTGAACCGCAGAGTTGTACACAGTCAAGGCTGAAACATCATGTACAATGTCAGGATGTCAAAAGAGGCACTAAATGAAATAAAAATGATGTACTGAGGCAAGACCACATGCTCACATTGTTACCAATAGAGAAGACACCAGTGCAGGTGTACCTGCTATCTGCTCACTCCATAACCTTCACTCTCATATACTAGGCCATGCATGTGGGTACCATCCAGCTGCTATCAGACTCTAATAGCACTTTATGAAATGCAATACTGCATACAGAAATCAAACAACTTGCAGCAGATGAAGAAATGAGGGCAAACAGTAAACAATCCTGATGTGCTGCTACTTCATTGTCTCTAGATTAATCAACATGTAGTACTTGTCAGGTATTTTGGGTATGTGGTGGAACTATTTCTCTCAGCTACTGAATGTACATAGGGTTAACGATGTTAGGCAGACAGAAGTACATACAGCAAAACCACTAGTGAATTTGCTGAGTGCCTTTGAGGTTCAGTTGGCTACTGAAAAGCTAAAAAGTCACAGATCACCAGGTATTAATGAAATCCCAGCAGAACTGATTTAGGGAGAGGATAGAACAATTCGCTATGAGATCCAATGTGGAATAAGGACGAATTGCCTGAGGAGTGGAAGGAGTCGATCATTGTACCTAGCTATAAGATGGGTGAAAAAATAGACTGTAGTAATTATATAGGCATATCACTTTTGCCAACTACATACAAAATTTCATCCAACATCCTGCTGTCAAGGTTAACTCCATATGCAGAGGAAATTACAGGGGATCATCAGTGCGGATTTTGATGTAACAGGTCAACTGCTTATCACATATTCTGCATTTGTTAAATACTTGAGGAAAAAAAGGGGGGGACTACAACAAAGCAGTCTACCAGCTATTTATGGACTTAAAGAGACCTTATGATTCAGTTAGGAGGGAGGTCTTGTACAGTACCAGTACAGTACAGTACCAGTACCAGTACAGTACAGTACCAGTACCAGTGCAGTACAGTAAAGTATAGTACAGTGTAGTATAGTATACTATAGTATAGTATAGTGTAGTATAGTATAGTATAGAATAATATAGTATAGTATTAGTACAGTACAGTATAGTGTAGTACAGTGTAGTATAGTATAGTATAGTATAGTATAGTGTAGTATAGTATAGTATAGTACACTATAGTATAGTATAGTGTAGTACTGTATAGTATAATATAGTATAGAATAATATAGTATAGTATTAGTATAGTATAGTATAATATAGTATAGAATAATATAGTATAGTATTAGTATAGTATAGTATAGTATAGTATAGTATTAGTATACTATACTATAGTATAGTATAGTATAGTATAGTATAGTACAGTACAGTATAGTATAGGATAGTATAGTATAGTATCAGTATCAGTATAGTATAGTATTAGTATAGTATAGTATTAGTATAGTATTAATATAGTATAGTATTAGTATAGTACAGTATTAGTATAGTATAGTATTACTATAGTATAGTATAGTATTAGTATAGTACAGTATTAGTATAGTATAGTATTAGTACAGTATAGTATTAGTATAGTATAATATTAGTATTAGTATAGTATAGTATAGTATAGTATAGTATTCTCATTGAGTTTGGTATCCCCTTGACACTGGTAAGGCTAATAAAAATGTGCATGAATGAAATGTATAGCAGACTGCAGGTAGGCAAGAATTTGTGTGACATGTTTCATATTAGGAACAATTCGATACAAGGAAATGCTTTTTCACCAATACTCTTCAACTTTGCTTTAGAGTACGCCATTAGGAGGGTTCAGGTAATGATGATGTTAATATATTGGGAGGAAGTGTACAGATGACACAGGGAAAACACAGAAGCTTTGGTTGTGGCTAGTAAGGAGGTTTGACTGGAAGTAAGTGCTGATAAAACTAAGTACATGGTCATGTCTCGAGATCAGAATGCAGGATGAAGTCACTGTATAAAGACTGATAATAGTTCATTTCAAAGGGTGGAAGAGTTCAAATATTTGGCAACAACCTTAACAAATCTAATTTCTATTCAGGAAAAAATTAAGAGCAGACTGAAGTTAGGGAATGCTTGTTATCATTTGGTGCAGAATCTTTTGTCTTCCAGTTTGCTATCCAAAAATTTAAAGATTAAGGTATACAGAACTATAATTTTGCCTGTTGTACTGTAAGGGGTGTGAAACTTAGTCACTCACACTGAGGGAGGAACATAGGCTGAGGGTGCTTTGAGAATAGGGTGTTGAGGAGAATATTTGAGCCTAAGAGGGACAACATTAACAGGGGAGTGGAGAAACTACATAATGAGGAGCTTAATGATCTGTACTCTTCACTCAATATTGTTTGGGTAATAAAATCAAGAAGAATGAGATAGGAAGGGCATGTCGCATGTATGTGGAAGAACAGAGGTGTATAAAGGGGTTTGGTGGGGAAACCTGAGGGAAAGAGACCACTTGGGAGAACCAGGCATAGATGGGAGGATAATATTAAGATGGATCTCCAGGAAGTGGGATGTGGGGATATGGACTGGATCGAGGTGGCTCAGAATAGGGACAGGTCGCAGGCTCTTGTGAATGGAGAAATGAACCTTTGGGTTCCATAAAATGCGGGGAATTTCTTGAGTGGCTGAAAAGTGGTTAGCTTCTGAGGAAGGACTCTGCTCCATGAAGTAAATAAATAATTAAGTAAGTACTACTTGTTAGAGGGTGCCAAACTACATCACACTCACGTGAGGTCACTGACAACACGGACTAGAAGGGAGAATGCTTCTCGGGCTGCCCGCTGCTTCACCACATCCGAAGAGCAGCTGAATCGTTCATGTCTGTGACACAGCTTCCGAATCAAATCCAATGGAGAGAGAAACGTGCGATATGTTGTGAGAAACGCCTCTTGGTACAAGAAGTCTACAGAATAGCACAACAAGAAACAGCTCAATTAGTATCTATGTGCTAAAGAAATCTCTAAACAGCTTATAATACAGCATTGGCAAAGTAAAGCATAAATGACAAAATACAGTAGAGGAAATGTAATACTAAATATACAGTATGGAACGGACTGTCACTGTGGTGACCAGGGTTGGTGACCAGTTCTATGAAGATCTGCACTGAATCAAACAGTTCATTCATTAATTAATGCAATATAAATATTCAACACAGGAACTGGCAGTATATGCACACTATGGCAACAGTAAGATGAGACAACAGACTGGTCGGCTGGCCAGCCACACTACACAAGCATGCGATTACCGAGTGTCCTTAACTACATGCAAGGAAACAGGGGTGAACTTGGACAATTAACACTGGGGAGGAGTATCTATGAGTATTAGCAGAAACAAATATATCAACTGTGCAGTGACATTCATACCTGTCTCATTTTCCTCTTCAGTTTCACAAGCATAAAAAGAGGAGAAAAACATTTCAGAATTTGGTATGTAATGGACAGACTCCTGCAATACTATCTAGAAACCACAACTCACCATTCTTGTTTGCCTTCGTAGCATGTATAATAAGTGCATCGGGATGTCCGCCACGGACATCGGGCCCCTCTTCGTCAGACTTCCTGATGACTAGATATTTTGTGATGTCCAGCTGCTCCAGTGGCTCTGTCTCACTTTGTTTCACTGGAGTGCTGTTGGCAGTCAGCTCCTCACCGCTGCAACAGTAACGGTCCATCAGTATCAGGTCTGCTCTCACATGTTTGACGGTAAACAAACACTTCTGAAATGACAACTATTTAATCCTTCTCACTTCCCGCTCCACTTGTACACCTGTTGCAGACATGTGCATGCACATTACTGTGCTGCAGCACACATACAGGTGTGTTATCCTCTCTGACTAACACACAAATGACATAATGTTGTTCCTCCATTGTGCATGCTTCCAGCAGGACAGCATCACTGCACACTGTACCAGTCTGACACACACAGTACACATTTGCTACACCTTCAGCTGCATCCAGGAGGGTCTGAATTGTTTTAAATTTTTAAGGTTTCCTTGTACATTACACAAATATGTCAATTTAACGGTACAGTAACACTGTCCCCCACTGACTTATGCACTATGCCTTACCTGCACACTACCCAGGTTGTGCGCAGTGCCACACATTCTTAACACTGACACTAGATGAAACTGAGCAGTCATCTTTGTGCTCCAAACACTTTAACCCCAGACTAAGAGTCCACTATAACCCTAGGAGGCTGGGTGGGTTCCAGTGCTGATGTGATTGTGTTGCATGTCATCATCCAGCCAACAGCCATTCCAGCTTCTTCAATTTAATTACAGTCAACATAAACGTACCCACCATACAGAAACACCAGAAATTCTTGAAGGATCACAGCGCCTTCATTTTCGGGGCCAAACAGTCCTGATTGAACCCGAATGTGAAGGCAACGTAGACAACAACTTGCCCAGTGATGTAGTGTCACATCTGAGAGAACCAGTGCCTTCAGCAACACCACTGTCAGCTCAAATCTCAAACCAGTAATTATTACTGGACAATAATGAGGCTGGTGTAGAAAGAAACAAAGCTATATTCATGCCTTGTCGACAGAATGGCGGATAAAATTGCAGCATAAAAGAAAAGCAATAATTCCTCTGTAAGAGTGAGGAAGTTCAAATAATTGGGAACACACTGACAGATCATTCATATTCATGAATAAATTAAGAAATGATTCAATTCCTGAAATGATGGCTAGCACTCAGTTCAGAACCTCCTGTCTTCCATGAGATACCAGAAATATAGGGATTGAAATATGCAAAAATATAATTCTAGCTATTATTTTGCACAACCATGACAACTGGTCTCTAACGTTAGTCACTACAGTGAATAATCCAGGTTCCTACATATAATGAACAACAATACGATGATTCCGTAGAACAGAGTGTGAGGAAGTGAATTGGACTGAGCTGAGTTAGGACAACAGCTAGTGGAGCTGCACTGGTGCTGACATTTGGGTTTAAAATGTGTAGTTATCATGCAGAAGAAGCTGAGAGGTTCAACTGAGCTGTAGCATGTGACTACTAATGCCACAGATATAGAACCTTGTCTGACTGGTGTCCACATGTGACTAGTAATGCCACAGATATAGAACCTTGTCTGACTGGTGTCCACATGTGACTACTAATGCCACAGATATAGAACCTGGTCTGACTGGTGTCCACATATGACTACTAATGCCACAGATATAGAACCTGGTCTGACTGGTGTCCACATGTGACTACTAATGCCATAGATATAGAACCTTGTCTGACTGGTGTCCACATGTGACTACTAATGCCAGTTACAGAACCTCGCCTGACTGGTGTCCACATGCGACTACTAATGCCACAGATATAGAACCTTGTCTGCCTGGTGTCCACATGTGACTACCAATGCCACAGATATAGAACCTTGTCTGACTGGTGTCCACATGTGACTACTAATGCCACAGATATAGAACCTGGTCTGACTGGTGTCCACATGTGACTATTAATGCTACAGATATAGAACCTTGTCTGACTGGTGTCCACATGTGACTACTAATGCCACAGATATAGAACCTTGTCTGACTGGTGTCCACATGTGATTACTAATGCCAGTTACAGAACCTCGCCTGACTTGTGTCCACATGTGACTACTAATGCAACACATACAGAACCTTGTCTGACTGGTGTCCACATCTGAAGTATGGTGCAACTTTGGGTGCAGCTCCTGCTGCAGCCTTGAGGTTGGGGACGGTGATAATGGTGGGGGACTTGCTGCTGACCTCACATTGGAAATGCGGCTGCGTTTTGGAGGCAGGGCTGGTGGCTGTACAGATGTCTCCTTCAGAGGGGAACTGAGCACATCAGTGCTGAAACACACATTGCATTTAGATGGCCATGTGCAACTGATGTCACCACACACACTGCATTGATACAGCTGTGTACAGGATAAATTCACCAAATAATGTATACCACAGTGCACCTACCTGCCTGGGAGCACCCCTGAACTGAGGGATGAAACCATGGAGAAGGAACATGACTGGGTTGATGTCAGTGATAGTTCCTGCTGCTGCCACTCGGCCTGCAACAAGTTGTAGGTGTGTACCGAGTGGCGCAGGAACTCACTGGTGTTTGGATGTGCGCAGTTTCCAAACATCTCCATGTACGCCATTACTGCAACAGCAGGCCAACAAATACATCTCACACTCTCACAAGGCATTTCAACTTTGCACTGGCTACTGTTGATATTTCCCCCTCAAAATTATGTTTTTATTTTTGTTCTTCTCATCTGAGCAACACGACGTACTTATTTTTCTGTAATGAGTGCTGCAGGGGGTGTAGCAACAGCAGCATTGCCCACTCCACAGCAAGCAGTCCAGCAAAAAGAGTACTCTGTGTAAATCCAGCTGATCACAACTCCCCCCTCTCACCACCACCACCATAACAACAAAAATGACATGCACCAATTCCAAAGCATCTGACCACATTAGATCCTCCAGTTAATCTCTTACTTCATCGCCTGTGATAGCAATTTGCTGTCAGTTGCTTAAAACTAATTTTCTTCCCCCCCCCCCCTCCCCCCCAATAAGTGAATACATTTCACAAACACACAACAAAATAAACTAAAAATGCAGGTTTTTCTCAGTCAGAACACAACCTTACTATTTGACAAATCAGCTACATGTTGTGGCTGCCATCATTACCCACCATCATGCTGATCCCAACAATAAAAACACAAGGAAATAACGCACCTGTAGTATTGGTTGGAGACCTCGGACCTTACAGATGTGTTGAATACAGCATATAGCGTACATAATATGTGTACTGAGAAGTACTGAATGATGGGGTTTAGAATGTGTAGTTGTGAACTGTTGTATACTGCACACTGTTGTATACTGCACACTGTTGTATACTGCACACTGTTGTATACTGCACACTGTTGTATACTGCACACTGTTGTATACTGCACACTGTTGCAGCTGCATACTAATTGTACTGTTTGTAAACTTGTAAAATGTGATAATTAAAATAGTAGGCAGACTGGGTATGAATTGTGGAGTTGGCTAGTGTATGTGTGTCCTGCTGTCAGCTGTACTTGTGTGGAGGGGATAGGTTTGAGTGTAGATTATTTTTGCTCAAGAAGTAAGAATCCACTTAACCTTTAGACGCCTAACGTCAACTATAGTTGATGTACTGCACCGCTAACCTCCAAAGTTGCATTTTATATATTTATTCAACAAATATAGGTACCGAATATTTTAAACATGGTGTATACTTTCCGTTTTTTTCCTCTTCAAAATGCAGTTAATGCTGTTGGCTTTATGTCAGACTTGTGAATAGTTTATACACAGATTTGTGTATGTTTTAGCACATACTGCAAACAGCGTTATTTCCTTGTGTTTTTATTGTTGGGATCAGCGTGATGGTGGGTAATGATAGCGGCCACAACATGTAGCTGTTTTTGTTAAATAGCAAGGTTGTGTTCTAACTGAGAAAAACCCACAATTTTAGTTTGCTGTGAACACAACAGTGATGATTCACATTCAGATGTCAACTGATAAATTGTTTTAAATATGTCAATGAAAATAACAATAAACACATCTCACTTTTTTGCTGTTCCCTTAAACTTTTGACGCCTAACGTCAACTATAGTTGACGTACCGCACCGCTAACCTCCAAAGTCGCATTTTATATATTTATTCAACAAATATAGGTACTGAATATTTTAAACATGGTATATACTCTCAGTTTTTTTCTCTTCAAAATGCAGTTTGTTTCATAATTCTAACGTATTTGGTTCCTGTAT
>Ga0131853_10024849_pt1 | contig 10802 bp, 12 predicted proteins | sample TergutLab28metaG_FD_92764 | JGI IMG/M metagenome (GOLD analysis project Ga0131853, IMG submission 92764) | Labiotermes labralis P1 segment gut microbial communities from Petit-Saut dam, French Guiana - Lab288 P1 (version 2) (version 2) | ecosystem: Host-associated > Arthropoda: Insects >... | reverse complement strand
AGTCACATCTTTTAGACAATATATCTCCAGTACTCGGTTCGTTGACATCGGTTGACTTACTTTCCGCGATAACCGTTATGATCTTCCAACCGGTACGCAACTTCTCGCGGCCCTCTCCCTTGGACCCTTTCCACAGGAAACCAGCTGAAGAGACTGCCAAAAATATTGCCGATTCCATGTCATCGTTGAAGTTAGCGCGGGGCGGAGTAGACCGGACCGATACCGGGATTAGTAAGCCAGTTATAATTGTAATGTTAGAGTTATCGACGTCCCGTTTTATACACTTTCGAAAATGAAGCACCATATTTGTGGGCGTCGTGCTGTTCTAGAAGCGGATATGCATCCCCTCGGTCGTTAGGAACTCGATCCGGACTTTCTCAAATCTCCGCTGCTCGTCGGGCACATAATACACGTTTCGAATGTCGTGATGACACGATGATGATGATGGTGATGGGAAGACGAACGTCCGAAAGCTGCGGAAGGTGCTGTCGCCCACAAATAGCGGTGATACCAAGTTACAGTATATTAGGGTGGTGGTGCTCTCCCCCATGTCCGGCGAGGAGAAACACGAAATTTCACACGGCCCTACTTCCCAATCGGAGGTCGAACCCAGGTCTATGGATTGCGTCGGTTTCACCGTGAAATTGGCGTGCGTATTCCGTTCGTAGATGTCTCGAGAGGCGTTGCTAAACAAAGTGACGTAGAAATGACTTGTTTTCGCCGTAATTTTTCAGACATTTTTCAAGCTAGCTGCAGGCACCCAAGATTCGAAGTCCTCAATGTAATCTTGCCAGCGGACGTGATATTCACGAATGCCTCGTATGCCCAGTATTTTATCTATTTTATAGTCCGTCCGTTCAGTTATGCGTAGGGGGGTTAGTAACTAGCAGTAATACTGGCCGTCTATTGGTGTACCGTTTAAATTCTCGAGCTCGTAGACGACTTGCAGTCGCCTCTCGGTGCTGAAATTCAGTTCGGCAGCCTTAGCAAACCGCATCTTCTCCATTCTGATGCACACAAGCTGCGCCGCACGAAACGTCGCTGCTTTCGAGACGCGAACTGCCCCCGTCTCCTGACCTCCGTCCTCATCCATATCGCGAGCACTTCCGAATCGGTGACTGGCGAGAGCGCCATGCCAGTCGTCGAGTGAACCGTGTCATTGTAGGCCTTGACAAACCGAGGCAGAACATCGATATATCTATGGGTATTGTTACATGTAAAATATTTGTAGGGTCTATTGCCAATCGTGCATTTCAAGTCGCGGTTCCTACACACCTGAAATTGATTGCCCCCTCGTCCTATAACATATCCTGAAAATGTTTGTTTATAAATCCCTTGCATTATCATTTCGCCTAATGTGGGTCGATGTCGTCGTCCTGAATATTTAGGGTCATGGAATATGGACCGAAACGCCGAGATAACGGAACGCCCGCTTTTTGTGTTCACGGGATTCATATGTAGAAATTTCGAGAATACATCAATTACCGAAAGAATATATCTGTGATTATTGTTGTATTTTGTGTAGGCTTGTACATCTAGCAGATCGCATTCTCACACGTCCATCACGTTAGTCACTGTATAGGGATTACGTGCGAAACGCTTCCTCACCGGTCTGTGAAGCGTATAGGCATTCTATTTCTCTAACCAGGCTCTGATGACGACGACAGAATTTTTCTTCCTTGTGCTAGGCTTCGATGTACCTTTCTTCTTCGCCGCCGACGTCGCGGATAGAAGCTTCCGAAGGGTTCAGAACGCCGACGGTCTGGCGGGGTCATATTATAATCTGCTAGTAGTAGTGTTAGGCATTTCATTAGTTTATCCACTCAAGACGCAACGCGGATTCGACACCCCGTCCGTTCGGTTTCGCAAAGAGGGGCACAATGACATCGCGAAATTTCTTTCCTCGCGTTGTGTTAATGTTATCGGCAGTCTGATATCTGTTCAAATTAGCGTTATTCATTATCAATATTTTTTTTACGTCTTTAGATCGGCCTTGTTGATAACTTCGGTACTCACGTTCTTACGCGTCAAAAGTTCCCATAATCCCTACGTCCCTCTAAACGCGGTTCAGTTAATTGTGAAATTGTCATCGATATCTATAAACACCGGAGAATCACCTATCATTAATAGGTCGCCATCCTTGCGGATACCGTATTGTGTGTCGAGTAAATGCGTCCCTCACCCCACGTAGGCGGGACTAGCTAGGTTCCAACATCTTCTTTACCGTACGTCTCCTCTTCCTCCTCCTTGATAGAATCAACAACATCATCGTCGATTCAGAGGATTAAGCCTTTATAGCGGACTCCTACACGATCTCTCTAGATGTCGAAGGAATTGGCGAGGGAGCCTTCTACGCCGAGTGTTGGGCGTTTTCGCCTCCTCAACTTTATGGACAATCAACTGTTTTGCTAGCCGTGGCTTAGATAAATGGGAAGAGTTCGCCCTGTTAGAAATAGACGTTGTCGTGTCAGGCATTACCCGTCTTAGGAAATCAGAGATCGTTTTCGTGTGCGTCTTCCTTCTGATATCGGCCTCGCGAATCTTGCGACGCATCATAACCCACTCTTCATAGGAATTGTGTGGTTTATGTTTGCTGCTTGTACTACTTTTCCGTTGGCCAGGCGAGGGGAGTCGGCGGCTACGTTTGTCCCTACGGAAATGATCGGCTGGGACGAGATACATCTGATTTAACATGATTCATCGGTGGCGTTAAAAATGAGGCTTGCGATCTTTGGCAGAATGGATCGAAGTAGGGTTAGCAGAATCCCCCGCGCTGAACTATGAGTCGTTTTATGCCCGAGAATGACACGGGACTATCTGCGACCTTGCGAAGCACTGCCTTGTATTTTTGCAGCTTGCGCGCGTTACAAACTGTCAATTTTATATTACCGCTCAACATTCAACAAACACTCGCTTATACAATTCACGATTTATTAGGGCTTTACGCATTCTCGGTTCGACTCTATTGAGCACGTGATGGGCGTGATAATTCGATCTCACACTTTTCATCGCCTATATCGGAGTAGACGACAGGAGGATATTCTGTCGGGAATATGTTGGTTCGAAACCGCAGACCGTCACTCGTATCTTGCGTCAGATCCAAGATGAGGTAATCGTGGGGTCGATGAGTCTCATCCAGGTTGGCGTTATACAGCCGAAGAATATCTGCGGGATACAATTGTTTGGCCAAGTACGTGAACTGCTTCTTATCTCTGACGTTTTTCAACGCGACCAGATAGTGGGCATTCAGCGATATATCTCTACAGTAGCGTCCCTGATGAAAGAGATTTTGCGTAAATAAAATTACGCTGTTATTTCTGAGATGGCTGTCTCTCGTAAACAATTCACACACTTGCTTCTAATAAACGTCGATTAGCAGATCGTCTAGAATCACGAGGCACGGTTTGTCACTGTCACCACCAATATTCTCCGGTACGCCCTCGTGATATTTGAGATGTTTGCAGGGCAACTGCTGACGATCTGGAACGGCGGTCTTCTCACTATAACACCAGATTATGCCGCCGCCGAATTCTCGTTTGGTGAAGAGGGCGTCGAGTTTCTTTAGCAGACGTATGCAAAACGGCGTTTTGCCCGAACCGCTATTTCCGCTCACTATACACGAGAACCGATGCTTGAATTTAAAATCATCACTCATGGATGATCAAGCTATGACAACTAATCTCTCCCCTACTCACCCTCCCTTATTTATACGCGAACGGGACGGATGCAGTGTTAGCTAATCGCCGTCGGTTGAAGAATGAAATTCTCTATATCTTATCTTCGGGTTCGGTGACTATAGATACGGTTACCCCAACCCCTTCCTCTTACCTTTCTTCTTTTTCTCGGTATGTACATACACCGAGGTGGGTTCATCCCCCTTTTTCCCTCTCATAATCATGTCCCTGATGAATTCGAAATGAACTAATTTCGAAGCGTTGTAATTCAAAGTAAAGCCCCTGACTTTACAGATGGTCTTTTCGACCGTCCCGGCCACGGTATCAAGCACCATTAGTTCTTTGGCCCAACACGCACAAATTCTGAAATGTTTTCTGAGGGACGCAATTTGGAGGCATGTCTCCCAAATTTTCCCCTGTTTCAATCAGTAGGGGTTCGTCCCTCGACTGAATGTTTATTACGGAATCTGTATCGCAATAGGTAGCGTTCTCTTTTCAGCCTGTCCTGGTTGCAATACAAATGGGTCCTTAACCCCGCGGTGAAGTTAGTCCCTATTACCTCGTTCGTATGACGCACACTAGGCACTAGTTCCTCTGCCCCATACTTCCATGAGATCCAGTCTACGTAATCGTTGGCAAACACGAGGTTCATCTCCTCGATGACGCGCGTGGCTCTCGTACCACGCGTGAATCTCTGTACTCTCTTTCTCATCCATCTCATTCACACCAAAATACGAGACGTCGAGGATGGGACCTGTGTAGTGTAGGTTTTTCTCATATTGAAATCGTGAGGGTACCACGATTTGGAGGCCGTCAGACCGTAGGCCTCGGACTCCTAACACAGGGGACATGGGAGGAAGGACACACTGTCCAGAAAGGTGCTCCGTCTTCATGCACATTATCTTCTGGCCGTTCATGATCAATTTAGGTCTCCATTTCAGTAGGATCGCCCTATTCAGTATGACATAACGGTCAAACGCCTTGACGTTGTGCGCTATAGAGACGATCTTATTGGCCCAGGGGCCTGGGTCACTTAGATATAAAAGCAGGTCCCCGACAGGATTTTGCCAAAACGAGTGCTTCCACTTATCGCATCGCATGGAGTCTCCACCGTCTTCCTCGTCCTCGCACGGCGAACAGAACTTTGGGACACAGAGGAGATTAGGTACCTGTAACCTAGCCTTGTCCGTGTACTCGGTATTTTGGGTGGTCCTTCAGCGGTCTCATATAGCACATGTTATCCACGTCTCTCTTCTGCTTACAATTCTCGCAGAATGGTTTATTACATTCGTGATATCCGTGCGTCACGAGCCATCCACATGTCGCACAACACCACTTACACTCGCATACGAATTTTTTTTTCATTGTGCGCTTTTGTGATTGTCTTAGTACTACGGTTTCTAAAGTGCCTATTGCATTCGGCGCCGTGCGAATCGAACGCCTGAGAATGGGCACGGAGGGCTGGCCATGCAGTCGCTACACGACTGGTCGCAAGACTTGCGTGACCTAACTTGTACATGATTTGTTGCACCCTTTACACACTTACTTTCTAGCCATGGCACCGGTAAGATATATGACCACGTTGTGTGTCGTTCGACATTATCGTATAGTTTATTAAGTCTTTTAGCGGAGTCTACCTGCCCTTCAAACATTATGTTATCACAGTTCAGACCGTGGTAGACAACTATTTTAAACCCCGTAAGTGTTCCTATAAACGGACGATTTCGGGGATCCCTGCCCCGTTGGACAGATCGATACGTGTCGTCTCGAGTAGGGTTCGAACCACGTGATGTATCTTCCGGCCTTTAAGAAAGGCGACGTAATTGGGATCTTTACCTACATTTGCAATCGCTATTGGTACAGCGTTAGCGAAACAGTTGCCCTCTGCCTTCACCTCCACGATACTTCCTTTGAGGTGCGCCATTACGGAGAGCGATCTGCCCCTACTCTTAATTACATGTTTACCGATACCATGGGCATCTTGACTGAATCCACGATGACGACTAAAGTGTACATGGCATTGAATCTAGAATTCCACTGCGATACTCTCAAAGACGCTCCATATCACGTCTCCGGATAAATGATCTTTCCGTCTGAAAATGATTCTGTTCGGTTTGTCATTCTGGTTTACCTGATTTTGAATTGTTACTCCCACCATATCAGTATCGTCTACATCGCGTAACGCGTGCTCAAAGAGATCGTTCACACTGGCTAGGAAATTTGCTACAGGACTCGTATTATCTGAAGGGGTTTTAAACGCAGGTAAGCTGCCTTCCTACGGCATTGTAACGCCTCTACTCTCTCGTATTCGCGTCCATTATCTCGAATCTGCGAGCCATGATTTTTTTCTCTCCTACCATAATATACACAACTATTTCAGGGTCATACATACAAAAGCTTATATTAGTTACCGCAACTGTAGTGAGAATTATAATACTTATGATTCCACCACAGCCTATGGAGTCCAGCACACAATGTTGCTGTCACGTACCAGCGAAATCCTATTTTTGCGTGCGGATGCTGCCGTCATGTTCTCTGTGTCAGGCGCTGTTTACCGAAAAGTTCACGCGCAACGTGGGCAGGAAGTGTACGAGACGGAGGACAACATTTTTACGAGCAACGAAGTTCGCCTGTTCAGGCCACCCCGCGAACTTCCGCTTCACTTCCTACGGTGGGGGAATCGTCACGCCATTCTCCGGTTACAGTCCCCCGTCAACTGCAGCGGGAAACATGACTTTCGCTACCCTTCTTCAGAGCCTGTCGTGGAGGAGGAAGAGGAGACCATGCGAATGTCGTGAAACATATCATACTGCTATTAACGCGATGGGATCCATTAATTCATTATTCAACAAGGTTAAGCCAATTATAATAGGCTATGAATGATACCACGACAGCTCACGCAATGCTAGCCATGCGTCTACCCGAACGAAACATTCTGAACAACCTGAGTCAGATCTTGCTAGCAACGGATAAGCACATCCCTAGCACATACGTTTCAAGAACAAGACAACGTTATACCTCGTTATGTAACCAACTGCGTAAAATTAAATTATTAGGAATGTCATAACTCTTGAATGCTGTGCTTAACGTGGTAGACCTTCTGAAAAACCGGCATATAACTACGACGCCGATAGTTCGCGGACCTCAGGGCCAACGACACCTCCTCCTCCCAGACAACAACGAACGCATGGAGCTGAAAAGGACACAGCGACCATAGCATTGCCGCTCCTCCTCCTCCGCCTTCTGAAATGTCTGCAATAGACAATTTATGATTGAGATCTACAATAGACTTTTTATAATGTTAATGTGTATTTTTTCCTTGGGACTATTAAAAAATAGTAATGCACATTTCTTTTACTCTTACGCCTGCTTTACTCACACCTTGTATCCCTTTTTCTCTACTGCTCCACTAGTACAACGTCAAGTTCTACAAGGCTGACAGGGTCACGATCACCGTCTCTACGATGGCAATGTACCAATCCGCACGGCGGCAGCGGCGACGGAGGCGCTCTTCTCTTACCTACACATATCAGTTAAGATAGGTCAAAGCTTTACCAGGTTGAACACGAAAGGAGCCTTACGTACGTCTGCGACGGGAGGGTGGCCATGCCTCTACCAATCTCCCCACGTGGCCGTTCAGGTTAAACAGGATGGAACCTAACGCCATATTACCCCCAAGCTAGACGCCGACACTGGGCGGTACGTAGGACCTTCTTGCAGGAGCCCCTGCTGAGGGGGACCCGATACCACACTGAAAGGCGGCCAATCCTTTTTAATAATATAGACTAAAGAAAGAGTAGTGCCTGGACTGTACTTACCTCCTTCTTGCACTCAACATCTCTTGGCGCTTAACACTGGTCGGTACTTTGAATTTTGGGGCCCAGGGGGCATTCGACCCTGGACTGGCCCATCGGACCTCGGGCGTAGGGGTGGCAACGGAGGCACCGCAATACCAACTGGACGGCGTTTTCCACCCTGATGAAATAGCTTGGACATACACGGAAAGCGGATCGTTTTTAATAATGTGGACTATACCTCCGTGGTTACCTACTTTAAAAAACTGTCACGATTATGACCCTGTTGAACTTCGCAGAATGGTTGTGAATGAATGCCTCAGAAAATATCGATATACAATTACATAAATGTATTTTCAATGTAATCAAATCCTACAATAATCTGGTATCATCGCCTACAACCACTTGAAGTTACACATGACATCCAGCTTTGCATTTATAAAAATCGAAAAACTTTGATTACTTTATTCATGGTGCTGGACTGCATGTAATTGCTAAACCATGCCACATACAAAGCAAGCACCAGATCTGTGGACACAAACAAATTCAAAGGGCACACTTATGAATTTATATAACCATGGAAAAGGGTCATCATATTTTTTGCCAAAGAATATTAATTCATGTACACTTTAAACATCTGAACCTAAGACAAAAAAAAATTCAGTGTTTACACCTGAATCTTCATACGTAATGTAGTGCCTTGTAGAGAACACTTTATTTTATTCTATATCATTTGGTTTTATATACTTCATATATGTTGGCAGTATTATTGGGACGGCTGGGTGCATCTCCCAGTTGAACAAACAGGAAGTGCAGATCAACTATCATTCACATAGTAACAGCAAATAGTTGAAGCTTCAGAAAACTGTTGCTAGGTGAATGCAGGAAATGCTGACTCTGGCTTAGAAGTGTGGTGTGGTTTTGTATAGCAACGAGAGAGAGTCTTGGTTGAAACTTTGGTAACGACAGACGTGGGAGCAGAGAAGGAACATATTTTATAAGATGTGGGCTTTGTTGCTCATCGCTGTATCAGGTAAGCGTGGTTAGGTTGTTCTGTACCAAATTGAAGCATTGAAATGATTTGGATTGTATTTGGTTTTTTTGAGGTGATCAGACTTTCCTTATGGAAATTTCTTTAGAGGAAATTGTAATCTTTGTGGTGGAGAAGTACCCTATGCCGTGCCTTAGATTTTGATTTTGTTATTGTGGTTTCTTTAGTGTTATATATTTATGTAATATATTTATTGTCGTAGAATGTACGATTTAGTGAAATACGTCATAATAGTGTCCAAAGTGGTAGCAGCGAATACCCTTTCTAGGTAACGGTGTCGGTGGTTGGGACGACCGCCGCATCCCATTAATATATGGTGGCAGCGATGGGATTAAATTCATAGACAATTATCCTGTCATTGTACTGTCCAAAGTAATTAAAACCTCCTTAACTAAGTTTGGTAACTCCAAAATATCAAACACTAACTGACGAACATAAGTAAGTATGCTAGTGTGATTGTGAAGAGTGTAATTTAATCAGTTAATTGCTAAATCTGTCTCATTCTTCCATTTATTTGAATGTAGCATAAGATTTTTCACCTTCTCAAATAAAGTTTCAACTGCTTCTGTATTAAATTTAACTACAGAGTCTAACGTTTTCAGATGTCATTTGATGATTTACTGTGTGAACAATATCTCCTTCTGTTCTGTACATCTTATCTACTGTCTTTTGTAATTCCTCTATATCTAACACTGTAGCCGTACCAAAAAACCATTTTAAAACAGAACCAACTGCACTTAACACAGCACGTCTCTTATCAAGACGAGGTAACATCTCTAAAAGCATTAATTTCGTCTTCCAATTTCTGTAATACATATTCTGTGTGGTGCAGTTCATGAACTGAGGCCAATGGCGTTTTTTATTTCTGTATGTAAAATAAATCATCCCTTAGCTTTGCAATTGTTTGCTCGTAGGTGCTGAAATCCAGGTTTAGTGTAACAGTCTATGCATCATTTGTCAATATGATGTCTCTTTGCTAGATAAAAATTGTGTTCTGATGAATTTCCATATTGGAAATAGTACGTTCAGTGGAAATACTCCCTAATTCTGCAACAACACAACGTAAGTATTTACACTAAATGGGTTTTCCATAATTGCTATGTGTAGCTGTCATCATTCATGTGTTTTTTTATATTGTCCGTCATGTTGCTTGACGACATAACAGCTGTCAAATACGTCACCATCAACAAGATGGCCGATCAAAACAGTGGACCGTTATGTTCATCCCGTACACTCTCTCCTGTTGGTGTATTTACATGTGTACTCCAATCAAATCATATATTTAAAGAAATCATAAAATTAATTATTAGGGTCTGCACATTTCTCACACCCTTCTCGCCTCTCGTAACTGCCTCTACATCTCCTGTCACGTTAGCCCTTATACAGGAGGTTTCTCATGCAACTGTAACCTGGCACGTCTCTTGGTTACGGGTGGTGCAATAGGTGTTGTACGTAGCTCTCTTCCGGAACGTGGAGAATTTGGAGGTTCGTAATCTGGGTCCTGCGCCAAGGAATCGGGCATTTGTCTCCTCATATCTCTATCTGCGTCTGGGGTTTCACCGTTTTCAGGCACTTGGGGATCTTGGTCTGTTCTTGTTCCTCCACCAAGGCTTGCGTTTCGATAACCTGTAGTTCGCGTTCATAACAAGTGGCGATAGGCCGCGACAGTATTTCCGCGTTTTAATCAAGGGACTCCTCTGTATCTAGTTGTCTAGTCTTCTGCCTAGGACGACGTGCGTTTTCGCAACTCCAGGTAGTGTGATCGTACGATTTCTTTAAACTGTTAATATGAACCACAAATTCCTTTCCGTTCCTGTTCACTATTTTGTAATTCAAATCAGATAATTTCTGTACAACAAGGAAAGGTCATTGCCAAAATTATCTAAACTTATGACACATGCCTGGCTTCCTAGCAGGGCAAAACAAATAAACCTTATCATGAACCTCAAACTCCCTCTCCTTAGGTTTCTTATCATAATAGGCTTTGTTCTTCTTGTGTGCTTACTGGTTATTGAGCCTAACTTCCTTATAAGCTTTCTGTAGACTGGATTTCAAGTTCTCCAATCTCTGAACTTGGTCCCCGTCCTGCATATGAGATGGAATTTTCGCCTTTAAATCTCCGTCGTTTGGCAAAACCATGTCTCGATCATGTAGTAGATATCTAGGAAGTGTGTCATCCCCGTTGTGTGTGTGAAACTAGGAGAAGTTATGTAGTCAAACACAACTTAATCACTGAGGTGTATTTAATGACTGTGATGGAAACAACTACATGTTTCGGCCTGT
>Ga0131853_10024848_pt1 | contig 10802 bp, 6 predicted proteins | sample TergutLab28metaG_FD_92764 | JGI IMG/M metagenome (GOLD analysis project Ga0131853, IMG submission 92764) | Labiotermes labralis P1 segment gut microbial communities from Petit-Saut dam, French Guiana - Lab288 P1 (version 2) (version 2) | ecosystem: Host-associated > Arthropoda: Insects >... | reverse complement strand
CAGAGCGGCGGTCATGCACGATACAGCAGAGCGGCGGTCATGCACGATACAGCAGAGCGGCGGTCATGCACGATACAGCAGAGCGGCGGTCATGCACGATACAGCAGAGCGGCACGAAACGTGCGGCGGGAACACGACGGGCCGAGACAGAGATTAGGGAAGAAAGGAAATCGATGTACAAAATATACTTCTGCTGTACGAACATTAAGCCGACGGAGACAGCAACAACAAAAGCGCAATGTTGTAGAAATACATTATGAAGAAGAAATGTAAGTGTCGTGTTCCAACTGCGTGTTTCGGGCTGCCAGCCTGGCCCACCATCGGAACTGCACGTGCTGTAGTAATTAGAAATTACTGAAGTGCTGTATACACTGCGAACTGTTGGCTGCTGCAGTCAGCTCAGCCATTTCACAGTACAGCTGTACATTAACACACTGTTATACTGTTATTATTTCAACCTACCAATGCACAAATAGCCTCCTGTAAAATGGGTACCCGGTCTTTCCCGTGGGTAAAGTGCGGCCGGGGCGTGCTGCTGACCACTCACCTCCTTCTAGTGCCGCGGTCATGAAAGCATAGAGCTACACCTCTACCCACCCTCTGAGCCACAACGGGCCTGTAACGGGGTAACTTTACCTTTTTACTAACGCACAGACATATATCACAACACTGTCTCTTTATGTAATGTTCACTCCTACATGTTTCGACATCTTTGTGTCATCCTCAGGGAGTTTGAAAAACTTTGTGCCCTGCTAAGTTACATATTTGTGCAACATCCGGTTGCAATAAAAGCAACACAAATATGCACTGTACATACATTAACACACTGTAATACTACTACCAAGCACAACGGTCCCAGCAGTTCCGAATGCCCTAAATGCGTTTACTGTGCGCCGAAATTATGGTGGTCTTATGGATTGTGCTATTACTTTATGAAAAATCTGAATTTCTATAAAATGGCACTATTTTCAGTGTCAGAGTGCTGCAGTGCAACTGTTTGTCGGCAGCAATATAGTGACTGCTACGCCTGGTTTAAGAGCATACATTAAAATTCAGCTAGTAATGTCCATATTTCTCTAAACTCAGTAAAGGATTCTTCCACACAGCAGCTCTGAGCCGCGTGCCAATCTGTGCATTGGAAGCTATACAGCTTCTAATGAACGCGTGGGAAAAATTAGTGATGGTTTACATGAAACAGATTTATTATCTGTGTGTTTTTGGTTCATTTGCAAAGAAAGAACTTCAAAAATGCTTCTGTGGTTTTTTGCTTTGCCTGCCCATTTGGTCGCATGTAACAACTGTGAGGAAATGGGGAAAGTATTTTAATTAATGTTAGTGTTGGTGAGTGTCAGTGAAATCTGTCGCCAGAGTTTGTGTTGGACAGTGAACAACTCGGCAGACACTTCATGTGAACACCTACGCAAATTTCCGCGGGCGTCTGGAGCGCAAGCGGCTAAATATTTATGAACAGGAAAATGTTTAAAAAAGCACGCCCAGTGAACGTTTGTGCAGGGCTGCCACAGTGTTCGAGATAATTCAAGTGAAGACGAAGGCTCGATAAGTGACAGGCGATGTATACAATTTTTCGTACCTTATCTGTGTACACCCACTGCTCTATTGGCTGTAATTCTCGGCGTGGGCGTCCTTCTGCCGTCGGTCTTCTAAACAGGAGTTTTGACTAAAGTAACTTGACACTTTTCATAATAAATTTAGCCGGAATTGAATATAAATATTCAGTCCGTACCGCGCAGTAAACACACTCCGTCTCAGTTATAAAAACCAACCAGTCAATGCTGTACAGTGAAATAATCGCTGTTTGTTCTCAGATCCACACAAAACACATAAGTACACTGTGTGGGCAGAACGTAGAATGTAGAACGCACCGCGCAGTAAACACACTCCGTCTCAGTTACAAAAACCAACCAGTCTATGCTGTACAGTGAAATAATCGCTGTTTGTTATCAGATCGACACAAAACACATAAATACACTGTGTGGGCAGAACGTAGTATTGATGAATGTTAAACAGATGGTACACATAGTAACCACTGGGCTTTAAATGGTTGTCACCACTGTAATTCATATTGTGGTGTTTAGGTTTAAAGCACTGTGTAATCTGGTGTGTGAGAACAGACGTTTCGAAAGCACGTACCGCCTCCATCTTCAGGGTGGAACCTTGATCTACAAATAGCATCTACCTAGCCATGTAACATTGCAGTGTGGGTGTTATTTTCCACTGTTGGCAGTGTGAGGTACTGAGTCACTGCCGGGGTGCTTTATCTGCGAGCTACGCCATGTGACCTTATCAGTAGAACAGGTTCGTAACGTCACACAACAGTTGTGTGCTGAAACATGGTGGTGCTTGAAGACGGACACTGAATTTTAACGTCCCTTTAGTAGGAGTCATAGCGAATTGGGAAGGAGTTGTGCTGCTGCAGTCACGTGTGGTTAGCGTGTTTCCGGCAGAGAATGGTAATAGCACTAGAATCTAACTGAACACAGTGGCTTTTCCTGTGGAGCACATATGTGTGTTTGTGTGTGTTTGTGAACGGAGCTACTATGCGAAACTGAAGAGGAGTGTAACGAGAAAACAACATTTCAATCAGTTGAAAGATATAGGTATCATTACCAGCCTCACATTTAGATACCATTACTAGCTTTACATGTAGGTTCCATTACCTGGATCACATATAGGCACCTTTTCCATCTTCACATTTAGGTAGCATTACCAGATTCACTTTTAGGTACCATTAACGGATTCAAATTTAGCCACCACTACCAGGTTCACATTTGGGTACCCTTACCAGCTTCACATTTAGGTACCATTACCAGATTCAAATGCAGGTACCTTTACCATATTCAAATTTAGGTACCATTACCAGATTCAAATTTAGGTACCATTAACTTATTCACATTTAGGTACCATTAACAGATTCAAATTTAGGTACCATTACCATATTCACATTTAGGTACCATTACCATATTCACATTTAAGTACCCTTACCATATTCATATTTAGGTACCATTATCATATTCACATTTAGGTTCCATTACCATATTCATATTTGCACTGCTTATTAAGGAATTAAAACTTACAAAATTTATTTAAAATACCACCAGATGGCCGAAATATGTCGGTGTCAATACGTCACACAATTACAATCATAAAACCAAAGTGAATTTGCTATTCTGTTTATTAAATTTAATATACCTAATTAATGGGCGGAATATGGAACACGTCAAATCAGGAACATGTCAAACCGAAATAAGTCCTACGAATGGCGTGAACTAAAGAAACCTGAAATAATTTGAACCTGCAAAATACTGCCTTCTTATTCAGACACTTTCTGTATCACAGCGTGCACTTTCACAATTGCTTTGGGCAATATACTGCTGACATGTCATTAACGCTTTATCCTATGTAACGCCTGTTCGTATGTAAAACAGTCGCACTAACCTTTCAGCTTCACTCAGCGGTACATTATAATCCACCTTTTGTTGCTAAGTCTCACTTTCACGTGTTCTTCTTTTCGCTAAAACCGTATAAATATTTTTATCGCTTACCAAAACGCTACCTTCACAAGCCGACCAAATGTGCACTCTACTTCACTTCCGCGTACGGCACCTGAAAGTTACACTGCCATCAATGTCAGGGTTGCCAACACACTAATAAGACCATAACCAACATAGCGAAAACAAAAACATTTCACCCGGTAATTTGCGTCTTCAAGTCAGTCAACATGCACGGCGAAAGAATTAGCAGCGTCTGAGTGTTTAGTTGAGTGATACGTCGTTGTGTCAAAAATTCTGATAGCGCGGTTGGCGATGGTAGTGTTTTATTACATGTCACTGACAGGGTGACGCAGGCGAGGCTTTGTGCATTAAATTCCACGTCCTGTACTGCCACACCCAACACTTGACTCCCCCAGCCGTCTGTCTGTTGACACAATCTGCTGCAGTTGATAAGATAACACTTTAGGTAATCGGAATGAGAAATTCGCAGGTCTGGTTGCTGTAAAGCAAGAAACAAAAGCGTTCAAAATTTAAAAACCATACAGTAATTGTTTAATTTGGATTGCAGAATGTCACAAGAAACTTTCTGTTTAAATGTACTGGTGACAAGGTTCCACGTGTGTATTACACGTGTGTGCTGATAGTAACAAATGTTATCAAATCCTATCAGACAGAAAGTGATGCTGCGCACCTCTGTGCACTATCGATGTAAAACAGCAGTTGTCAGTTGAACCAAAGACTTTAAACTGTTATCTCGAATGCTTCGTATTTTAATTAACTTTAATTTCTCAAGTGTCACTGCCACAAGGAATTGGTAAGGCGCAGAATTAAGTGTCTTGTTGTTTACAGGTGGGAGGTATGAAGTTGCCTTACACCGATAATCGTAGCTGTTACATGGCTGTGACGTCACTCAGAGACCATGCTCTGTCTTGTACAGTTCGTATAACATGGCAGATTATCGCCTGCCGTGATTTGGAGCAGTTACGGAGACTGCGCGAGTTCTGACATTCTTGAAGATAACGATAGGCAATTCGTGAAGCGCCGTGCTGCTGCGGCAACTTCTCTGACACGCGAGTTAGACGGGATAGTCTAATCTCACGTTGCAGGCGTTCTGAACGCAACGCACGTTGATAAGCAGGACAGCAGCTGATGCTGACGGAACACATGTGGTGTTGCTACTGGGGTCTCCGGGTGGCGCATTATACAGGTCGTGTTGTGCCTTCCAAAAGGAAATTAACCCTTCTGATATTTAGCTTCAGGCGCAAGTCATTATGCGACCGTTCCTCAATCTGACCGTCTTGGTTTCGAGCACCCTCCGGGGCTTGTGGCCTGATTTTCCTTTGAAGTTCTGACAGTCTGCCTCGTGTTTTGTCGTGGTCTTATCAGTTTTCCCCGTTTACGGCATTACACATGTACACAGCCTCTCAGTTTGTGTGCCCTACGTAAAATTTTTACAGTACGTTCGTCAGGCCAGGCCCGGTGCAGCTGATCGTGCCTTACTTTACTCAACCTTTACTGTAACGACGGATCAGTCGCTCGGGCAGCCGCAAACTGCAGTGCGTTGTGCATCTGGATTATATAATTGAGTAGCGGTAAGGAGGGACGCTGCCCTAGGTAGGCCTGCGACTGTCCGACAGTTGTCGGCTGAATGAACTGCCCACTTAGGTCTATACAGCAGAGTGCCACCGTGTAATTCCGTTGCCATGTCAGAAGGTCACTTGCCGGTCGCCATGGTTACGATAGAGCTTGGTTTGTAAGTGACGTTACAGCCGTCGTAAGACTAGGAGTTTCGATACAAAGGTAGGTGTAAGGTCCTAGTTCACGGGGAGTGGTGGTACGGCTCCCGTCATTCGTGTACCTGCCGTGCATGGATACACGTGGTCAGTTTCATACCCCAGGCGCTTTACTCCCGGGGAACAATCCTGGTTACCCACTAATTACGAGTCTGGGTGGTTCCCCTCCCGCGGATCGAAACCAGATCGTCCAATCCATCGCCTGGTAAAATTATAGAAGTGAGAATATTGTGCTGTGTTTTCAGACACCCTCTGTCAACTCAACGCGGATATAACTGTGTCTGAATATAATGCACGTGTTCATCTCGTCGTTTTGTCCGTGAGCGTGCGAACTGCACTACCAGTGCAGCACTGCGAATTGCAATTGACACAGTGACTGCCTTACAGGGTACACGATCCGCGGTTCGATAGCCGGTAAGAGCAAGGAATTTCCACTGAAAAGCATCCAGACTGGCTGTGGGATGCAATCAGCCAGCTTCTGTATCACTGGGGTCATCGACCGGGGCGTGAATTTGACCATTCACTTCCATCTAGTACGAGGTTAAGACTGAGTGCAGCTGTGCGTCTGCTTTCCTGTTCTGCGCTCGTGGCGTGGAGGGATAATACTGTCTGTATCTCACGTGTGTGTTGTTGAGTGCTTTGACGCACGTCGCATTGTGCTTGTAAATTGTATTATTTGTATTGCGTGCTTAAATCACTTTGTCCAGACATACAACACAAAACATCGCTTTGTCCAGACATACAACACAAAACATCGCTTTGTCCAGACATACAACAAAAAAAACATCGCTTTGTCCAGACATACAACACAAAACATCGCTTTGTCCAGACATACAACACAAAACGTCGCTTTGTCCATACATACAACACAAAACATCGCTTTGTCCAGACATACAACGCAAAACGTCGCTTTGTCCAGACATACAAAGCAAATCATCGCTTTGTCCAGACATACAGCACAAAACATCGCTTTGTTCAGACATAAAACACAAAACGTCGCTTCGTCCAGACATACAACGCAAAACGTCGCTTTGTCCAGACATACAACACAAAACATCGCTTTGTCCAGACATAAAACGCAAAACGTCGCTTTGTCCAGACATACAACACAAAACATCGCTTTGTCCAGACATACAACACAAAACAACGCTTCGTCCAGGTATATAACACAACTTCGATTACTTCACAGGAATCGAACAAAGCAATGGCGAAAGATGCTGCAACAGCTGACGTCAGCACTAGTGCCACACTTGACCTCATTAAGCTGGACGACGAGGAAACAAAAAACAGAAGTTTTACTGATGGACTGGGCGAGGAACTGCTTGGCGCTCTGGAGTGTCCAGTGTGCATGGAGTACATGGTTCCTCCTATATCCCTGTGTGAGAGCGGACACAGTATCTGTGACCAGTGCAGACCTCAACTTCCGGTGTGCCCTTCTTGCAGGAAACCGTTCCTTGCGAACACAAGAAACATAGCACTGGAATGTATAGCAGATGAACTTGACTACCCTTGCCGAAACGACGGATGTTTTGAGATATATCCTCTGCAAATTATAACCCAGCACGAGGCTGTGTGTCCTCACCGCCCGTTTGACTGCCCGCTGTCGCATTGCGCTCACTGTGTCTGGAAAGGGCCGCTAAATCTGATGAAAAAACACGTAACGGAGGCGCACCGGCGGTACATGCGGGTGGGGGCGGAGTCGACAAGTGTTCTGAACAACGTCAGCAACACTCCGGGATATTCGCTGGTCATATTCGCTTTTGAAGAAGTGTTTTTACAGAAGAGCAGGCTGCATGAGAAGAAGTTCTACTCTGCAGTGCAGTACATTGGGCCAAAAGAGAACGCTTCAAAATACAGGTACGAGTTTCAGCTGTCGACTGGTAACGAACATCAGAAGCTGATTGTGGGCCACCTGGTGCTCAGCAGCTCTGACCAATTGCAGGACGTCAACAAGGACGGCAACTGCGTCAGGCTGGATTATGACGTAATCAAGCGGTTCATGTACGAAGATAAGTTACCGTACAAGCTGCGGCTGTACAAAATTGACGAAGATTTGTTACATCTGTGAGCTGTAGAGGACACTTGCGGCTTGCCGCCATGCTTGACCGAGAGTGCCCTGCGCCGCACAAAAGTGGCTGTGCAGTCAGGATAGCAGACAGTAGAACATTTGTTTGGTGTATTAGTTTGTTGAACCTGGGGTGAATATGTGACTGTTTGCTAATTGCGAGCCATATCGGCTGTAGAGTGATACTGCGTTCTTTATAGACGGCAGCAATGAGGCGATACATGAGACCGACCGACCTGGAGTGTGATGTCACCAAAGTGTGCGCCGTCAGATATTATGTTGCTGCCTTCAGGTAAAGCTTGTGTGAGAGTAACATAGAGAGAGGGACAGTTCTGTCACTGGAATTCGGGCGTAATGCTCAGATATCATTTTTTGTTCGTAATTTTCTGTAATTTTTATAATTTGTTGCACATGAAATTCTGATACAGATGTGTATTGTAAATGAACAAGGAGATCAGTACAGGATGTGGTACTACTCTCAACCACCTGCCGAGATTACTTGACGGCTACAATGTTCTAATTTTAATTTTGCCATTTTTATTGTATCCTACTTGATTTGGCCGCTACAATACATGCACATAGTTACAGTAATATAGCGTTCACATGCCTTTTTTTCCCCCAGCCTGATCCGCCATATTCAAATGGTCATAATGATTGCGTTAGGACAAATACACAAGGCGTTGTACTAAAAGAACGTTTTTTAACCCTTAAAAGCCCAGTGGTCACTATATGCACCGCACAGTGGTCACTATATGTACCGCCAGTTTAACATCCAACAATTCTACGTTCTGCCCACACAGTGTATTTATGTGTTTTGTGTGGATCTGAGAACAAACAGCGATTATTTCACTGTACAACATTAACTGACTGGTTTTTATAACTGAGACGGAGTGTGTTTACTGCGCGGTGCGGGCTGGGTCTTTATATATAATTAAGTTTAGTTATAGTATTCAAATGGTCAACAAGAATTACACCATCAATGTGCAGTAATGTTGTATCCCTACAATTTAATTAGATCCCTTATGGAAATTTATTTGTGCGTTTTATACCTAAAACCAAAATCATACTTGCTAAGCCGCATATTTTGTGGGCAGAATGTTTTGTAAGCAAAAACCAAAAACTTCAGACTCGAAATATTACCTACTAGATGGAAGGACACACAGTTAACCCACTGCTCTCGTGTCTTTAGACAACCGTATCAGTGACAGCTGTTCAACAACTGCACAAGCCAGTGTGTACAGAAGTTATTTGATAAACAATGTTCCCTCGATATCAGACGAGCGAAGTGACGTGATGCCAGCGGTCATGCTGCCAGTCCAGTGACTTCATTACTTTTCACTATAATCCGCGAGCACTTCAGTAATTTTCCCATCTGGACGCACGATTAAACGTTCATCCGAAGTAGACAAAGGACCGTTCCATCGGCAGCCAATCGTGAACGGACATTTCCGCTTTGTCGCTCCTGTCGAACCAATGGTCTCCGAAGTGTGTTTCCAGCAGTTCAGAATCATTTCCTCCACTTATTCTGTGTTCACATTGCCCGTCGTGTTCTCGGCCAACAGGAGCGGTCATCATGAGGGTGTCCGTTTGACGACGTTCGAAAGCTCTGCGCCGTTTTCTCACCCGCTAAGCTCTCATTGTGATATCACCGTACGTGATTATGAACTGGCCATGAATTTAGGCAGTAGCAGTATTGTCTATTGTGCCCACATACGGCTACTAGCATCACGAACTCCTTAGAAGGATCAAGTTCCCTCTACCTTTCCTATCGCCCATCGACTTGCCCCGAACAGCCTCTGACTGTCTGCGTGTCGCACCATGTCTGGTGTGTTACTCCGACACAAGTGATGCCTGCTGACCTTGAAGTTGCCGGCTGCGGACTTAACTTTCTGGACACCCCTCGATTGAGAACGTGGTGTGGCCTGGTCCTTATCCCAGGTACCGTGTTCCGTGTTGTTCTGCTTCGGAACGACATTTACTTGCATTGTTATCAGATGGAAAAAGTAGGAGAGGACTGAGGATGGACGGAGGAACGGTGTGATGAAAAGGGCAATGGATAGAGTGCAGAGGGGGATAGAGGAAGTGCAGAACTGGGAGTTTCCGTGAAGTCAAATGTTATAGATGCGCCGTCTGTCTGAAGAAGTCTAAACGGAAGTAGCCTGCAGACTCGGGAGCTGAGATACAAGGAGACGAGAGAAAAGTTTTAAACGGGTCAAGAGTTGGTAGCAGACGGACGGGGGCATTGTAAAATTTGTTGTGTATCTGAAGTGGGATCGATTAGTAAGCGGATTTCGAATCACACTGTAGTGACTAATCTTCCAATAACACGTGTTTTAATTATTTGAAGTGGGTGGGATGGCGACTGTGTCAACAGGCGGGGAGAGGTTTCCAATTAACAGAGCACCAGACCGACCGGATATATCTGTCCACTAGATTGACTGTCGTGTGCCGGATTATGGGAAATGTATCGGACAGTGAACGTTTGTAGAACGGGAGGGCGTTCAACCTGTCAGCGCAGTGGTTGCCACACTATACGCCGGCAGATGCAGCGTGCAGAGCCGCACACTGTTACCACAGTAGGCCATGTGTTTTCCGTATCGTTCTGTTCATTTCTGTAAACAGTCGGTTGGAGGTTGTAATGTATGTTCATAGTGTTTTCTGTGAGGTGAGATTTTATGAGTTTCGTTTAGGACATGGAAGCTGCAACGTACCCACGTGTACCTGCCGTACCAGAATTGACTGACATGTTGCAGTAAAATTCCAATTTCCGTATTCATATCGGCTGGTCCAGGAACTGGGGACAGGTTGAGGAAGAAAGAATTAACTACGTAACTAACTGACTAAACTAATCAACTAACTCCATAGAATCCAGTCCTTCTTGAGAAGCTGACATTTCCTCAGCTAGTCAAATTCCCCGCATTTAAATGAAAACGGAATGTTCATTGCCTTGTGTACATTGAGGGTGGGCTGAGACTGAAGAAACAGGTGAGCATCGAGCAAGTAGTACAGTAAAGCGCAACTAGACAGCAGCACTCCGATGCCCGAAGTTAACGCCTTGGATATTGTAAGAATAGAGGAAAGGAAAGCGAGAAAAATTCATGCAGTAGCGCGTGAAGTTATGTCAGTCCGTGGTTATTTGTGAAGGGAAGGTCAGTTACAATAACGTTACAAGATGCGTGTCGCTTCATATGTTCATGCCCGTTAACGCAACAGCTCTTCTCCCCAGGCATCTCAAGGAAATCTCGCTGTATGTCACCGTGTGTCACCAGGCTGTCACTTTTGTAATGCAGCGGAGGAAGTAGTAAATATCTGTTAGTGACAGGACCGTGTGGGCATTGTGACGTACAGCGGGCAGTTAGTGCTGTTAGTGACAGGACCGTGTGGGCATTGTGACGTACAGCGGGCAGTTAGTGCTGTTAGTGACAGGACCGT
>Ga0131853_10024846_pt1 | contig 10802 bp, 7 predicted proteins | sample TergutLab28metaG_FD_92764 | JGI IMG/M metagenome (GOLD analysis project Ga0131853, IMG submission 92764) | Labiotermes labralis P1 segment gut microbial communities from Petit-Saut dam, French Guiana - Lab288 P1 (version 2) (version 2) | ecosystem: Host-associated > Arthropoda: Insects >... | reverse complement strand
TGAACATTGAAGGAAAACTAATTAAAAATCCTCAGATTCTTGCAGAAACCTTCAATAATTACTTCTCTAACATTGTTGAAGAATCAGTCATTAAAATAATTAAACAAGACAACAATGACCTCAGTAAACATTCTAACATGCAGTACTTAGTCAATGCATTTCAGCAACCTTTTCCACCAATAAAACTGAAAAAGAAATTTATGAAATAAATAAAAGTCTGAAATGGAGAACATCTTATGAGTATGACAAAGTACCGTCGTGGATTGTAAAACTGAGTATACCATTTATTTCATCTCCATTAATTTATATCTGTAATAAGATGTTATCCACAGGCACATTTCCTACTTGGCTAAAATTTTCTCAAGTATTTCCAATATTTAAAAAGGGTAACAAAACTGAGATATCTGATTACAGGCTGGTATCCCTATAAACATCTTTCTCTAAAATCTTTGAAGAAGTTATTTATAACAGACTACTTCAACATACTAAATATAATCATCACGGATCAATATGGATTTAAAAAAAAATAGCTCAACTGAATTGGCTATATTTAAATTAACAAATCAAATTCTATCACATATTAATAATAAATCCTCAGTCTGTGGTATCTTTTGTGATTTAACAATCATGACATTTGAATATCTAAACTAGAGTACTATGGCATCATCGGTAGAACCGGTGAACTAATTAAATCCTATTTAAGTAATCGGTACCAGAGAGTAACAATTAAAACCTCACATGCTTCAAATTGCATTTCAGCTTGGGAATTAGTTAAGCATGGGGTGCCCCAAGGGTCTATTCTTGGACCTTTGCTGTTCTTATTTTATATAAATGATTTACCTCAATTAGTAAAAGATATTGCCTTGCCAATACTATTTGCTGATGACACAAATTTTATAATAGCAAACTCTAATTCAATGAACATGAACCAAGATCTCAAATTTGTTCTAGAAATAACACAAAAATGGTTTAAATCAAATATAATGCTATTAAATTATGATAAGACCACTTTTATGTAGTTTTCTTCAAACATTAGTTACCGACCTACGGTTAACACACAATCTATTGATTGCAAAATCAACTTAACTAATTCCATTAAATTTTTAGGTATTATAATCGAATCCTCATTAACATGGAAAAAAAATATTGATCATATAAATTCAAAGCTAAATTCATTAGGTTACATACTTCGTTCCTTCAGATCTGTCTTATCATTGAAAATTATAAAACATATTTATACTTCTTATGTTCACTCAGTATTAAATTATGGTATCATATTCTGGGGTAACTCGTCATATAGTAGAACTATTTTCATAACACAGAAAAGAATTGTAAGAATTAGCATGAAAGTCAAAGCAATGGATTCCTGTCAGGCAATGTTCAGTCAACTTGGAATTTTAACTTTTTATTCTCAATATATTTTCTCAATTCTTATGTTTGTTGTAAAGCATAAGGATATATTTACATTTAACGTTGAACTGCATAAAATAAATACCCATCACAAATTGGATTTACATGTTCCTTCAGTGAATTTAACTACATTTCAAAAAGGAGATTATTATTCAGGTATTACATTATTCAACTCCCTACCTCTTGAGATCAAGAAAGTAGCACATAATACTAATAAATTTAAGCATGAATTGAAAAAGTTTCTTATAAAAAACTTGTTTTACTCTGTTGAAGAGTATATTGATAGAGATGTTACATATGATATTGGTGTTCTCCAATAATTAATCCATTAAATATTTTAAATAAAGTTTGTTACTTTATGTACATTTCAACAACATGATTGTTGTTGACATGTACAAAATTATATATAAAAACCCTGTATTAAATTCTGTAGTTTAATTTAATGTTTATTAGTTCTTTTAAACATGTATTTATTTATGTCAAACCCTGTATTTAAATTCTGTATTTTAATTTACTGTTTATCAGTTCTTTTATACACATATTTATTTATGTCATGACAAATTCTATGTAATATATTAATCTAACTTATTGACAAATTCCATATCCAAAGTACATGTACCAGTATGGATCAATGAATGCAAATAAATGAAATTAAATTAAAAATAACTGACAAAACACACATGCATCCACAGCCTTTCAAATCTGTGGAGAGATGTGTGCAATCCATTTGAATGCAACATCAAAAAGGGGAAAATTAGAGGATATTACATATTTTGCAGTAAAATAAAAGTAAAGTCCCTGTCCATACCATGAAGGCATACAGTGGGAGGAGAGGTATAGCTCATCTCTTTCTTAGCATTGGCACTACACAGATATGAATGGTTAACTTCATGACCCAACCGCTTTTAACCTCAGAAAAAAAACAAGACCTAGTACTGAGTACGGTTCTAGGTGGGCGGCACATCCGGTTGGGCACTGTTACGAAATAAAGAATATCTTGCCCCTACTGGGATTCGAACCCCGGATTGCTCAGCCCGTAGCATTCGCCGTACTGGTCCATTCATTGTGCGGAGGATTTAATTTCTACTACGACTTAATGATCTCAAAGGCCATCCCTGTCATGGAAATAAGAAGTCTTCTTCGTTTTCAAATCATTGTGGTAGACACCGAATGGACTCAAGTGTAGCCCAATTGTTCTAACCAAGCATGTGCTGCTACCTACCTACTTCTTTTTATATACGCCTACGGGATATGAACACACGTTCCCTTTCACTTTTACTGCAGACGTTCATCAACCATGCAGTGGATGCTGTTATTTAAAGTTTCCCTAGAATAGCCCTTCAAAGATTTTATGTTCGTCTAGGGTTTTAAGCTATGAAACCCGTGAACAGAAGAATTTAAGGTAGTGTGGTAGCACAATGTAGAAATCCCACACAATATTTACATCAAAATCTGTCTTTTTTTGACACTTCCTCTATTTTGGTATTCAGTAACATTGTACTTAAATTCTACATCATTACCTCTAAACGATTTGGACTGTAGAATGCCGCACAATTTCCTTCCGAGATTGTCAACCGAGACCATATCTTAATGGCGAAAGTCATTTAAATGGTTTAAAGGCGTTTTATATAGTCCGTGTGAACCACGATACGGTAAACTTCATAATTCAAGACACGAACTGGCTCGAGCTTCAGTATTCTTATCGTTTAATTAAATGTTAGAAAATACTGGTAACTGTCCGTTATAAAACTATTTTTGATGCTCTTTTGACTCTGGCCTTTACGCATGTTGTTGCGTGCAGTCGCTTTGGATACACCTTGCGTATATTACATTCTATCGGGAAGTCACATACCATGTGCGTAAATGGCATACGTTAAGGTCTATTATATTCATATATAAATTTTGGGAAAGTTAAAGGATCACGCGAATTAATTTTGTATCCATGTTATCGCAACGTATTACATCTGTTCAAAATTATACTGATACATGCCAGTTCATGAACTCATTGTAAATGTAGTAAAGGTTTCAAAAACAATGAACTGTAATGATTTTAAAGTCATAGCTTTCCATCCGTCTCATCACACCCCAAGCAACGCGGCTACGAAAGTGAACGGGACACAACTGCACAACTATTAAGTCGCAAGAATGCATAATTTGTTACGGGGTATCATACATCTATGATAAGCAGCGGTCCGTTATAAGATTTAAGGAAGGTGTGGTTGATAAGTTTCGGTGAATAACGGTAAATAATGCATTGCGGGGGGGGGGAGTGCTAGAATCAATATAACAAACTTTTGGCATTATTTTCTCAGAATGTCATCATTATTACAGTGTTTCAGGTTTTGAGGATCAAATGAGCGTTACTCATCACATATCTTACCTTTCAGTAGGTATCGTGATTTGCTAATTACAGAAACGTTTTTAACGTTGCGAATTAGTCAGCCAATCATCGCCATGTGCTCGTTCAACATTACGATGTCGGGCAAGAATCCACGGATTACACTAGTTTAGATTGCTGTCCACAAATATGGACAAATACGATACTAGATGACCAGTGGAAACCACAGATGGAATGTACGTGCTGCGTAATGGCGAAGAGTTGGTTCGGATGAAATGTGTGTTGTGTTGTTTGCACACTCTGCAAAGCGCATTAATTTTCAAAGAAAAGTTTTCTGTAAAATTTAGTACTGTTAAAATGCACTCCGTCGAAGAACTGGGAACAAATGTTCCTGCATTTCTGGCTAAACTCTGGAAGTTAGTCGAAGATCCGGAAACTAACGACCTGATATGTTGGAGTTCGGTATGTAATAAACAGTCTCAAATATGCTGTCATCGAACCATGCATTCGTGAAGCTAATATTTATTTATTGTTTTCATCATATCGAGTTAGATAGAACCTGTAGTTTAAACGTTTTGTAATTTAAGCCGTTTGGTAATGTGATGCGACTTCTGCCAGAGGAGTTGGTTTTGGACTCCATGGAACACCTCGGGGGTGCAAGGTGACGTAAAATGTTGAAGAGTGTTTTATATTACGGCGGTATTCTATGTTCGTTATGAGATATATTAGAAATGTTACTAGAATTATGTTCTTAAAAAATATTTTCGGGGCTACGTACCAAAGCTGTGATTTCCAGAGCAGTTTTGATTCTGTCAGAGGGTTGTTGGAACACTTCTGAAAATCAAACATAACCACAAAGTAGTTACATATTCGTTGTGGCCAATGAAGAATCAGATTTTTTTCTGTCTGTACAGAGATGCTAAAGGGGATGAAGAAGGCGGTGTGACTGTTTTGCTCACGTGAACTTATCCTTACCTAAAACCAAAACTGAAACATATCATGTAATGGTGGAAGAATATAATGCCAGAGATAAGCAAGGTGGCACGGAGTTTGAAGATTTAAATATATCTGTTCTTACAGGCTGACAGTGGCAGTTCTAAAGGGTGGCATTTTTTCATTGTAGCCCATTAATACCCAAATGCATCATCATTGCATCCCATACAAATAGCTAAGAAAATGTAATTATTATTGCAGTATGTTCATATAAAACAGTACCACAGCCTGTGACATATTTATTCACATTTAAACTTCTCATAACAGAGATATTGTAGCACATTTCATGTACAGAAATTTTTAATAGTGCATTGTCACTGGTGAATTTCAGTGTGACCTATGTGAAAAAGAGAGGAAAGGTGATGCTGGTGAAAAGAAGCAGAAATATAACTGAAGGCCACTCTCATATCTGTACAGGTTGACATGTCAATTATAGTAGTGTGTACTACTGCTACTCTTAGATTGTACGGCTGGTAAGAACGTACAGGGCTGTTTGGCAGAGCAGGCTTCCAAAGTGTACAGACTATAGTTTGGCAAAAGAATGCACATTTTTTTTGCTTGAAGTTTCAGCATTGTCTTGCTAACATCCCAAATTGCATGAAATGTTGCTGATGCTAAAAACTGGGACAGACATGGCATTGATGTGCATTTAATACTGTCTGTGTTAACTGTGGAAATAGTGACTATAGCAAGACATTATGCCTGAACCCATTCCAGTGTATCAACCAGCATTCCCACACATAGTCATTCTGTGTTAGGAATACTGTTGGATTGGAAATTTTATTCCGTAAAGGCACATACTGGTAGGAAAAACACTGAATCTTATTCAAACTGAATCTTTTGTTTTATTGATTTCAGAGTGGGGAAAGTTTCTTGATTAGAAACCAGGCTCGTTTCTCCAGAGAACTTTTGCCTATGTATTATAAACACAACAATATGGCAAGCTTTGTGAGGCAGCTGAACATGTGTAAGTGAAACTGTTCTTGTTATCCATATTTGCAGCACTCTTTGTCAGTTAAATGCTTGCATGATTTCTATGCATATAATATGAGGTAAAATATTCAAGTATCTAAATGAATGTGAGGTGTGTGCACATCACTTTGTCAGCATTTGATGAGGTTTTTATGGTTCAGAAGATGCTTTTGGTATGACCTCAGCTGGAAACACAACATCTCTTTGGATAAGGGGAGGGGGGGGAGCTACTGGAAATGTTCCAAGTTTTTATTTTTTTCTGGTAATGAAGGAAATTTTCTGAGGCATCAGGTCTTTAGTATCTGAGTGTATTATCAATTTATAGGATTAAATTTATTTGTGTTACAAACCAGAGAATTTTCCAGTGTTACAATTATCAGTTTTCATGCTTATGCCTTGATGAAATTTATTGTGTTTCAGTTAAAGCTGAAATAATTACAGTTCATTAAGAGGTTTTCAACATACACACACACATACATACATACATACATACATAGATATAGAGTGGTGCAAAAATCACTATTCTGTGGACACTTACTAAACTGTGAGTGTCAAGAGACTTTGTGGTGCCATGTATACATATTTGCATTGTTTCTTTTGGGAAGTAGATGTGTGCATATGCGTGCTGTGTTCCTGGTTAGGTTTTTTTCCTCACTAACATCAGAATACAGTATTTGATTTCTTTTAGATGGATTCCACAAAGTTGTGTCAATTGAAGGTGGTGGGCTTAAAGTAGAAAAAGATGAGATGGAATTTGCACATCAGTTTTTCATGATGGGTCATCCATATCTTCTGGAGCATATCAAACGCAAGGTAGGAGTTTTGGACATGTTACAAGGTTATGGTGTATAAAAATGTGACTGGTTGTTCCACTAAAGTGTGTTGTAGCCAGAATTTGGTAATATAAGCCCAGAAGTAATGCCTTCATTGTATCCAAGTTCTGTGTCATTTTTGTCTATAGGAGTGTGAAGGTAAAGTTGAATGCAGTCTTAACTTTGACACTTGATGGAGATAAGTAACTGCCTTTACTTTGGGGAAATGCCTTCTGGTACTCATTTATTGGTGGGTTGGATAGGCATACCCAGCATGGTCGTAAAAATAAATCCATAATGTATTATTTGATTCTTTGTCATTGAATGATGTGAATTGTTTTGTTATTCTCAAAAGTTTTATGCTACCAGCTTACGTATGCTTTTGCATATGTAGTTCACTTCTTTAATGAAAGTGGTATATTTTGCACTTCTGCTTGCTGCATGCTTGCAGGTGTAATGTTTAGGTGATTGGTTATTCAGTCTTCAATTGAACCACATTATATGGCCCTGTATTATAAAATTCTTTCTTAGACCAGCCTCTACAGGAAGAAGTCTCAGGGTGTCAGTTAGGACTACAGGGAAGTCATTCATAGGTATCAGTGGCTTTCAAAGAAGAGTGCATATGCATCAAATTCTGTTTCACTTTGGGCAGAACTGCTACAGAAACCTGTGGGATGCTGAAAATTGCCATTGGAAAGGAAATGCTGAGCAGACCTAAAAGATTTGATTTATTTTTCAAGTTGAGAAGTTGAATTGAGGTCTCATGTGATGTGGTTTAAAGCCAGTTTATCATGGTGGTTAATACTAAGATACTGCAACATTATTGTATCCTAGTTTAAAAGGGTATAAGGAAAGTAGGTGTGGAAGGAATAAGAATTTGTGGAATATGGGCCCTATATCATTTTGGATTCCTTCAAGTCAAGTTGCTATTGTTGGAAAAAACACATTCCCAACTTAATGTAATGTACCAGGATGCAGCTGTTCCTACCAGCCTACCCTTCCTCTCCAGGATTTAGATAGAATTAAGCTAATTACAGCTCATAATAAATATGTATGTTAAGAAATGAGACAAATAAATGAATGAATATAGTAAACGAGTCCCTGTAACACATATAGTATGATTTGCTGATCACGGTTTAAATCCTTTTAGTGTGATGTCCCCTTTTTTTTTTTTAACAGCATCAAATAATTAATGAAATAATAATTCTGAATAAAGAATATAGTATGATAGAGAGAATACTCAAAAGGGTATGAGCTCAGCTGAATGATTTATCATATTTACCTGAATATAAGACACCCCTGCATAGATGGTAACCTTCCTTGAAAGTCTTCAGTTTGCAGGAAAATACTTACACTGAACACATTTAAACATTGTGCATGATTATGAGGTGGTGTGCCATTGTTCAGACGATGGCTTAGAAAAAAATTCATGTTGTATATTTGGGTATGTATGGTAAATAAGAGTACATAACAGTCTTATGAATGTGAGTACAATTTTCTGAGTCCAATATGGCATTTAAAATAGAAAACACAGCCAGAAATGTTTGCTTTAAATTCCCACCTCTTGAGGCTTAGCCCTGTTGAACCTTCTGCAGGCCAGAATACCTGATAGTGCCCTCTGAAGAACAGAATTCAGAAGAAGTTTGTCATGATTGACAGCAGACAGTTGGAGAAGAAGGGGGAAGGAAGGGGAATTAGGCTAGATGGAATCTAGGGAAAGGGATGGGTTTATAAAACTGTAGGCAGTAAGTTGGGTGCAGTTTACACAAACCTGAAACTTTGGTTTAGAGTGTCATCATTTAAATGATGCCAGGCATTCAGAACATCTGTTAAAGAGTAAAACAGATGAAAATGTGAAAGCAAATGAAGGAATTTGTTTATGAAAATATATTTGTCTGTACCCACAACTTTGCTAATAACATGAAAGTCTCAATGGATTGTTCCAAAGCATTTTGATAAAAATTCTGAATATGTGACAGATTGCTACAGAATTGTGTGTGTTCTGGTCCCTGTGTTTTCTCTGTGCATTTAGTGATTATCTTTGGTCTGAATTCCTGACTGACAACATAGTTAAAGAAAATACAAATAAGCAGATTTGTCCATGCCTGAGTTTCTCAATAAAGCGGAATGACTGAAGCCCCATGACTTTTGTGCTATTCAGATCTAGTTCAAGGGGACTTCAGGGAGAAATTAGGTTGACAGTGAAAGGGTGGTGATGTGATGACTTCATGATCAAAGAGTGATCACAGGCTGCAGTTGTTTGAAACAAACTTGGAATAATTACATGTTTACTGGACTCACTTAGGTCACAAGGGAACAAGAGGATGTACTGGAATGGAGAGCAGATACACCTGTTACAGGATAAATATAAATCTTAGATAATTGATTGCACCACACATTTATGCTCATTTACTGTATTTGAATAACTGGAAGGAATAATTTGGAAATCTTATGTACTATATCTTCATATCTGTTAATGTACAAAAGTTAACACAGTAGCCAGTACTTTGTAGATTAGCATAATGATTTTGCTTTCTTGAAGTTTGTAGCGTGTGATTTTGTCTATCATTAATCATGAATTATTAATATTTAGATACCTACAAGCAAGTTGGAGGAAGGACGCATTGGAGCAAAACCAGAGTTGAGCAAGGTCTTGGCAGATGTGACAAGCATGAAGGGACGACAGGACTCTTTAGACTCACAGCTGAAGTCCATGAAACGGGAAAATGAAGTTCTGTGGCGTGAAGTTGCAATCCTTCGAGAGAAACATAGGAAACAACAGCATATTGTCAACAAGGTTAATTTTTATTGGTGATTTTGTATTATACAAATTTGCTGTGAAGTTAAGTGGCCACATTTATTTAATGTTACAGGAAGTAAACTGGAGACTTCATGTGCTCTTTTCTAAAAGTCAAGGCTATCTGAATGTAAGAGTGCACAAAATCTCTGAAGGTAGCCTGTGTGTCTGCTGGGATTTTTGGAGGGAGGAAATTTTGCCTTCCTCTCTGCTGATTCTATTCTCCTACGTGTAAACTGAGCAGTAGATGTTAATGCAGATTAATATTGTTACAGTGAACCATGGCTTGCACAACCATAACACCCATTTTCTGTCAGTGTACATTACATATCATTTTCCCGCCAAGCCTTAACTTCTACCCTGAAGATGAAGACAGTAGGTTTCTCCGTAATGCTGGCAACAGCCACTAAAAACAGTATCATGTCATTTAATTGTCATGTAATCCTAAAAATGATTAGACTACCAATTAACACTTTCTAGTTCAGTGCATATTGATTTAAATTCCAGGTGGGAAGAATGGTGTCTTATAGCAGAATAAGTATAATATAAAAATCACAGTTGTAAATAGGTCTGTAAAAAGTTGGATTTGTTGCTCATTTTTTATTGATGTAATTGTTAGTTTATAAACATTATGTATGTTTGCTACTCAGTCAACACTTCAATAAGGAGATCCTGTCATTGTACAAACATGTGCTAACATCTACCTATTTCTGCGTTGACAGTCAGTTTTACGAACAAACAGACGGAGTGGCCATTAGCTCCCCACTCTCCCCGGTTATCGCCAACTTCTACATGGAAGAATTCAAGACGAAAGCAATAGAAAAAGCCACACGCAAGCCTGCCTACTGGTATAGATATGTGGACAACACATTTGTCATCTGGCCACATGGACAAGAAAAACTAATGGAATTCCTAAACCACCTCAATGGGATTCACAACAAAATACAGTTCACCATGGAAATAGAAGAAGCAGGTCATCTCCCATTTCTGGACATCAACATATACAGAAAGATGGACTACTCCCTTGGGCACAAAGTCTATTGGAAACCCACCCATACAAACCTTTACCTACACCAAAAATCCCATCACCATCCAGCCAACAAACACTCAGTCCTCTCGTCCCTGGTACACAGAGCTAAAACTCTGTGCGATCAGGAATCCCTTGCACCTGAATTAACATTCCTCACCAACGTCTTCAAACAAAATGGTTACAGCCATCAGCAGATACAACGAGCCATAAACCCGGCCACACGGACCAACAAGACCGAAGATAAACCTACATCTACAGCCTACTTACCGTACACCCAAACTACATACAGCAGACTCAGTAGAATGTTGGCCAAATACAATATCAAAATGTCGCCATACCACCCAGGAAAATATCAAGCTACATGCCACCAACCAAAGATGCACCAGGATTAAGAACACCAGGCATATACAGGATCCCTTGTGAATGTGGCAAGGTGTACATCGGACAGAG
>Ga0131853_10024845_pt1 | contig 10802 bp, 6 predicted proteins | sample TergutLab28metaG_FD_92764 | JGI IMG/M metagenome (GOLD analysis project Ga0131853, IMG submission 92764) | Labiotermes labralis P1 segment gut microbial communities from Petit-Saut dam, French Guiana - Lab288 P1 (version 2) (version 2) | ecosystem: Host-associated > Arthropoda: Insects >... | reverse complement strand
ATTGAGGAGCTACTTGAATAAAAAAAAAAGTAGCGGCTCCAGGTCTAGAAAACAGAGATTAACGGCTGTGGGGACCCGTTGCGCTGACCACGTGACACCCCTCTATCCGCAAAAGTTGGCACTCACTTCGCCGACCGGCGACGGCCGCTCTGTCGGTATAGTTCGCGTGCGGACTAAGGCCACGGAGTTTAGTTTAGTTTAGTTTTGGTTTGTCTTTCATAACTTTGTTGTTGTTGCAGGTGTGGAGCGACTATCAGCTACAGTGGGACGAAGCCGACTACGGCGGAATCGGTGTGCTGAGACTTCCACCGGACAAAGTATGGAAGCCGGACATAGTGCTGTTCAACAAGTAAGTTGTGAATCGGAACAGCGTTTCTGGTCTCAATTATACATAAAATAATTGCGAATAAACCAGTTCTAACTTAGCGGTAGTAAACAGGGTAGCTGGATAAGCGGGAAATCCCGGTGTGATAGAATACGTGGAAGGAAGAAAATTATCTGAGACCGTGAGAAATGTTACTTGGCGTACGCACATAGATGTTCGACGACGTTTTTGAACTGCTTGACCCTTTAGGATATGACCGATAGGTTGTCTCTAAACGACAAACTGAAGAAGACAAACGTCTCGGAAGAACGAAGGGCTCGAATAGAACGTTGCGGAAATCTGAAATCTCGCAAAGGAAGTACCCTCTTTCGCTGTGTCGCGACTGCCGCTGGAGATCCCAGTGCATTTTCCGTGAATAAAATTGCTTATGTTCCACTCTGATTCATATTAATGACCAGCGCACAACAGTTTACGTCTGTTGCATGTACCTTATTAAGCTGGACTTTTCTGAAGCCTTATTGACGTGTACGAAATTAAGCCATCGGGCAATATGACGTGAGGGAAAGTTCTGCTATCAATTCTAACGGAAAGGAGTCATGCAGCACAGCCCAGTAACCTAGCCGGCACCAGGAGTTTCTCAGTGAACAGTGTAAACTAAGTTGACATCAAGAAAGTTACGTAAGTAGTATATAAATAAATACCCCCATCTTTACCTATGTCCACGAAGCGGTCAGTTCTACCAGGTGAAACTTTGTAGTAATTTCTTATTTCATCATGGTTTGATGCCTTGTAGTTAGTTACAAGTACAGCCCTGTAAATAAAGGTAAATCAGGCCCGAGGTGCCCAGAGGGTTCCAGGAAGTTAAGGTTCCCAGATTACGTGACAGTGTCCCAGGATGATGGTAAGGTTGTCAGCCTTAGGCACCTGCCGCTTTTTACCCACAGGAAATACTCCTGGTACTCATTTCTGTTAGAGGCTGAGTCGACCCCAGGGCCATAGTACGATCGGAAGGATCATGTCAATGAAAAATTCCAATGACACCATCTGGAATCGAACTAGCGACCTTCCGATTTGTAGCACACCACCTTAACCACTGTGCTACCGCGGTCCCCAGTACAGACCTGTAGAAATTATAATTCTTAAAGAAGTTGTTCCTACGGTGATTTGCGAAAAAGTTAGTTGAAGCAGCAAGGGTTGATGGTGGGTTGACCAGTATAGGCCTTTCTGGCGTGAATCCAGTAAATGCATCATGTTGTCCTTGTCCAGACACTCAGGTGAAAACCTTATTGACAACTCATAAAATCGCAACGGTACGAAAGGGGATAAAAACGTAATGATCCCTTGACGGTGCGAACAACTTACCTAGCTGTCATTTCCTTTCCTGGTCGTAAGAGTAACTACAGCAAACAGCAACAGGAAGGTTGACAGGAACAAAGAAAGCCCTGAAAATCTCAAGAGGCTGCGTTTTTGCTGAGTAGTGGCAGTGATACTACCGCTGATGGTGGATTTTATTCTTACTATGAGAAATGACGGCTGCGCTGTGGATGAAATGGGTCTGCAAGAGTGCTGGCACTCAGGACACACTGTGGGTCTTCACATTCCCAAGTTTATAACTTTTCGTGAATGCTCCCCCCCCCCCTTCTTTTTTGCGTGAAAAGTTCAATACTACCAGAATTCTGTCATATATCTTTTCTTAAAATTTGTACTGGCTTTTTGTATGTATGATATACATAAATCTTGAAGGGTCAAAATTAGAGGGTTTTTGTTTCTTTTTCAGGAAATAGAACAGCAACACCTAGGATATGCTAGTTTGTAGTCTCCTAAGCAGTGCAAAACGTTCGGAGATATTTATTTCCTCCATGAACAGGGTTAAAAATTTCTGTAATGAAGACAGAGGAAATGTGTTCTTCCGAAACCTTGCTAACGACGTCTAATACTAAATGTCACGGTTAAAAAGTGACCAAATTTTACATATCAGTATTATTAAAAATATTGCGATTGCACTTTTCCTGAACCGGAAAAGAAGAGTTTGTTTTTTTTTTTTACTTGTTCTCTGAAGGACTTATCCAAACTCGCTCGTAGACCTAACAAAGGTGACGTCAGAAAAGGAGGCTATCACGCAATATCATCTTCAAGATTTCATATACAAGCAACATACTAGCTCAGGGAGCGATACTGAGGTGAATATATACATAGAAAAAAATGAACTAATAATTTCATTGGAAGATTCCGTGTGACGTAAAATAATTTCAATATTCTTTGGAGAATGTTTTGGGAGATACAATTAGAAATTTTCCTGGGGAATTTGTTGGTATAATAAAGTAGCTTTCAGTAACACGGGTCGTTCTTCTAGGGCGTGCTTTTTTTGCGCGGAATATAGCGTTTGGCTGTGATTAGCAAATGTTTGGCGAAACAGTGTACAGCTTTTATAAAGTTTTATAAGTTAGTTCGCTGGTTAAGGAATAAGGACCATTTACAAGAAACCTGACCAAGAGTGATTACGGAGGTCATGTGAGTTTCTATTACATAAACCCTTCATGAACTGTAGTATATCTAGTCTGTACAGTTAGATGCCTTTCTTTTAAAGTAACTTAGCATGCTGCACTTCTGCGTCGCACTAAAATCTTCATTTTTAGGTGTGTTATTTACATGTAAGTAAGCATTACAGTGACACAAGTAGTCTTGTATCCTTAGTGTTCGGAGGCGATGGTAACTGTCGCCTTCAGTTTCTATCGAACTTCAGTCTCCGATAATTACTAGTGAGTTATGCTGTCCTCAAGTTTTGCATAGGAACTAAATTCTAGAACACATTATTGAAGGAAATATACAAGAAAGGATAGCCGTGACGGGAAGACGAAGTAGAAGACGTCAGCAGCTACTGGATGACCTTAAGGAAAAGAAAGGATGCTGGAAATTGAAATAGGTAGCACTAGATCGCACTCTGTGGGGAAGTCGCTTTGGAAGAATCTATGAACCTGTCTTAAGACAGACTACGGATTGATGATGATGATGATGATTATGATAATGGTGGTGATGATGATGACGACGACGATGAGGATGATGGTGCTCCGCATGACACAATTTTCAGTAATTTGTGTCGAGCGTATTTTTATTAAACCTGCATCTTTATTCGGTCTAATAATTGCTAGAAGATTTTTATATTGAAATCATACAAGAAAATAGCAATTATGGAAACGATTATTTATGTCATAATATTTAGTAATTATCCCCGGGAAGCTCTCTCTTAAACTTTTATCTTTAGTAGTGATCCTCGGAAAGATCTGCATTAGGCCTAGATCTGTATTGATAATACGAAGCGGGTTTCTGTGTTGTCATATCGCGTCTAACAATCATCCAGCGGTTTACTACTGAACCTTGATTTTGGTAATCATTCTGACGCAATTTTTTATGGAACCATAATGTCACTAACCGCTACGTACAGAACTCATACTGAGCGTTGTGTTCTCATTGTACTTCCTGTGTTTCAAAGTCATGTAGTGATATCAACAGATAACAGCTCTGTAAAGTCTGTTATAAATGACAGCCTAATGCTAAAACTATTGATTCCTTTTTATGTCCTTCTTCGTGGTGATAAGGCTGATGGAGTTGTTAACGGTGTGTGAATAGGCAGTAGCTAGGCGGTCTTGTTGCTAGCATGTTCTGCTTGATTCACTTCTCTGATATTAGAAACAACGGTGTTACATTTCCGACGCAAAATTTGCAACAAAACAGCGTAGCTGGTTGAAATAATCGTAGCTGACTGAATATTCTCTCTAGCTGCAGCAGAAAGTTATAGAATGCGGTTTCAAAATGGTGCACGTAATGATAATAGCATTATAAGGAAATGTGATGAAGTCCGCTGACAGCTTCATGTAAAATAACAGTTTATTTTGCGTCGACAAGGTGAGAGGAAAATCGTCCGTCTGCTAAATTAAGCAACATTCCACGCGAAAAGGTACAAAATTAAACGAAAGTACAGTTTTTCATTAAACATACTATATTGACGGTTGAGGTTATGCACATTTCGTGTAAGAACGAACCTTGGAACTCATTCGTTGTCGGAATATTTTGAGTTCAATTCGATATACCCTGATTGAAATTTTGATTTAAATTTTCTTAGTTTTTCCACAGTCCCTCCATGAAAATTTCCCGGATGGAACCACAAATTTAGCTAATACCTCTTCCTTTCACATATTACTTAATTAGAATTCACTAATAATCATAAACCAATAAAAAGCATACAAGAGAAGGGAAGGACCGAGGCACCACATTGTAATCTGTTCTATGCGTTGCGGATAAAAAGCTGGCCGTACATTCCATGTTGGACATTTCTGTTAATTGACGTTGAGCTTCATCATGTAATGGAATATACAAGCGTTGAGTCGCCACTCCGTCTGACATTTGTGGCAGAGCACTCCCTCTCTGGATGTCCTTCACATACACGCAATATTCATTTGCATTTTAAAATCAAAGTTCCGCTATAAATGACGAAGAACCATTTGTCCATCAAACAGTTCGTGCCTGTATGTGTGGAATAAAGTTTTGGGCCTTTATTTACATCAGTAGTTTCACCCTTACGAATATACTGTACATGTGAGTGGCTTAACAGACGTTCAGCTGGGAATCGTACGTGATACGAGGTCTGAAGGCGGTGAATATTTATACTGTGCTGTTGCGCGTTATGATACCATGTGGCCTGGTAGGTTGTTGCCAGTGTTTTATGGGGACACGCTGGCCTCGTGTTCAATATAAAAGTGAAAGTTAACCACATACCAGCTTACGCTTTACTCGTAATGACACAGAAAGCTGTAATCTAAAATTTACCTTTTATTTCCACTGGAATATTTATATTTATGCTTAAATAGTGCTTTCTTAAATATTATAAAGATGCTTTAATTAATGTTTGGTATTGTTCAGTGCGTTTGCTTCCTCTAAAACTTATTTATGGAAAAATATTCATGTCATTTACTTATCACTTTCTCTACTACATGTGAAATGCAGACAGGTGAGCGCTGAATATCTCTAGGACTGAAGAAACTCAAATTTCTAAGACTTTCAGTTATCCGAGAAGTCGTATTGTCGCTTTCCTTGCCTACTGAGTTTCACATCATAATTTTTCTAACAATGCTGTACGAAGGAGAGGGTCAATGCGAAATATAATACGTGTGCAGAAGTACTGGAAACAAACCACTGAGTAAATTCTTGTGTTATATGTGCGGCACAACAGAGCACAATGTGGTAAAATAATATACACATGTTCATTCCTTTTACTTTTTGTGTAGTACAGGTATGCGCCGCATAACGACGTTTCGGTCAACGACGGACCGTATTTACGACGGTGGTCCCATAAAATTATAATATTATAATACCATTGTGTCACAATTTCCTACAGTATTCAGTACAGTAACATGCTGTACAGGTTTCATAGCCTAGGAGCAATAGGCAATACCATGTAGCCTACGTATGTAATAGGCTGTACTATCTAGGTTTGTGTAAGTACACGTTCGCACAACGACAAAATCGCCTAACGACGCATATCTCAGAACGTATCCCCGTCGTTAAGCGACGTATATCTGTAATGGGTATAAACATTTCGTTGTCCAGGCTGAAATGACAGGTTATTATATTAATAATTGTCCAACGAGATGCAACACAAAGCAGTCTATTTATTATTCTACAAGTTCACTCTACATGTTTCGTGTGTCAACCACACCCATCATCAGGAGTACACAAAACAGTAACTACAGCCTCCGGTACTGGTCATATATTTTGTGCAGCTAACTCCCTGTAGAGTGAATTTGCGGAATAATAAATAGACTGTTTTGTGTTGCATCTCGTTGGGACAGTTATTAATATAGATCAATAATGCACGGAACCATAAACATAAAAGAGGGTTATTAATTATGGAACGAAATAAATAAAGTAAAGCAGCTTAACTGTCGAGTGTTCTCAGACAAATGGACGTGTTAGAAAGTAAAAAATGACGATTAATAGGAATAAGGATGTTTACCACACTGACAGAACATAAGGATAAGACTAAATTGCAACATTGGGCACAAATAATAGCAAGGTTTAAGAAAATATTAGAGAAGTTAACGCGGAACGAATCAAAAAGGAGCATAACCCGTGGGCAGGCCGGGGGTTACGAAGATGACCGTTATTATAACATTGAAGGGGGGGGAAGTATTTGAAATAACAGTTCAATGTCCATCGAATGTTCAGTAAAAGTTTGAAAACGTTTACTATTTAGCTCCGATTTCAATAGGTAACACTCCCTGTGTTTCCTTTTTATTACACCACAGATCTTGAGGAAAATACTGAAATGACATTGCCTGTAAATCTGAAATGGTTAGCGACTGAATCGTACAAAAGTGTAATTATTGTTGTTTATTGCAGCCACCTACTCGCCTTGTTCTAAAATTACCACCGATAATCCATATTACTGCAAAACTCATACACACATAGTCAAGCGTGAACCTAGTTGTGTTTATGAGAATATATATATAATACCATGTAAATATAGAAACAAACAGATTTGTCATACTCTTGTGTGATTGGATCGGCTTTGAGTCTCGGAATATGCCGTATACTCTAAAATATTGAGAGAATAGAAAAATAATAAGAACAAGGAGTAGAAGAAAAAAGAAGAAAAATAGAAAAATTAGAAAAAAGGGGAGAAGGAAATAATAACAAAAATAATAAGCATTTTCAATTAGAACAGTGAGATATCAAATGAAATTATTTGATGGTTGAATTCCTGAATTTGATGCAAAATACCTTGGAATACTACCTCTAATTAAGCCGCAAAACCTGAAGAAATAACACCTGAAGGCGGATGGATACAGTCATACATAAAATCTTCGTAAGTAGTGTGATAAAACTAAAGCATAACTTTTAACCTTACTAGTGCAAATATTTATGATTGCACAATGACCCAGGGAACGGAAAAGGCAGGAACTGCACATAAAGTCCTCCTAACTTTTCCATTTCGACAACATCGCATCGCTGTTCTGAGTGACATTTTAGATTCAGACAATGTTCATTTGCATTGCAAATAAGTAGTTCGTCAGCCGCCCACCGGATATCCTGTAAAATGCGACGTTCCTCACATATTTGGTAGCATCCCTGTACCACGCATATAAGACATCCATCTAAAGTACAGTGAAATGCAATTATGACTTCGTATTTTATGGCGAGTAAACAGTTCCTTCGGTAAGTGACAATGACTTAAACTCGAGAATCAGTGGGGGCACCACACCCAGAATGACTCTGGAACATACATGTTGTTAAGGCAATACACATCGCGTATCTGCCATTTCGTAAGTTGTGCTGAAAGACTGCATTTCTGAAGCTTGTTTTTCTTCCAACATCAGGTAGAATCATGCAAATTTCTATGTTCGGTCCATTAAATGGAGAGCATTGTCCAATGGGACAGTGTAGTGGTGCCAACATTGTAGGACTTCGTGGACATTTAAAGAAAAATATGGTGAAGTGTCCAGCATATACCAGGTTTGTAACACAATTTCGAGATAAATTTGCGGCCCGGACAGGGCACTGAGGGTTCCAAAAAGTTAAGGCTCACAAATTTCAAGACAATCGGCACATGAAGGTGGTATGGTTGTCAGCACTACGTACCGGCCGCCTTTACCCCCAGAAAGTATTCCTGGTACTCATTTCTGTTAGAGGCTGAGTCGACCGCACGGCCATAGTGCGGCTGGAAGGATTATGTTAATGACACCATCGGAAATCGAACCCGCCACCTTCCGACTTGTAGTGCAGTAACTCAACCAACTGCGCTGTGGAGCTTATATAAATTGTCCTGTATAATAAACACGGAGAAGGGACGCCGTCGGTTACTGAAACCGAGAAACTGATTCCATCTGCAACCGACGTCAGTAATTAGTAGTTTGTGGTTTTACAAGCAGCCTATGTAAATCATGGACGCTAGTCCGGAAGGGCCCGCCCCAAGTCGAATTTTGTGAAAGCCTGAAGTAAATGTACATATACGCAAGAAATCTAGCTGAAAGCTTAACACAAATACGCTGGAACTTGATTGGCTGCATCATGACCGTAATGGTGTCTGTTTTTTTTTCGCCCAGCAGTATTCTTCCACCACCTTGATATAATGATATGAATTGACGTATTTGTTATCTGCAATTGGGTTGACGCCCAGTGGCAGTAGTACGGTATACATTTACTTACAAACAATACATAGAACAACACAATGAAACAGGGTATAGAGAACAGAACATACATAACAATAAGAATGCATAAATATAACAGTAAAAATGTGTCAATATGCTTTCACTCCCGCAAGGAAAGACTAGGCGCGCACTTCAAAAATGTTATTCTTTTTATTCTTTTTTTTTAATATCGTAATTATGAAATTGTGTCACCCTAGAACTACCAGAAGCATTTTTATGACGCTTGATACATACCGGCAGTTCTTACTAAAATTTGAAGACTTTCCAGTTTTGGTTAAACGATAAACTCTTTTCACGAACCCGTTTCTGCACTCAGCTGAATTGCAAATCTATAAACGTTTGTCGCAGCGAGGAAAGAAAAAAAACTAAAAATTCTGTTGAGGAAAGTGAGACGTTCTGTGCCATGTAGGCCCACACTTTTTTGATAAGTCTTAAGTATTTCTTAAGACAGTTGGATGAAACTTATTTTCATGTCGCGCCATCTCAAATCTGATGAAATTCTAAACTCGTCGTGATACCAATTTTTGTTGCAGATACCTTCTCGTGCTTGCCGCAAATTTTATATTATGAGAAAGCATCAAAAGTTTACATTCTCTAAAGCACTATGCAGAAGCGCTACCAAAGCGATGGAGCCATAATTTTACCAAGCCAACGATTACTTTACTTACCACCAAGTTTAACATTAAAAAATTCTGCATGGTGATTACATTAAATTTTTGTGTTTCATATGACTGTCAGAAGAAAGAGTAACTTTTGGATTATAGATCTTTAACAGATTGATTTTTATAACCGAAGTGGAGATCGTTTACTGCGCGGTACGCACTGAGTCCTTATTTAACAGAGATACTTCTTGTTCTTAAAAGGGTTCAGACACTAAAATTCTATGATTAACATAACACGGCTACTTGTTAATGTAGGTTTGGAAGATTTTATGTATTTCATAAACAACTAAAAAGAGCCTTGGTGACTAAACACAGTGTTCCAGAACAAATTTGCAGTTTTACGTTCTTCAGAGTTACCTATCGCAAAGGGTGAGTGACTTTAGTACGGCTGCAATCTTTTCATTTCTGTCGATTTCAAACTGAGGCATTTGAAAATGCCAGATTTCACAAAATACACTTCATTCTTTCCACCTTTGGGATCTGTTTGCCATCTGCAAATACAGAGGAAATAAAACCGTTAGTTATTTCCAGAAACATTCGGTGTAATTGCGGGACATTTATTTTGAACTCTTAAAACTGTATTCATACTGGAATTTTGAATAAGTTCAGTATTTGGAAACATCCTTCACACTTAAAAATGTTGTTTCATCTGGATTTATTGATTCATTATGTCATATTTCAGTGCCGATGGCAACTACGAAGTACGGTACAAGTCCAATGTGTTGATCTACCCCAACGGTGAAGTGCTGTGGGTTCCTCCAGCCATTTACCAGGTAAACACATGTGTGGATATAAATAATATTGTAGCAAACACTACTTATCCTGTTGCTTGTTACAGAGAATTGTGCTTATGCGTATATATGAAAGTGCCTGGGGTGTGCTATTATTTAATGCTTATTTATCTGTTTCTCTCTAACTAGCTAGTCGTCTATCGATATACCTATATATCTACGGACAGCCCTAATTCTTTGCCTCTTCTTTTGTTTTCGACTTACTTGCTTCTTTCCTCTCAACTCATATGTTTTTCTATGCTTTCTTGTGGATGATTAGACGACCTACGAGGGGTGTTCAATAATTTATCTACCTACGCATGAAAGAAGGCAATGAGCGGATTGAAACAAGTCTGTGCATGTTGGGACATGTCTTGAGGTGTCACATATGCAGCCTCAGCTCAGTGCGATTCTAACTGTCAGATTGACAGCATGTCAAGTGAACCTGTGTGTGAGGTTTCTAAGAAACTGCTCGATTTGGAGCAAAGATCAGTTATAAAATTTCTTACTAAAGAAGGCAAGAAGCCAAAGGAGATACTTGAACGCATGGTGGAAGTTTATGGGGAGTCTGCCCCTTCTTACTACAAAGTGAAATTTTGGAGTAAACAATTTAAATTGGAAGAGAGTCGATTGAAGATGGCCCTCACACTGGGCGTCCTGTGGAAGCGACTTCCGAAGAAATGTGTCAGAAATTGGAAAGTTTGATTTTGCAGATAGACGAATGAAGGTGTCGAGATTAGCGGAAGAGACAGGCATCTCAGCAGGAGCAGTTTGGACCATTATTCATGAAAAGCTGGACATGTCCAAGGTCAGTGCAAGATGGGTCCCAAGAATGCTGAGT
>Ga0131853_10024844_pt1 | contig 10803 bp, 6 predicted proteins | sample TergutLab28metaG_FD_92764 | JGI IMG/M metagenome (GOLD analysis project Ga0131853, IMG submission 92764) | Labiotermes labralis P1 segment gut microbial communities from Petit-Saut dam, French Guiana - Lab288 P1 (version 2) (version 2) | ecosystem: Host-associated > Arthropoda: Insects >... | reverse complement strand
TGTCAGATACATTCTTGCCTACCCGGACTCTGCTATATGTTTCAGTCAGACTCATCTTTATTAACCTTACAAGGGAAATAATTCTACTGATATAAAATTAAAATAAATTGAATATTTGCAAAGGTTATGGAGGACAGCAATGGTTTAGTCGATGTACTATCATGAGAAATCTCTGACAGAATAATCAGAAATCCCTGCAGAGATTCGAACGTAACCCCTGCCGAATAGCAGTTACGAGATCTACCGCTTCAGCCAATTTGCTAGGAGGGTTTGACAGATGAACATAATACCTTGACTGGCTGATTAACATTTGTTGTCCCTGAACAGGCCATGTCGGCATATCGGTGTGGGGTGAGGGGGGGGGGGCAATACAGTATATCGCCCCATCAGTCATTCTTAATCTCGGCACAACAGTAAGGTGCGTGTTCAGCCTCACGCCCCAGCCGCTTTACCTAGGAGAATTTGCACCCACTGAACAGGAGGTTGGCTGGATTCAGAGCCGGTATGGACGATATGAAGTACAAACAGTCTCTTTGGGCTGCCGCTAATCCTCGAGATTCCTCGGTCGTCCAGCCCTCAGACTGGTCACTACACCAACTATGCTACCCGACTCTTAACCAACTGACTAACTACTACAATTTCCATCAAAGACTTTGTTGCGCCACGTTAAAATGAACGTGCATTTCCTTACGTGCTACCTTACAAATATTCAGTACGATATCATCATTACCATCATCATGTCATCATGGTGTCCAAATAAAGTATGATATCACAATTCAGCAGTCTCTGTAATGGTGATCCCAGGTCCCCTTTCCTTGCTGCTTGACATTTCACAACAGCGTGCATGAGTCTGAATCTGTCTGTTCTACGAACATGTTGTGTCCATTTATTTTTACAGTTGTTGATGCTTCGAAAACCTGGCTGTGTTTTTAAGTCCTCTACAAATGTCCTAATTTCTTTTGTGGTCACACAGCTTGTACTTCGCGGTGTTCCTAAAAAATTTCACCTATTTTGCTGTGATTCTAGATTTGTCTTGTTCAAGGTATGTCGAAGTTTCACTGCCGTTTATTAGGGTTGATACTGCAAATGTGTTTTAAAAGTATATTCGTAGTCTGGTGTGCTTCCAGGCTTTCGAAGGATTTAGAGTTTGTCTGGTGTTTCAGTAAGACCTCAAGTATAGCATGGCAATAATGTTACTGGAGTCACCTTGCTATATGCACAGCAAGAAATAAGCACAACAGTTATGTTCAGTGCCATGACCATTAGGAGCATTTTCAAGAATAGACCCTATCTATCTACTTATGCGATCTCCTCTCTCCTCCATGCATGCTATATGCTTCGCCCATCTCATCATCCTAGCGTTACGAGGTGAATATAAAGTCGTAACCTTGCAACAGTTCGTGATTTGCCTATAATTATCTGAAATTTCAAGCTGTGAACTCCACGTCATGGAAGTCACACAATCACTGTCGGCAACCCAGCTTTTTTGTAAAGGTGGTGAACAATGCGCGACCTTTCTGTGGCAGTATTTCCCCCTTCTGCGTAATGATCCAGTCCCTGTATTTATTTCTCCAATATTATTTAAATATCTGTCATTAACTAGTCGCGTCTTTCATGGGTAAATAACATTTTTCAAAACCCCGGTCTTCGCTGCACGTGTTCTGCACACCTGGTAAAGTTTCGCAACTCTGAAACTCCACAAAAGGATCATGACTCAAACATGGACACGGGTCAGCAGTTATCATAATCTCATGGGGGTCTTGCAGTGACACAAACCATATCTTAAAAACACCGATGTTTTCCCCCAGAAATCTCCGTTTTCACGTGTGTCTCATTACAATCTGCGCCCTTCACTCTTCACCGGTTTTCGCGCATGGATACGTCCGTGGTGGAAAAGTAAGCTAAACTTCAACCTGCAGTCTCAATGTGATGGACGAAAGGAAGAAAAGCGCGCAGTGACGCCATTTCCGGTACGCATGCTTCTGCGCGTTTACATCGTTTGCTTTCGCTGCTTAGGGTACGATTCCTAATGCAATAAACCATGCGGCACGCAGCGACTGTAATCGTTTGGTTCGGTCCGGTACTGCGTCGCTGCGCGGTGTCGCATCCGCCCACTGCAGTGGCTACTCTGCGACCAGTCGTTTACAGCAGAAGGTTCTATATATATCTTAACGTTAGAAGCCTTCTAATCTTGCGATACGTCGCGGCTGTGCGGTTATTAATTGCAGTACCGCCCCCTAGACATCGAAGATTTCAGAGAAAAGCAACTACGTAAACATTTCTGAAATAACAAGAAGAGATCAGGATCGTGTACAATTCAAGTAACTGATTAAATTTTAATATTATCCTTTTGAAAACTGTCAAAACAACATGAATGTACTTACGCACCGGCCGCCTTTACCCCCAGGAAATGCTCCTGGTACTCATTTTTGTTAGGGACTGAGTCGACCCCAGGTCCATAGTGCGATCGGAAGGATTTTATGTCAATGAAAATTTGACACCAGCTGGGATCGAACCAGCGACCTTCCGATTTGTAGCACAGCCCTGTGCCACCGCGGTCCCCACTTTTATGCTGATACTTCCCGAAAATCGAAAAACCATTGGTCTGCATGAAGTTTCAAGGCTTCGCCCGTTTGTCCTTCTGATAAAGAGAAAGAAACATTAACGCAAAGATGAGTCTGGAGTATTGGTGGAATAAGATTGTCAATGAGAACAAAGAGCACTCGGAGAGAAACCTGCCCCATTGTCACTTGGTCCACCACGAAGCTTACAAGGACTGACGAGGGATCGAACCAGTGCTTCTGTGGTGAGATGCCAGCGTTTGAAGACTGTCGTTCATCTAAATTATAAATAAAATCTCAGTTCGTACCTGACAGTAAACGGAGTCCGTCTCGAGGGCTGCTTCTTCTGGGATATGTTGCTGAGTCATCGGGCAATCAGTCCCCAGCGTTTCGAAGAAACATAGTGCCTTCGAAATATCGGAAATCGATTACCCAGTGACGCGGCGTCATAGCTCAGAAAAAAGTTATTAGCCACACCAGTGTAAAAGACTTTAAAGACTTGGACACTCCGCCTCCGTTACAGAGACCATTCGGCTAATGACGTTAAGGAAACAATCGCCGACACTTGTGAAAATCATGTACCTTAAAACCTGTGAAGTTGGCCATCGTTCTAAGTTGACCACCTGTCAAAGCCGGTCACACATTTATGGAACCGGAAAATCTCTACAATATTATGCATGATCATTACTCCACACCTTGGCCACCTGTCTATCTTGAATCTTGGACACAGTCTGATATTACTGCTACTCTCTCTGTACCAGTCCAACGTCCCTATATTGGTCGAACTGAAGTGTTGTGTGGTTTGTGTGTCAAAATGTTTCGAGACAGATTTTTTTACTTGGCTGTTGTATACTTCGGGACACCCCTGTTTGCAGGGTGGTGTCCCAGAACTCCCTCTCTCACTGCGACAAGGGATGGTCCCAGCGCTCATCTCAGTCCTTTGTGATCTTCGGTCGAAGGGAGTCGTGTACCTGCGCCTTGTTATTGTTCGTGCCGTGCGGGATGTCGGAAGAGCAAGAGCAGTGCGTGTGCGCCAAATTTTGTGTGAAACTGAGAAGAAATGGTGCGGAGACATTTGAAATGTTGAGAACTGCCTTCGGTGAGCAGTGCTTGAGCCATGCTCGCATTTTCGAATGGCGCAAGAGATATAAAGAAGGCCGAGATTCAGTTGATGACAACCCGCGGCCTGGCAGACCGACGACAAGAAAAACTGACGACTGTGTTGCGCGAGTGCGAGAACTGATCCGAGAAAATCGGCGCTTAACAATCCGTGAACTCTCTATCGAGGTTGGAGTGTCTTATGGAACTTGCCAGGCCATACTGACGCAAGATTTGAACATACAACTTGTTGCTGCAAAATTTGTTCCCGCGAATTCTCACCGCCGAACAGAAGGAATGGCGCTTGTCTGTGGCAAAAAACATGCAGCAGGAAGAAGAGTCAGATGAAAATTTTATGGGGCAAATCATCACGAGCGACTAGACGAAGGGTCTACGGGTATGACCCGGAGACGAAACGTCAGTCTACGCAGTGGAAGTCGGCTGATTTCCCGGGGCCAAAGAAAACGCGCCAGGTGCGGTCAAAAGTCAAAGTCATGCTCATTGTTTTCTTTGATATGGAGGGCATTGTTCATTATGAGTACATTCCACAAGGCCAAACTGTAAACCAACAGTTTTATCTACAAGTTTTTAAAAGTCTGAGACTTGCTGTTTCTCGCAAGAGGCCATAGAAACGGGCGGCGGGTTCCTGGGCGCTACATCACGACAGTACCCCAGCAAACACAGCACATTCCATCCAGGTATTTTTGACAAGTCATGGCATTCCTGTCGTTCAGCAACCACCCTACTCCCCTGGCATGGCTCCGTGTGACTTTTGGTTGTTCCCCCCGTTTAAAAACGTTGTTGAATGGGAAGAGATTTGAAGACATTGACGCATTAAAGAAGAATGCGACAAGTACGTTGAACGCCATTCCAAAAGACTCTTTCCAAAAATGTTTCCAACAGTGGCAGGACCGTTGGAAGCAGTGTGTCAGCTCACAAGGAGGGTATTTTGAAAATTATTGAATATTTTTAGCCATTAGCAATAAATTGTAATTTTCACTCACCAAGTCTCGGTTTTTGATCACACCTTGTATGGGTCGAAATCCACATTCATCTGCAGAACTACGTGTTGTCCACTCAATCTCCATCATTTCTCCACAAGTATAGACAATACATTGGAACTGTTGATCGTAACTGATTACTGTACCTACTCATTGACAGGGTCATGTAACTGCCATATAGTTCCGCACTCTAACCTGCAGACTTGCACAAGTGGCGGTACACAGTTCAATATTCGCAGTGCCAAGTGGTTTCCATAAGTTGGCCACCTGTATACGTTGGACTTGTTTGAAGGAGATCACAGGTGGCCAACATAGACGTGTTTCATTGTAAAAATGTAATCTTATCCATGTACACGCCAGAAAGGCATACACGAGAAACGGAATTGTAATTCCCTCATTCTTAACCTTGACACTAAATGGAGATTAGTGTTCAGTCTCATGCCCTGGCCGCTTCACTCCCAGGAAATACCCGTCGCTGCTAATTAAACTGGACGAAATGTGGGGCGTTTCTGGAGAATAGCAAAATTTCAGTGCGAACCCAGGATCGAACAGCTCGTAGCACAGTCGCTGTACCGAATGAGCCACCCAAATACGCCACTATTACATCGCGTTTATGATAGACAAGTCAGTACGGAGCATTAGTTGAATAATACTGGCAGGGAAAAACGGAAGTATATACATGTAAAAGCAATCCCATTACAAGCCTGGACAGGCCCTTAGGGTTCCAGGAGAATGAGGTTCCCAGATATCAAGACAATCGGCACGTGAAGGTGGTAAGGTTGTCAGCCTTACGCAACGGCAGTCTTTACCCCCAGGAAATATTCCTGGTACTCATTTCTGTTAGAGGCTGAGTCAACCCCAGGGCCATAGTGCAGCCGGAAGGATTATGTCAATGAAAGATTCCAATGACACCATCGGAAATCGAACCCGCGACCTTACGACTTGTAGCGCAGTGCCTCAACCAACTGCGCCATCGCCGTACCCGAGTGTATACAAACACCGTGATAAATATTGTCCCGTAGACTGAGAAGCTTATCCCAAGTACTGACTCGAATAGCTGAAAGAACTAAATCTCTGTATCCGTGCCCACACCATCAAAATTATGACCATTCCTGTTATAACCCCACCAGCGTGTTACCGTACGAGAGAGGTCTTGGTTATAAGTTAGACAACCCTCTCTCCGTTAAGCGAATTTTCCTCCCTCATTACACGAAGGGTTTAGGTTAGTCGTCAGGCTCGTCTCTTTCTGTTACAACGTGTACCTTTGTAGCCAAAACAGGAGTTGTGGGGTTATAAGTTGAAAGATCCCATAATTATCACACACGCTCACTCACTGGCCAGAAATCTCTCATACAGCGCTACTTGGAGCAGATACTATATGTCGGCTATTCTGAAGGGTTGCCAATTGCGTGGTTTACAAAGCTTCAATTTTATGGATCCTATTTTACGAAAAGCAATAAACGAGTGCTCATATTTATTGCTTTTATATCCTGCCAGCTCTCTGCCTGTAACATACGAGTTCAGCAGGATAATATTAAAGACTCTGGTTGTTAGCTGAAATCGGGATTTCGAAAGACAACTTTCGACTCAGGCCTTGGTTATGAAGCAAAGTATAGAACGTCATTGCCCAAATGGATCGCGAAATACGACAAGACCTTATGACTATCAGCATAGATAAACGGTCTCAGACTGCCCCCGCGACTGGATAATCAAGCCTCCATAAAATTATTAGCGATGTTACTCCCAGATTATGTTATAGGAGTCTAGTATTCTGCCTCCTGTCAGATGAAACGAATGCGTCCATAACAACCTAAATACCTTTAGGTATTCTGAATGTCTACCCCCACACCCCTCCGGGCCAAAGGGGCCCTACTGGTCGCGGCATCTGCAGGGGCCTTAAATACCCCACTGCCTATGACGTCTTCCTACGTCATAAGTGGCTAAATAAAATGCGTCATGATCATTTGTGCTGTTTTAAGTGAAACAAAAGGCAATGACTGTAAGATCGTATTGATACTTATTATGGCACATCACTTTTACAGCAAGGTTTATAGAAAGAGTTTGGGGGACGTCGCACAAATTTACAAATTGCAGCACTGTGACAATCACAGTTTTGAACATAGCATTTCAGAACAAAGTAAATATTTGGTATCCGTGTTTGTTTGTTTGTGTAGAATTACCAGATTGAGGTCAATGAGGTGAATGGAATATGCAGTACATATTGAGAAGACGGGCAAAATGACACACAATCATGTTGGCAGAGCAGCCACGTCAGTTGGCAGCGAAAATGCAACGTTTCTTAGACCTTCTGTGCCCCAGTTATCAAGGAATGATTACGATACAGACAATTCTGCGTACGAACTCCTTGTCTGTCGCGTACCTGTCTTATTTCCATTCGAAAATCTCGCCACCATTGTTGTAATTCTCTTTGACGAGATTTGAGATTCTTGAAATCGTCACGTTTGGATTAATTTTGGCACGAAATTTTTGAAAGAAGTATGTTAAGAAGACAAAAATCGTAGCCGTTAGCCGTTTAGGGATTATACTGCAGGCACGTTTCAAGTATCGTTTAAGTTTTTAACGTGTTTGGTAATGAACAGGAGAATTTCATAAAAAGCGGAGAATTTCATATCAGTCTGAGCGGCTCTTAGCTTTTCATGAAGGCAGATAAAGGAGGTAGTCCGTTGTGTTTAGGCGAGGAGGATATCAAACGCATGCAGCTGAATTATACAGAAACAAGCAAATGGATTAATTAATACAAAATGAATGTACATGAATGAAGACGTAACTCACACGAAAGTGTTAACGCTGTATAAATAAAATTCTGCATGTTTGTGGTGAAGGCATATCAGAATTGTACTCAATTTTGTGGACCATTCCCACCCGTCTCTTGTATTCAAATTTAATAAAATACCACAAAATTAATTAGAATAATTCTGTCTAAGCAAAGCAAATGTTTGAAATTTAGGTAGGTACCTGGACAACGTGCCGATTCCAGTGGCAGCGCTGTCTAAGGCGTAGGTCTGCGGCCGCTCGCCTGCTGAGATTGTCGGTTCCAATCCCACCGGGGGCATAGATGTATGTCTGATATGAGTGTTGTGTGATGTCAGGTAGAGGTCTCTGCGACGAGCTGATCACTCGTCCAGAGGAGTCCTACCGACTGTAGTGCGTCATTGTGTGTGATCTAGAAGCCTCGTGAATGCGGAGGCCCTGGCCCCACTGGGGGATGGGGGGTGGGGTGTCGCGCCAAAAACAAAAACAAACCTGGACAACGTAAAAATAAATGGTTAATTGCAGTACAAGTAATGTAGATGGGCATAATACAAATGGTTATTATAACCTGGTGTTAATCAGTTGGCAGTGTCTAGAAACATGTACAAGGCCTGAACTCAAAAAATAAAGATCACCCTGTAACGTGACATTAAGGCACAGAGGGGAGGTAAAATTATAGCTCTACCTGTTCTTAACCCTCTAAAGACGAAGCGTAGACCGCTTTATTTAAAGACTCAAATCGTACCGCGCAGTAAACACTATTCAACTCGGTTATGAAAACCAATCAGTTTATGATGTAAGTGGCACAAGTCGCTGTTTGTTCTCAGATGAATACACAACACATAAATGCAGTGTGGGCAGAGCGTACAGTTGTTGAATGTTAAACTTGTTGGTGCATCACGTGACCAGTAGTCTGTAAAAGGTTAACCTAAGCGCTAGAAGGGGTGGGTGGTTAACGCTGTCACCGGCCACTTAACTCCCGAGGAAGGCGCCCCGGTACCAACTGTACAGAAGGCTGGGTGGACATCAGACTCGGTCTGGACAGCTGTTGAGCAGAAAAAATTCCTTGACCCCACCGGGTTCGAACCCCGAACCGCCTGGCCCGTAGCGATTCCCTATGCCAATTCGCGCAGCCCGCTCCCCTGAAATCGTCATTATCATCATCAAGAAAAATCCGCTCTAAGGAGTTATTAAACTCCATAACTGCCCAGATGTATATGACGGGTGCACAAATTCTGGGTGCCAGATCGCCTGTGCTCTAAAATTTGTATAGTGCCTCCTGATATCTGTGGGTTCTAAATATGGAACTTGCTTCATGTCACTGTTCTGGTGCACAGAATTTTGAGTTGCGTCCTAGATTTCTGGAAAATTTTTAATCCCTGCTATAAATATATATACGAGTGTATATATATATATATATATATATAAGGTAAAGCAGTCCCCTTACAGGCCTGGAGTGGCCCAGAGGGTTCCAGGAAGTTTGGTTCACAGATTTAATGACAACGGCACAGGATAGTGGTAGGGTTGTCAGCCTTACGCACCGGCCGCCTTTACCCCCAGGAAATACTCCTGGTGCTCATTTCTGTTAGGGGCCATAGTGCGATCGGAAGGATTTTATGTCAATGAAAAATTCCAATGACACCAGCTGGGATCGAACCAGCGACCTTCCGAATTGTAGCACAGCACCTTAACCACTGTGCCACCGCGGTCCCCATATATATATGAGTGTGTGTGTGTGTGTGTGTGTGGCCACACGTGTGTGTAGGTTTGTGTATCCTATACATTTATGTGTATGAATGTATCTAGGGGTTGATGTATGTATATCCTTCGGTGTGTTGTGTATGCGTGTTTGCGTTTTTACACTCCGGAGAATCAAAACGACCATGTACTGATGGAGTGAATGAATGCACGTTTCTATCCAATGTTCCCTGATTTCCGAAAGATCATTGTTTTTTGGAAGGTTTCCAGGCTTCGCCCGTTCGTCTTTCAGGTAACAGCAGCATGAAGATGAGCATGGGGCATTGATGGAAAGAACCTGGGCCTCCGTGGTAAGAGGCCGGCGGATAACCGCCTAAGTCATGGCTGACGAACCATTAGCACGTGGCATTCACTGTTACCCCATTTGTTTATTTCTAATGCCCGACCACCGTCTCTGTATTATGAACTATACATATATATCACTGCCTAGAGATTGTACGAGATTGAACGTATATGAATTACCGTTGCTACTAAACAATACTGGGAGTGAAACATATTCACACAAATCGGGAACAGTGCCAGGTGTTGGCTGGATATTCATCATGGGGTTGCCGGCCTGGCAGTGACTGGGCGAATATGTAGCACTGGACAACACGTTCTTTTCCAACAGGAAGTAGTAGCGGCCCCAGTTACTGCCACAATCCCAAGTCCTCGAGGAAGCCTTTATCAAAAATATAATAATTATACTATGTATTAATCATACAACATAACAATAACATGCAATAATAAAAATAATGAAATAATAATAATAAACGAATGAAGAGCAGGTATTCTTGAAGGTCAAGAATGGAAACATCAGGAGAAGCGGGAAACCGAGTACTCCTAAGGCTGAGGGAGGTTACTGCAACGAGGCAACTCAAAGCGGACCACTCACTCACAGTCAAAGCCACCAAGCCCAAAATACAGTGGAACATACAGAGGTAAAACAAAGAAGGGATTGGACAAAAGAGGAAATAAGAGAAGTGATATGGTGCTATATGTATTGCAGAGAGCATTTTACAGAAAATTACTTTATAAGAAGACGTGATAGAGTGTGTGCACAACTACACTTCAACATATGCGAGGAAACAGGGGTACAATTGTAAAAAAAAAACACTGGTATTAACATGTGCCAAAATTGGTAGAAACAAGTCTATGAGGCAAGGTAACTATATTGTGGAACCAACAAGTACAAACTGACAGAACTCTCCCCAACATCAAACCAGATTTTATAATCCGTGATAAGGAAAATGGAATATGTATGTTAATAGACATTGCAATCTCAGGAGACAGAAATGTGATTAAAAAAGAAGCCTACATGTTCTAAATTATAAAGAATTTACGATAGAAGTATAGTGCATGTGGAATGTAAAAACAAAGGTGATACCAGTAATAAGAGGGGCGACTGGGACTATTTCAAATCATTCCGAAAATACGTAAGCAACACACCAGGAAATCATGAAGTCAAGGAACTCCAGAAAACAGCCACATTGGGCACTGCACACATACTTCGGAAAGTACTAATGTAAAAGTACAATAGATTCAACACTGAAACTAACGATATAAGCACCATGAATAGCAACAACAGAATAGCTGCAACACTGTATTCCCTAGGGACATAGTTTGTCTCAGGA
>Ga0131853_10024843_pt1 | contig 10803 bp, 8 predicted proteins | sample TergutLab28metaG_FD_92764 | JGI IMG/M metagenome (GOLD analysis project Ga0131853, IMG submission 92764) | Labiotermes labralis P1 segment gut microbial communities from Petit-Saut dam, French Guiana - Lab288 P1 (version 2) (version 2) | ecosystem: Host-associated > Arthropoda: Insects >... | reverse complement strand
CTGACCACGTGACACCCCTCTATCCGCAAAAGTTGGCACTAACTTCGCCGACCGGCGGCGGCCGCTCTGTCGGTATAGTTCGCGTGCGGACTAAGGCCACGGAGTTTAGTTTAGTTTAGTTCCGCGACACTAACTAGCCGAAATAACAATTACCTAGCTTAGGCCTTACACAAGTCTGGATAGGTTCTGTCAAATGTTTTACTGTGCCCTATAAATTCCACTGAATCTTCTCGAAAACACATTTCTATTATTTAATTTTGCAAATACCTTCTTCAAAACTCTCGAATATTCTCTACAGTTTTTGCATTCTTAACTCCATCGACCAATAAAAACAAATTATATCGTCTAAGTACATTAGCAAATACGAGTATATTTATTGCAAACCCTTCAAAGTAGGGTCAATACTGTAGTGACCCGGCCTCGGGGACCCTTGGTTCCATCCCCGAAGTACGGCGCATGAAGGGGGAGAGTGGGCTTTGTCGTTTAAGAGTAAAAGCTCACGACAATCTCCTCTATTATTTTGATGATTACCTTTAATAACTGTGGTCATTAATGAAATAATCAGCACGAAGGTAAGCACACGAGAAAAGTTAGTTTCTAACTGACCGTTCTCCGAGAGATGTTGTCTGGGTCACCGATGTTGAAAAAATCCCCCGAGTTAGCAAACATCAGAACTAAAACACTGAGATGGCTGCTGCTTGTCACTGTATATCGCACAGCCCTCTTCTTACACACACAAAAAAACACAAGGTTTACAAAACGTCTCCCTTGTTCCTGCTAGACTAAACATACGTGCTAGAATGTGTTACATTTCTGCTGTCTGTGGTGTACTACTCGTGCTCAGTGAGCTGCAAAGAGCCCCTGGATGTTACAGTACATCTTACGATATTAAAAAGCCGTTTTCCTTTTGTCCTCGGACTTAATTTCAAACTGTTGATATCCTGACGCCATTTGTAACACTGAAAATGTATATTGAATCTAACGTATCATCTATTAGGCAGCCTGTATGTTATATGTCTGTCTTTGTCACGGCACTCAAATTTGCGTAATCAACATGAAATCCGTATCTGATGGCGCTGACTCTTGTATGCTTTCTAAAACAACACTACTTCTCCACGGTGATACACTTTGTTCGACAAAACCATTCTTCAGCCACACTTCTACATGTTTTTCTGGTACTTCACAACGTGTGATGACCTAAAAAGGTTTTTCTTCGTAGGTTAAACACTCCATGTCTGTATTACATACTTCCCTTTGTTACTGGATCATGCCACATTACTTCCTAACAAAACACACGTCGGCATTGTCTTCACACAACTTCGTCATCTTCGGGGAAAATTTTCTGTTTTGTCACATAACTGGCTACGACACTGAACAAGAATGAACAACAGCAGGATACCAAAAATAACGCTGAATTAGAACAAATGGAACAAGACGACTTGAAAGACCTTCGAAGAGACTACTATACGAGGCCGAAACAGGTCTATTAAGGTCTTACTCGTGACGAAAGATGATGATGAAATAATTGCCAAAATTAGCGTGTTGTGGTGCTCTGACTTACATAAACTACAGGAACATCTTGCATGTGCTCCATTCGACAACATTCTGTGGATGAGGCTGTTCCTTCATAAATGTACGTTAGAAATTTCTGTTTCTTCTAGTAACGAATTTGTTATATGAACAGGTATATATATATATATATATATACTACTAAATTGCCAAACGTTTCTTTAATATAAGCATAAGCTTGCGTACCGGACATTTTTTTTCAGCTGGAGAACATCTGTTTGGGCTTGCAGTCAGTTTACACCTGCTGCATGCAGCAGCACGCTAGCTGGCGATTCTGGTTTACTCGCCCGCTCCGGCTTTCAAACATCGTGCCAATTCTCACAATATTCACGCAATAAATTTTCGAGTTCCCATAAACTGTGATGCTAACGGATTCCTGTGACAGCCGGTTTCACGAGTCGTGAGTGCTGAGGAAGCTCATATTATTAGTCGCATGTGTACAAGCTAACATGCGTACGAAATGCATTGCGGGTAGAAACTCCTCTTCAGGGTCTGCCATGTTTCATATGAGCTTTTACTATCTTCGGGTGTCAACGAAGGCTTCGAGCTATTCTTACAGGAAGAAAAGTTACAGGTAAACCCATGACGTGCCTGTGCAGGCACAGAGGGGAGGCGGAGGTGTAGCTCCAACACATTCGCATCCACGGTGCTAGAAGTGGATGGGTGGTCAGCACCACGTCCCGGCTGCCTTACCCCCAGGAAAGAACCGGCACATATTGTATAGGAGGTTGGGTGGGCCTCGGAGCCCGTCTGGAGGAGTACAGAAAATCGCTCCCCTATCGAGATTCGAAGCCCGAACCGTCCAGTCCGTAAGCTGTCGCTATACCGAATACGCTATCCTGGCCTTCTCTTCCAGAAACAAGTACTAAAATGAGCGCCGCTAATTCAAAAGTACAAATTCAATCTTGATAAATATTTGCTTTTGATAGAACGTCGAAATGTTGGCTGGCGCGCGTTCTCGAACTTACATTTAGACAAAAGTCGAGCTAAGTGTGAGTAGAAATTTTGACTGAGGGCCCCTCGAGCCGCTATCTGCGTGCTTAACAGTAAAAACTGATATTTCCCTATTGTCTGTAGATGATTGCTGGAATAATTTCAGCTCCAAACTCACGTAAAAGTCCCTCTCACGAAAGCCAGTACTGCAAACGTTTCATGGGCAGACAATAAATAAACAGAAATTGGAACAGCGATCAGGTTACGGGTTAGATGATCCGGCTTTCGAATCCCGGCAGGACAAGAGATTTTTCTCTTCTCCCAAATGTCCTGTCCGGATCTGGGTTCCACCCAGCTTCCTATTCAATAGGTATCGGGGTATTTTCCCTGCATTTAAAAGCGGTAGGGGCAGTAAGTTTACCACTCACCTCCACCACCCAGAGCCTAAGAATGAATTGAGCTGTACGTCCACGTCTCTTGTACGCTTTCATGCAATGGACAGGGACTTTTTCCCTTCTCACCATTTTGGAACTTTTGTTTGAACCGACGTCGGTCAGTGATTGCCCGCTATCGCCCTCAGGAAAAAGTCACTGTTCTGGATGTGACCAGTCCTCGGCAGCATTAAATCGCGATACGAATAAAAAAATTCGAATCGGCCATGCACTACCTGCATGTCATCAGTCACGGCAAGCACATCATCTTACTTTGTACGAAATGGACCTGAGCTACCTTCTTCAACGCCTTTGTTGCCCAAAGCTGTATTTTCAGGAAACTGCACCATCTTACCATTTCGACTTATCTGCTCCACATCCTCATTGCCCTTCACCACTTACCTGACCGATCAAATTTTGGCAAGATGTAACCATTGTCTTGGCCTCGACAAGCAGCCGGTTCGTCATTCAAATTTTCTGAAATGCAGATTCATATTCCTGATTTTCTGGAATGGCTGGGTCTGCTGAAGGATTATAATCAACATTTGGTAAATTTCCTGCGTCCTTTGTTCTTTCTCCCCCAATATGGCAGCATCTGGCGGTTGCCGTTTCTTTGTGTCTGATGACGGGAAGCGATACACGCAAAGCGATGAACACAAATAACAACTTAAGAAATGGTCAAAATCACGCCAGTGTCAGTTGTACAATCTCATACAGAAGTGTCGGTTCTTCTTCCTACGCTTTTCACCTCAGGGTCAGCCAGTTAAGATGCAAATTTCAACTTCACTACCTCGACTGGACGTCGACATCCGCTAGAATTTGGCTTCAGAGATCAGTATAAGTCGTAATTCGATCGTGTACGAAATAGTGGAAGCAAGCTGCGGCCCTGTGGTGTTCTGTAAAAGACTCACGGTCACACACCCATCAGTATGGTTAGTCATTTTGAAATTTGGACGTACGGTGGTTTTCTTACTGTCATGTGAATTTAAGTATGAAACTGTTTCTACTGAGTTATATGTGAGGTAAACATATGGAGACTAAGGCATTGAATTCAGTATTTAAAATACTAACTCGAAAAACTTACACTGATTGGAATAGAATTGTTCATTGCTTTATCAGGCTCAACAATCTGAAGCTTGTTGTGTACAGAAAACGGAACAAATCGTTTAAAATACTCATTTCTCCTCCCCTCAGGGAGCTACATCAGTGATTAGTGCCCACTCTCTTTTGTGACATGATGCCATGTAGTCTGGTACACCAGACTGAAGGAACCTGCTGCCTTCATCTCCAGGGAAGAGAAGAAAAGATGGGGACAGCCGGTTTCTATCAGACATAGGTATATACCAGTCTACATGTCACAACAGAGATGGTAATAGTAAACTCAAATTTCTGTGGTCTACAAGGCAAAAAACATTGATTGATGCAGACACACTCAACTCATAATTTCCATTTCTCTATGGCAAATGGATTGTAACCAAACTACAGCGAGCTGTAGTCAGGGAAGGAGTGAATCTGGCCTTGCTGGAGGTACAAGTGGTCTTCTTAAACACCAGTTACAATTTGAGATGAAAGTGTCACAAACATGTTTATGGCACTGTTGCTGTGGTGTAGGTGTTACTTATATGATGATGCACACTCTGTTATCAGAAGAATCAGATGTGTTTGATATTAAATTTAAACAATTCCTTATGCTAAAATTATCCTTTGAGCCAACATATTATGCCATTTAATTATCCGTTAAGTGTAAAATTACCTGACAATTAATGATGTTCTGGGATTATGATCACTTAAGGTATTTACACATTGCATTAAAGTTAGGAAATAAGTGCATAACCTTGGGGTACAAATGCAATACATGTAGTCAGTATATGCAGCAAATGAAATAATCACAAGCAGTTTCTTTTACATGCTGTTTGCTAAAATGCACTGCATTAGTTTGAAGGTCATTTGGTTATTTGATCCCCAAAACCAGTCATCAAGTCACTGTTTATTTACCAGTAGTTAAAGCACACTATTTGTAAGCTAATCACTTTTTAACTATAATTCTTAGACATTTCGGCATTTGTCTACGACATTTTGTGGGAGTTCTTGACGTCTTTTGTAACACATCAAAATGACACAAGCACTTATTGATTCTAAGATCACAATTTTTTTTTAAACAGAATCCACATTTTACAATAACAGTTGAAGTTTATTGTTGTTATGTTGCACATTTTACTGTCTTTTATGCGTATCTGTGTGTACTTGACTATTAGACGGAATATGTGTAGAAAAAATTGTTATCTTAGAATCAACAAGTGACTGTGTCATTTTAAAGTGTCAAGAACTCCTTGAAGATACCATAAACAAGCACCATGACATGTTGGGGTTGTAGTTAAAAAGTGATTAGCTCACAAACTGTGTGCATTAACTGCTGATAAATAAAACTGATATGAAACATGATGCACAGTGCACACAATGTTAAAACAGTCAACATCAACATGTGTTAATGAAACTTGGCATCAAAAGCCAATAGTTAGTCTATTCATTCATTCATTCATTCATTCCATTGGCATGTGCAGCATGAGATGATTCCTTGCCATTCTCAGGAGCTTCTTCCATTCCTCTCTGCTATATACCCTTTCCCTCCACTCTTGTACACCAACTAGTCTCCCATCCTCCTTCAATTCATTTTGCCATTTATTTCTTTGTCTACCTCTCAGTCTCATTTCCAAATTCATATATAATACTTTTTGGGGAATTCTATTTTCTTCCATTCTCTGTCCATATCCAAACCAACATAATATATTTAACCTTACTGTCTCTGTCACAGTGGGTTTTTTAACCACTGCATAAATTTCTTTACTGATTAATATTCTCCAATTTTCTTTTTCATTATAATACACTGGGCCTAAAATACTTCTATAAACTTTCCTTTCAAAAATGTTTATATTTGCTTTCTATCTCTCTTTGTTAGTATCCAAGTTTCCGATGCACATGTTAAAGTTTTGTTTATTATTGTGTTCTTTAGTCTTAATTTTAGTTTTTTAGATAAATTTTTATTTCTAAAAAATTTGTGTAGCACAAAGTATGTTTTGTTGGCATTTTTTAATTATTTCTTGTAATTCTATTTGGTGAATGTTATCTGCATTAAGTATAACACCTAAATATTTAAAATTTTCAACTCTTTCAAATTATTTTTTATTTTTAATTGTCCTTTTTTTTTTGTTTTGTACTGTTTTTTTGTTCCACTATCATATATTTTGTTTTTCTTTGGTTTATGTGTAGACCTAACTTTCTGGCAATGTTAGCCTATACTGTATACCAGATAAATTTAATTTTGGTTCACATCAGACATCCACTACACAGAGCTTAAAACAAACTTCATCAATGTCTTTAAAATAAACAACTTGTACTGGAGACTTTTTCGATGCAGTGGATATTTAACAAAATGCAAGCAATGACCACCACATAATGGTACCCAGGAAGACTTTGTTGCATTCACATACTGTGAATGATTCACAAGGACACATTGTTTCTGACACTTTACAGTATGTTATCTGTAATAAAAAGATTGTTGTGTGTAGTGATGAGTTATCAGAAACAACATATTTAAAAAAATTGTATTAAACATCTGAGTACATGTCCCACTCATCTTTCAACTGTGATTCCGAACATATTGTAAACATAAAAGTTCTGTGAAGAATAAATGAATTCTGTTCTCCTTCGCATGCTTAACTTTGTATCACAAGGCCAGTCAGAATGAGGCAATGGTCACTTACATCCATCTAGTGGTGTGGTCCAGAATGTGTGGAAACTTCTTTGAGTGTCCCCAACACACAAGGTTTGGTACTTTGGAAAATGGCAAATTTTATTACTACATGCATGTAGACCTACACAACTCCAAGGTGCAGAGTTTTTCTTACAAAGCTGGTATGTAGCTACATAGCTGTTAACATACTTCCTGCTTTCATGGGCCTCAAACTTTGTTACCACAGTCACAAAAACCCACCAGTGCACCTGCCCAGAAGCAATTCAACTCAATCTGCACTCGCACATCCTGTTTCTCTAAGATCCATCTTAATGTTATTTTCCCACATCTGCATGGGTCTACCAAGTAGTCTACTTTCCTCAGGAATGGCATTTTTCTCAACATATTTCTTGTTTCTATGTAAACAAAAACTACTGTCTTCACTTATTAATATTTCCAAAATGTTTTTTGAATGGGTAGAAGTGCAGGAGACAAATCTTGATTTGTCACAAATAATGTGCCACTTGGGTTGTAGAAAAGAAACCTCAAGTATTCTAAAAACACATATGTATGATCAGCAAGCATGTAATGTGAAAACAACTAACTCCTAAAACTGTCTTTTCTCTTGACAAAATTGTTGCATGTAGCAGCTGATACCTGTCAAAATGTATACCATAAGAAACTCTTATTTATATTAATTATTTATATTTAATTATTTATAATTATCTTGTCACAGTTATACAGTGTTTATTCTCATTCTATGAGAGTATGTCATGGTATACTGAACATCATATTTGTTGCCGAGTTTAATGATAATAAAAGAGTGCTTCTATTAACCATCCTCTAATAATGAATAACAGGCCAGTAAAATGGGCATTTCAAGGCTAACTGAAACATCAGTCCCTTAACAACATAACAAGCTGGAAGGCCACATGTGCTGAAAGTCTAGTGAAGTATGTGCTGCATGAGTGAACAAAAAGACAATTTCAGTTAGACTGTGTGCCTGTGGACTCACTCCAACTGTTTCAGGATTGTACTAAATGGTGGGTATTTTGTATTAAGTAACTAACACTTTGGTCACAGACATATATCGTGGCCCACCCTTTGGCATTGTTCTAATTCTATTCCATCCTCAACTTAACTCCTTAAATTTCATCTCCCTCTTTGTTCTTTAACGCAGATATTTTTCAAAAGTCTTCCATACAAATACTCTTTATGTATTCCTTGACCCACCATCATAGCTACATTCCCAGTCCATCACAGAAACATACCACATTTTATTATGCTGTCAAAATCAGGTTGTCTATATCAAATATACAGCCCCTTATTGTTAATTATTATAAATTTCTCTTTAAATACTAAGGCTAACCTGAATTAGATTGAAAGATTCAGTTTGTTCTGCACAGTAAACATAATCCAACTTGCTTACACCAAGACAGGCTATGTACATATAACAAAGCATTTAGGCACATTTTTGTAACCACTGTTGATGTGGAAAAGCAGTGATACATATTCTGTGTGTCTGGCTGTACTCTTACTTATCTAGCACAACAACACATGCGCCATATTATATTGTCATCTGTGTCTTGTCCAGCTCTAGCATATTTTTCCACATTATCTTAATGTAAAGCATCCATTACTCTTGTCAGATTTTAATGAAACTTGAATTTTCTTGACAAATTTTTGGAAAATCCTCAAATATCACATTTCATGAAAATCCACTGAGTGGTTGTTACATGCGTACAGATGGAATGATGGACAGACAAACGTGATGAAGTTAATAATTGCTTTTCACAACTTTGCAAACACACCTAAAAACCAGTCAGTTAATGCTGCAGAGGGAAATACTTGGTTTGTTCTGAGAACCATACAAAACACATAAATGTACTCTGCAGGGAGAACATACTATCTTGTAATCTTAAACACATTAACTCAAGAAATGCAACCTGGAGGAGGGAATTTGCCTCATTACTAACAACATATGATCTATTACACACACTAAATATTGCAACAAGAATTCAAAAGACTCAAGTACTGCCACTAATAATATATTTGTGAATAATAGTATACTAAAGTTACCTTCTGCATCTCCAATAATAAATTGTCTATCAAAGCAGATGCTCAAATTCTCACAAATAAAAAATATATATGCCCAAAAAAAAAGTTCAGGCATGACTAAAAAAAAAAGAAACATGGAAGTCTGTCTATAATGATAAATATCCTAATCATATGTTTTAACTCAATGCTGCGTACTCTCCTAAACATCTTCCAAGCTAGCTTTTCATTTCAATAAAAAGTACAGAGAAAAAAAACGACTGGATTACGCAAGGAATAAAAATATCTTGCACATATAAAAATGAGACTCTCTACCTTTCCTAAGAAAAACAACGATCCAAAAGCAAAAGCACATTATATTAAATACTGTAAAGTAGTACAAAAAAAGAAAAAAGAAAGAAAGAAAGTTATAAAAGAAGCTAAGAAGCAACACTACAGTAGACTTAAAGCAAAATCTAATAACCAAGAACAACATGTAACATTATGAAAAGATAGAAGTGCATTCAGTAGAACAGGTGTCCTCCTTCCTTGTGGACGAGCAAAAATTAAAGGACTCGAAAGACAAGGCCAACGCCTTCAAAATCTTCTTTACAACTACTGAAAAATTAAATATACAAAAAGGAGATGCTATCTCAATACTAAAGTATTCATTTCCTGGAAAGATGCACCGCACAAAAATAATTCCAATTACTGAAGCTGAGATAAAAACTTTAATATATTCCCTCGAATCCAGAATAAAACATTACGTTATGATGAAATAACAAGTAAAATACAAAAAGCTTATGCATTTCTCATCAGTCACCCATTTAGCTACATTTATTATCACTTGCTACATACAGGTATTTTTGCCTCAGTGTCTTAAAATTGTGGTAGTTAAACTACTCTTCAATAAAGGAGACAAGATTAGTATGACAAATTATAGGCTTATTTCACTATTAAATGTTTTTTCCAAGGTATCTGAGACAGCTATGCACAGTAAATTAAGCTGTCATCTTCATGATAAGAACATACTGGCCACACAGCAGCACGGTTTTAGTAAAAAGATATCTACTGAAAATGCTGCCTTCAGAATAACAAAGAGTATATATTTAAGTCTATTAACCAAGAAATGCATGTTGCAGGAATTTTCTGTGGTTTGGCAAAGGCTTTAGATTGCATGACTGAAGATACTTTTTACCTAAATGACATTTCTATGGAATTCGAAGAGTGTCTGAAGACTGGTTCAGGTCCTATTTAACTAACAGAAGACAGAAAGTTGAAGTAACATCCTCATTCAACTCAAAATTCCCTGACTGGGGTACACTGAAACATGGAGTTCCCCAGGGATCAATTCTAGGACCTCTACTGTTCATAATATATATAAATGAACTTTCCCTGAGAATAAACTCTGTATCAGAACCAATATTATTTGCTCATGATACTAGTATTAGAATGTAAAGCAGATATATAGGAGATTTCTGCTCATTGTCAAATTTGGTCCACTCTCAAACGATTAAATGATTTGTGGCTACTAATTTAGTTTTAAATTTAGATAAAACTAATATAATGAAATCCATAATAACGAATTCACCACATTCTATATTACATACTGGTTATTAAGCAAAGCATATAGAAGAAACAATGAATAAAAAATTTCCTGATTTACAAATTGATAGCCACATAAATGGTTCCTAAGTTAAGTGGAGCATGGTATGCCATTAAGTCGAAGGTCCACATCAGTATCATTAACACACTCAAATCAACTTATTATGCATACTTCCATTCTGTTATAAGATATGGAATAATTTTTTGGGGGTAACTCTTCCAACAGTGGGAAAATTTTCACTTTACAAAAGAAAAACATCAAAATTATGGCTGGTGCACAACCCAGAACCTCATGCAGAAGTCTATTTAAACAATTAGAAATTCTACCTGTGCCATGCCAGCATATACAAACAACAAACTCCGTGGCCTCAGTCCGCACGCGAACTATACCGACAGACCGGCCGCCGCCGGTCGGCGAAGTAAGTGCCAACTTTTGCGGATAGAGGGGTGTCACGTGGTCAGCGCAACGGGTCCCCACAGCCGTTAATCTCTGTTTTCTAG
>Ga0131853_10024842_pt1 | contig 10803 bp, 5 predicted proteins | sample TergutLab28metaG_FD_92764 | JGI IMG/M metagenome (GOLD analysis project Ga0131853, IMG submission 92764) | Labiotermes labralis P1 segment gut microbial communities from Petit-Saut dam, French Guiana - Lab288 P1 (version 2) (version 2) | ecosystem: Host-associated > Arthropoda: Insects >... | reverse complement strand
GCTGCGTAGTTTGACTAAAGTTACTCTTGTGATATATGTTTATGATGTGAATGGTATGATGGCAGCATGTCGTTTATTGTATACGATGGTTTTGGATGTGGTGTTGCCTGTCTTCCCCGTGTCCTTCGTTAGCTGCAAGGACACTGGGAAGACAGGCAACACCATATCCAAAACCATCGTATACAATAAACGACATGCTGCCATCATACCATTCACATCATAAACATATATCACAAGAGTAACTTTAGTCAAACTACGCAGCTTCCTGATGATGGTTGGAAGAAACAACCGAAACTTGTCGGAGAATTATGTATGACTTTTTAAAATGTTTTTAACCAAGTGAGGTTTTATAATGTTTTAATAACAGTGTGCATGTGTTGGTAATTCAAATAAATGTATACCTGTACATGCCGTTCAATACTTGTGAATTATGAATTGATTCAACATCTGTTAAGAGTAAAAAAATAAAATAAAACAAAGCGATGGAAGGATGGTTAGGCACTAAGTGAATCCAGTGTGGACTGTATTCATGTGGCTCAGTAGAGGGTCCAGTAGGGGAATCTTGGCCGCACGATAATGAACCTTCAAATTCTACAAAACGTGTGTTAATGTCTGGACTAGCTGAGCACCCTCTGTCACCTCCAGAAACGCTCGGCAGTATGGACACCGATTACAGATCATAGCAATGTCAGCCTGCCATGCTAGCTGCTGTAGTATTTGCCAATTCCTCTCTTTTGTGGTGCAACACAACTTCAGCCGTCTCGCCCTACTTCTCAAGAAAATGAATCCAGTCGCTCATTGTCCAGTGAACCGCCGGTACAGAGTGTCTCAAAAGTTGAATTTCACTTTCGAAACTTTTAAAATTACAAAACAAGGTACACATAGAAGGTCGAAAACGACTGATAGGTCAGACTATCCAAACCGGAGGCAGATCACATTATCGCCTTCGAGAGTTCGTCTCAGTCCCTAAATGAAAATGTAAGAACAAACCTTAAGACAAGACATGGCTTCATCAAGATTCTATCCCGCTCGCCGTTCACAACCATCCTGCCATTGAACGCCATATATAATGTGCGAAACTGATAGTAAAATGTCCGTAAGAACCAAGAAACAGGCCTAATTGCCACCCATTAATAACTAACATTCTACCAGATACAATTCACAATATGTATATATATAGAAAACACACGACAGCACGTGTGGAAGAGTGACAGCTAATTCATGTCCACGCAGTACAGCAGGCCTACATACTAACAAACCAAACAAGAAGGGACATTAAGAACTTGAGGACTTAACATTTTGGTCACTTGTAATATAATTGTCTATTGACCTTATGCTGGAATAAACAGTAGTCATTTTCATTTACTTGATAAAATGCATGTCTTCATACTGACAGAAGGCTGGCCGTTCTCCGACATTACTACGTACATATAGAAAGTTTTTCACAATGTCTATAAATGAGTTGCGGCAAAATATCTCCATCAGATTTTACGTTTCCTTTATCGGTGCTGAATGACAGAAATGTGACCTATAAACGGATTTTTTCCTGTGATTCTTCACTCTATACATCGCCCGTGGGCGTTTAAACCCGATAACAATTCTTGGTGGAAACAATTTAAAGCAATGTGTAAAGAAACTTGTCTTGATATTTCAACGAAAGAAAGCAGAATTGGGCCGAGTAAGCCGGCTAAAAAGGTTAACGCTCTGACTTTTATTCGAGAGGAGCCCACTCGAATCTCAGTACAGACACCAGATATCCTGACTGAGGTCCTTGTCATTTTTCTCAGCCTCCAGATAAATGTTGGGACAGTAGTCCTATTAGGTTAGAAATGCTCCCTTCCAAATCACCTCCAGTCATTCACCAATAATCCCCTTACTCGGTACTGTGCAGTCTTACTGACAGCGTTATAAAATAAGTAGCAGAGTTCACCCTATTGCCTGCAATGAAGGCACAGAGGGGGTGTAGAGACTTAACTCTACTCTTCTTTAACCTCGGTGATAAATGGGGTGGGTGCTTAAAGCCAAGCCCCGGCCGCTTTACCTCTGGGCACGACTCAGTGCCTATTTCATAGGAAGCTGTGTGGGCATCAGAGCCGGTCCGGATGGGTGCCGAATATCTCTGCCCCGCAGGGATTCGATCCCCGGATCGTCAGCCCCGTAGCGAGTCGCAATACCGATTACGCTCTCCCGGCCCCCACCATGAAGTGGTACAGTAAACTGAATTTTAATTTCGGCTTTTGGATATTAACGAGTGGGTAAGGGAAAAAATGTTAAACGTAGTTATTTCGAAAGGAGGAGACATTCCATGGCCTGCATTTTCTCCTGACCTCTCAGTGTGTGATTACTTTCTTTGGGGGTACCTCCAGTGTAAAGTGTACCTTACAAAACCACGTGACATTGATTAGCTTAAGAATGCAATAAAGGGGGAAATTACAGCCACATCAAACATGGTGAGAAAAGCAATGAGCACCTTACGTGACAGACTGGAGCAGTGCAGGCGAGATGGTGGAACACATCTAAGATACGTGCTCTTCAGGAAGTAAAATATGTGAGAATAATGACGTAGTGTACTCAGATGGCATTCTTTTGCTTATTGTTCTATATAAAAAATGTAATTCAACTTTTTAATTTAATTTTGAAAATCGTCAGTTTCCCGTGATCCACACTGTACAAGAAACGACAGCGCACGCACGAACAGAAACGCCACATTCCTTCTACTGCACAAGAAATCTGATCACAGTAGGCGTGAACAAGAACCCACCGACCAACATGCTGTGCAACTAAATAGAGTGTTCTCTTATTTCATGACTTCTAAACGTCCTCCACAAACTACATACACGATGATATTCTAACAGAATTTCTTTATAAATGACGACTGCCAAAAATATTCCGAATTTCAGTTCATGAAGATAAATTCAGTATGTAAAAAAAAAGTAACAGTCCCTATGCATGCCATTATGGCTTTCTGAGAAAGTATACAAATAACTGCACTCCCATTTAGCCTTGGCACTAGATGGAGGTTAATGGTCAGCTTCCCTTTCCGACCACTTTACCTCCAGGGAAAGAGCACCCGGTACTCATTGAATAGAAGGCTTGGTGGATAGCAGAGTCGGTCTGGACGATCTAGAGTCTTTGCACCTGCAGGTTGCCCAGCGCACAGCCTAGTCACTATACCGACTATGCTATCCTGGCTCCTGATATTCTACGAATATAAGCTATTTATATAATAACGTACCTATCCGTATTAATACTTAATTATATATTTAGGAATGTAGAACAATTTCATTACACATCAAACCGCAAGCTGCAAACAGTACGCACAGGAAATATGTTCCGACTGTCCACTATGCACATCTTCTAATTACGCCAAGTTCATTTGTATATATCCTTCTTATGTTCTTCGTACTCATCTTTTTACGGATTAGGCGCTATATCGATACTGTAGCAATTCAGAATTTACCTCCGATGTTACACATCTTTGCAGGTATTTGCGAGGATTGCTTCAAAGATGGGTCGGTCCTTCTGAAGGCCTCCGCTTAACAGGATAACACAAAACAAAAAAGCGACATAAACAATAATGTCTCGTTGTAGGTTCGAACCCCAAAATCTCAGTCTTCGACAGTACGACCAAAAGCCGCACAGTCAAAGTAATCGGCTACTAGATGCCGTAGACGCTGATGCCCAAAAATGTCAGTATTTTGACCGGCGGGGTTCCGCGTTTACGTAACCCACATTTTCCCGTAAGAAGCTCGGCAAAACGGCGTTTCCCTACATGCCGTGATCACTCAACCCTTTTTCACCGCGTTAGACGAGGGATCTCTGTACCTCGTATCTAAAGTACGGTACAGGCCTAAATTCCAGCGAAAAATATACATAAGGGCATTACAAGCCGCTGCTGCAAAGATCTTTGAGTTAGGGACATCCGTTACACGAATTAGTGTAAAGCAAAAAAAAGCGTACGTTAGTGACAGTGGAGCAAGCTCACAGCGCACAACTTAATGTAAAACCCACGCCTCTTCACGGAATTAAATGTAAAATTTCATGGGAAACTAAGAGTTCGTATATTATACTCCGTGTTCCGGGTGGAAACGGTCCGTCTTCGAGATTGTTTCAAATGGATGCCAGCGGAAAACGTTCCGCGTTTATCAAACTGTACCCCTGTCATGGCGGGTTAAGAAGTTACAAGCATAAAATTTATATAATTTATATCGACAGAGTAACTGGTAAAAAAACTGGTTGTCATGAAACTACAGTTAGGTGTACCTTAAATGCTCCACCTACCAAATGTGCAGTCAAGTAGAGCCAGCGCGAAAATATGAACCCTTCAAAGCTTAGCATGAATGGACCATCAAGTTTAAAATTTAAAAAATCTACATTCTGTTCAAACAATATATTTATGAGTTTTGCGTGGGCCTCAGAACAGAAAGGGATCATTTCCCTATACAACACTGGTTTTAATAACACCGACACGGTGTTTATTGCGAGGTACAAACCGAGTCCTTCAGCGTTTCAGGCTAATCCTAGTTACAGCAGCAGCGGAAACTACTGTACCAGGCCTGGACTGACAAGAGGCACTGTACATGTTGTACATTGTACCTAATTTGTTTTAAGTATTGAAAAAACAATACATAGGCTAAGACAAAACATGTGAGTATGCTTGCAATCTCTTTGTACCAACCAATACACATATACAAAAGTCATTCCGTTACAGGCCCGGTGTGGCCCAGAGGGTGGATAGAGATATAGCTCTACTCTTCCATGACCGCGGAACTAGAAGGGGGTGAGTGGTCAGCAGCACGCCCCGGCCGCATTTTACCCCCGGGAATGACCCGGTACCCATTGCACAGGAGGCTAGGTGGGCCCCAGGGCCGGTCTGGACGGGCGGAAAATCTCGTCCCCACCGGGATTCGATCCCAGACCGTTCAGCCCGTAGTCAGTCGCTATACCGACTGAGCTATCCGACCCACAGTAGAGGTATAGCTCTACTCTTCCATGACCGCGGAACTAGAACGGGGTGAGTGGTCAGCAGCACGCCCCGGCCGCAATTTACCCCCGGAAAAGACCCGGTACCCATTGTACAGGAGGCTGGGTGGGCCCCAGGGCCGGTCTGAACGGGCTGAAAATCTCATCCCCACTGGGATTCGATCCTGGACCGTCCAGCCCGTAGGTAGTCGCCATACCGACTGAGCTACCCGAATCACAAAGTTGTATTAATAGTATATTCAAATACAACGGGGATGCCTTCCTTAAAAATTCTCTTCAGGTGTTCCAGCTAAATTTCTGCATGCCTTTACCCTATGATAGATGACCACCAACCCTGTTGTACGTCTGCTAGTTTAGTCGACACAATCGCAGTTAACCTTGTCTGGTCCATACGCAACGCCAGCACGAGCCATTCACCAACCGCCCTAGGAACAGATGGGAACGGCTGATCCGGGTACTGTTTTCTATCTTCAGTACTTTTCCAGATCTCGCTGTATGGAAGACATGACGTTACTGCAATAAATAACATGCATATACACATTAAGCATTATTTTGTCTCACAAGTCGCATTACTCTCCACTCAGACCGTTTCGCATGACAGAAAACGCAACGTTTGAAGCAGTTCCAATTTGCCGTGGGCTGGGGTCCAGGAGTGTTAAGTTCAATATTTTGCAATTAATATCAGTTTTTAGTCACTATATTTAAAGGCAATAGCGATGTTTTCTTTCGACTAGATGACCCGTCACATTCGGTACCGTACCTTGGATTCCTGGGCCCTGTGCAAAGCTTACCAATGGACCCTTCGTACGAATGAAGTTTAGTACACAAGCACTTTTCATACAACTGTCACACACAGAATTAGTTTTCAAATAAAACAGATATAATTCATTTTCTTAATCAACAGATCAAGAGTTGGTAATTTTTTGACTCCTTCCTCTTCTATATTATCTTTTTTTTTTTTTTTGCGCCCGACTCATTCCTTTCTATTTCTCTTAATTTTATCTGAAACGAGAAAACTTGTATACAAATACACGCAAAACGGTTACCAACCCTTAGTAGTATTCGCGCGAAGTTTATTTCTCGAGAATATGCATGATTTTGCCGCAACAGTACTTACGTTCAGTTAATGTAAAAAAATAATCTGTTGGAATGGATTCGTGGGCCCCTATGCTTTGCACATTCTTGCAATATGGTAGCTAAGACCCTGGTCACTTCTTAACAAGCACGGAGTTCATTGCACGTCGAAGTTTTACAAGGTAGGTGACTGGCGACTATTGTCAGTAAAATAACGTCCACATTTACAGATGTCCCGTACGTCTAGAACCCTAACATAAATTACGAGGAAACCCCACTTTCCCACCCAATTTGCACAGCATGACCGCCATTACATCTGACACACAAGCCAAATAACCTCGATGTTATTCTTCATTACTCAGTGACATACTAAGTTACTTACACTGTCATTCCAGACTTATGCGGTTAGTGCAGTGACTTGGCTGCAGGCCGAACGAGCCATTTTTCAAATCTCGGCAGGGGTAGATCTGTTTCTCAACCAAAACGCAAGAGATCAGCTCCGGGGAACACCCAGCCTCCTATCCAGTGTTTAGTGGAGGATCTTTCCCCTGTGGTAAAGAGGCAGCGGAGTAAGGCTGATCACTCAGCTTCATCCAGTGCCGTAGTTACGAATAAGTGGAGCTCCACCTCCACTCTACCTATATGCCTTTATGACGTGTATAGGGACAACTTTACCCTCCAGGCTTACAGGACACCTGTGTATGTGCCACTACTGTTAAGCGGCTATACTACGATATCCTTTCAAAGGGCTGGCCAGGAATGAAACTTGCTGTTTTTATCCCCAGCCCTGTAATGGCTGATATTGTCTTCCTGTCCGCTCTATCCCTTTTTAGGCGCGTTCGCAAATTGCGAAAAGCAACTATTAGCTTCGTCATGTATATCAGTCCGCATGGGACAAGTCGGCTCCCACTGGACGGATTTTCATTAAGATCGGACAAGAATAAAGGGTACTGTACATGAAGACAGATGTACATTTTTTATATCTCGCTCGTTTCTTCTTAGAACGAGAAATGTTTCAAACATTGTAGAGAAAATCAAAACATTCATTGTGTGTTCAGTAACTCTTTTTCGAAAATCGTGCCGTTTATGAGATAATATGTAAAAATATTTTAGAGAGGGGTAGGCCACAGATGACAATATGGCGCATGCGCATTGCATGCTGGATACCTAATGCTACAAATACACACTCCAGTGGCGTACCCTGGAATTTTGTTCGGGGGGGGGGGGTTCAACAAATTCAGTTGAGGACAGAGGACAGGGATCTAGGGGCGGTACCCCCCTAGTCAGGGGTTCTGGAGGCAGCTGTAATTTCGTACAAGAAATTTAATTTCATATAGTAAAATCTTCTTAATTTTTGGTACTTTAAGACTCTTTATGATGACAACAAATTTATTTGTCATTGCTAATGTAAAACAATTGCGAACCTAGGTAGTTTTAGAATTTTACTGCCTTTTTTCCGAACATCTTGGGGCGTTGGCGTCCTAAATTCAGCAATTTTTAACAGTTTTCACAATCGGGTTGAGTTTGGAGCGATTTTGGAGGGCCTTCGGAATTTCGGGGGGGGGGGGTTGAACCCCCACCCCCCCGGTACGCAACTGACACACTCAGGTTGTGTAAAACTCATTGTTTTTCCTCTGCAACAATGGCTGCACAAACGCGCCTCAATGTTACGTTACACGTACTGTACATTGTTTGTCTCGTTAGTCTGCAGCAGTCATTAATAAATCTGTGGATCCTAAAATACGGTACAGGGACTCGAAAATCGTATTCATCAGAATTGGCACATTAACTTCTAATGATCAAACTCTGAATGAATGGCGAACATCAGGAGAGAAACGACATTACAGTCATGCTGATCGTACAACATCCGTTCCGCCATTAAATAACATTAAGTAGGCCTACTATTTAAAATCTTTGATACTCTAAAAAAAAAATAATTGCCGTGCAAATATTTGTATTTTCGAGCAAACACGTGAATTTGTTTCACACACACACACACACACACAGTCTCTCAGTACTGCTGAATATTTTTTGGATAACAACGATGTTTTGCAAGTAACAGTAAATATAGAGCTATTTATAGAACAGTTCATTGTACTACGAAGAAATGCTGCTTGTGTGTCATGTTAAGTAACCCGTTAAAAGGGAATCAACGATGAAAAATTGTTTTAGAGCATTGTGAAGCAGCAAAAATACTAAATGAAGCAATGCATACAAATTATTTACTCTAGTATGTCTCTTCAAAGTACAGAATAAATTCCAAACATTTACGACCAGTTTACATGTTAAAAAATGAAATTAATTTCGTTTCGTTTAAAAATAAAGATTAATTTTACATCGACGTGGGCAAGCAAGACTCAATGCTATGTAGTAAAATGGCTTTCTAATCACGACATGGAAGGAAAACAGTTGAGTGCCAACCGTGACTAAACAAACCAACAAACAGACCGCTCACTCTACTTGCTTCGTAGACTCTAGTGACAAAAGAAAACGCCGTTCACTGCATGTGGTCTACTTTTGTTACAGGAATACGTAGAAAATACCTGCCTGTAATTCCAATACGTATAACTAAGAGCAGTTTGCGCATGCAGCAATGTAGGTTATCTCCACGAAGCAAAGTGAAAATATCGCCACGTTTTCCAGCTACCCGAAGTTGAAATGTCTCTCAAAGTAAGTCCACTCTAAAAACAACAGGTAAGAGGAACACAAGAAACTAATCGAACTAACGTTGAACGATAGTAAAGATTTCTCGAAATTCAGTCACGCCTGTACGAATAATTACCCAGCCCTGGATACCCTACTCTTTATGCAAAGGTTTAAAATTCCAATACGACTCCATCGTAAGGGAAAATCAACGACTGGGTTTAAAAGAACGACTAGTATAGGTTTATAGTTTGATTAGACGTAGGGGAAAGAAATGTTCTCTTGCACAAATATAATTTTTGACCCATAGAGTCATTTACAAAAGTTATCACGTGTGTTCATTTTATGTCGAGTACTGGAAATGTAATGACGAAATTAGGGTTGTGTATGGGAAGATGCAAAAAGTAAAGTCTGAAAGTGCCTCAGACAAACGTTTCACAAACTCACATAGACAGCAAACACATATAAGAAAAATACAGAAATGGCAAACTTCCACTGAACTCCTACCTACCCACTCAGAACACCACAAAAATATCCACACAAAGTAACAACACTTTCCAAAACACTAACGCAATTTACGACTCTCACAGCTTATTAAATACCGAAATCCACTTCCAATGCACACATTCCACCCTACAACATGGCCAGAACACGATGACAACTCGCGAGCAACTGGTCGTACCGTTATGCTACTCAAGAGCACCAGAGAACAGCCTACTTGCCGAGTGGCACTTTGTTCAGCACAGCCTGTACTAACTACACTGTCTGTCCAACCAGCCACACACAACACATTCTCCTCTCTCTATCTCTCTCCCTCTCTCTCTCCTTTCTCCCAACATCTTGCGAGGTTCAACTAAAAAGATAAACCCAGACCACAGTTCGTACAGCAAACCAGTGTGTATTGCGGATTGTATATTTCAAGGAGAAGCGTCAATGCACTTCAGATACAAACCTTCGGAAGTAAACGACAAGTTTAGACGTCCTGGACCCAAGTCTTTACAAGACATTTTATTCGCCGTTTAATATGTTTTGTTAATTTCACCCAAGTAAATCTGTCAGCTCAGTAAAATTTTAATATGGACTCGGGATACAAGTAATTTGAAGCAGCACAATCTATCCTTATAAGCCGATATGTGCTCAGAGGTCAAGAAATTCTCTGCTTTTCACGGGCGCGAAATCCTCGTTACCGTGACCACAGGAGCCATACATTGATAACTTGCAGCACTCCATTTCAATATTATTCCGTCACCCGCGTCCTGAATACTTCTGTGGTGCACAACACGTGGTCCAACAAACTCCAAAATCAATAATAATCATTTTTTATTTATTTTCCCCTACATGTTTCGACCTCTACAAGGTCATCATCAGGGAGGCATGTATCTGAAGCATATAGGTGGAACATAAGTGACAAATGAATATTTATTATTGACTGTGCAATGTGTTGGATCAAGCACTGTTTAATCAATCTACTGCAAGGAATATGGATAACATTACATTTGCAAATGCCCAACAGGCAAAGACGACCTCCTTGATGATGACTTTGAGAAGATCGAAACATGTGGGAGTAACATAAGTGACATATGACTCTTTATTACTTACTGCGCAATCTGTTACACCAAATAATGCATAATCAATCTACTGCACCGAATATGGATTACGTTGACCTATGTGGTATGTTTCCTTCGGGTTTCGGACAAAGCAGTGTATTTCTCGTATGTTCTTCGACGAACAGCCTTCCAACTACAAGCACTTTTGGAGCGTCCGTAAATGTAGACGAAGTTCGCTCAGTAAGTCACTGAATTAAGCAAGGTTTTATTCTACACAGTATTACAGAACTAGGATTTTACAAGGGATACTTCTGGAAGCAATAAACCTGTAATCTCTGGAGCTATACAGTGGCATTATATATATATATATATATATATATATATATATATATATATGACCGCCTCTGTGGTCTAGTGGTCAGAGTTTCTGGCTACAGATACAGGGGTCCCGGGTTCGATCCCCGGCGCTACCAGATTTTCTGAGTAGTAGTGGGTCTGGAACGGGGTTCACTCAGCCTCGTGAGCCTCGTGAGGTCAATTGAGGAGCTACTTGAAT
>Ga0131853_10024841_pt1 | contig 10803 bp, 12 predicted proteins | sample TergutLab28metaG_FD_92764 | JGI IMG/M metagenome (GOLD analysis project Ga0131853, IMG submission 92764) | Labiotermes labralis P1 segment gut microbial communities from Petit-Saut dam, French Guiana - Lab288 P1 (version 2) (version 2) | ecosystem: Host-associated > Arthropoda: Insects >... | reverse complement strand
TTTCAGCAGATTCGCCAGGCGCTCCCCGTACAACCTCGTTTTCCCTCGCTGACCTGTGAAGATCGCGTCCGGGTCGGTGTCCGTGTCGCTCTGACCTGGAATAAGTTACGCGAGTGTTCACAGAGCGTCAAACTGCCTGGTCGGACGTTCGACCTGTCACGTTTCCGCAGGTCGGATGGTGCGATGTCCGGCAGATTTGCCAGTTTCACGATTTGTGACGCCGGGCACATCGTATTTCGGGGCGTCTAGTCCCCCGCGATGCGACGGATGTCGCCGCCCAGGCCGGCTAGGTCCTCGACGAACCTCGGGTAGCCGCGATCGATGTGGTAGACGTCGTGCACCTCGGTGACGCCGTCGGCGACCAGGGCGGCCAGCACGAGCCCCGCGCCTGCACGGATGTCGGACGACCACACCGGCGCACTCGACAGCTGCGGGACCCCGCGCACGACCGCGTGGTGCCCATCGGTACGAGCGTCCGCACCGAGTCGAATCATCTCTTCGACGAACCGGAACCGTGCCTCGAAGACGTTCTCGGTGATCATCGACGTGCCCTCGGCGACGGCAGCGAGCCCGATCGCCATCGGCTGGAGGTCCGTCGGGAATCCGGGGTACGGAAGCGTTGCGAAGTTGACCGCCTGCGGACGATCCGCCTGCACGACACGGAATCCGTCCGTCTCCAGGCTGATCTGCGACCCAGCTGCCCGCAGCTTGTCGAGCACGAGGGTCAGGTGCTTGGGGTTGACCCCCCGCACGAAGACGTCGCCTCGGGTCATCGCGGCAGCGATACCCCAGGTCGCAGCGACGATCCGATCGCCGATCACTCGATGCGACGTCGGCTGGAGTCGATCGACTCCCCGAATGGTGAGAGTCGTCGAGCCGGCGCCGCTGATCTTCGCCCCCATATGCGTGAGCATGTTGCAGAGGTCGACGATCTCCGGCTCCCGCGCCGCGTTGTCGATGACGGTCTCCCCCTTGGCGAGAACCGCAGCCATCAGGATGTTCTCGGTCGCACCGACGGAAGGGAACGCCAACCGGATGTTGGCGCCGTGGAGGTCGTCCGCCTCGGCCACGACACATCCATGCTCGATCTCGCTGTGTGCGCCCAGCAGACGAAGCCCCGACTGGTGCATGTCCAGCGGCCTCGACCCGATCGCGTCACCACCGGGAAGCGCGACGACCGCCTTTCGGCAGCGCGCAACGAGGGGGCCGAGCACACAGACCGACGCCCGGAACTGCCGAACCGCTGCAAAATCGGCGTGATACTTCGGCTGCGCCGGCGTCGTGATCGTCGCGACGTCGCCGTCGAGCTCGACGTCGCAGCCGAGCCCTCGCAGGACGTCGGCCATCAGGGGGACGTCGAGGATGTCCGGGCAGTTGCTGATGACGGTCGTCCCCTCGGCCAGCAATGCGGCGGCCATCAGCTTCAGGACGCTGTTCTTCGCCCCACCCACTGGCACCTCACCGACGAGTCGGTTTCCACCAGTGACAAGAAAGCGTTCACTCACAGTCGCACAGCCTAGCCAGGGCTACGACTCCCCCGCTGAGCGGTACCGTTAGCCCATGGCTGTGCATTTGACGCGGATCTATACCCGGACCGGCGACGACGGAACCACCGGGCTGAGCGATTTCTCCCGAGTGTCCAAAAACGATCCTCGACTCATCGCGTACGCCGATTGCGACGAGACGAACGCGAGCATCGGTGTCGCGCTGGCCCTGGGCGCGCCACCGGAGGAGATCGTCGAGGTGCTCCGTCAGGTCCAGAACGATCTGTTCGACGCCGGCGCCGACCTGTCGACGCCGATCGTCGCCGAGCCCAAGTATCCGCCGTTGCGAATCACCCAGTCGTATGTCGACCGCGTCGAGGGTTGGTGCGACACGTTCAATGCGCGTGTCGAACCGCTGCACTCCTTCATTCTTCCGGGGGGCACTCCTCTGGGCGCCCTGCTCCACTCGGCGCGCACCGTTGCGCGCCGTGCCGAGCGGTCGGCCTGGGCCGCCGTCGAGGCCAGCCCGGACGACACGAGCGTTCTCCCCGCCAAGTACCTCAACCGGCTCTCGGACCTGCTGTTCATCGTCAGCCGCCTCGCGAATCCCGGCGGGGATGTGCTCTGGAAGCCGGGCGCCGGCGGCGCATAGACCCGTAGAACGACGAAAGGGAGGCCTGATGGCCTCCCTTTTTCTTTCACCCGGTTCAGTTCGGGCGTCCCCGCATCGAACGTCCCGACGGCCTGGATTCGACCCACGACAGGAATGCGGTCAGTGCGCCCCGGTCGAGTGCGATCTCGTACGTCCGATCCCCGTCGGCAACGTCGAGGATCACGATCTCGTCGGTCATGATGTCGTACTCGTTGCCGACCGGACCGCGCCGGGAGCCGATCTCGATTCCCTGCCGGCTCATCCGCGTATCCGGTCCGGGACGCAGACTCGACAACTTGTAGAAGACGAGTGATCCCTCGCCGTACCGCACCACACCGTGCCGCCAGCCGCTACCGCCGATCGCGGGTGTGATCCGCAGGATCGCGGCGGTCCCGCCCCGGCGCAGCACAGTCAGTCGATACACGAAAGCCGCGACGAAGACCGCGAGCAGAACAACCAGAATGATGAGAACTACCATCCCGATCGTCACTGCTCGTCGGCTCCGTCGCGGCTCGTCGTGAAACTGACTAGGCGCGCTCGACCGCGCGCAGCTGACCCTTGGCGACCGCAATCGCCTCGAGGTCGTCGGTCGTCTCCGCCAGGACGGCCTTGGCCGCCGCGACGTCGATGTCCTGCGCCATGTCTGCGGACTCCGCGAGGATCGTCACCGTGGTGGCGGTCACCGAGAGGAAACCGCCGTGCACGGCCGCGACCACACGCTCGCCGTCAACGGTCGTGATCGCAACCACGCCGCCCTCCACCAGCTGGCCGAGGACCGGCTCATGCCCGGGCATGACACCGATCTCGCCCTCGGTCGTCTGGGCGCTGACGAGCTTCGCCGATCCCGACCAGAGTCGCTGCTCGACGGCAACGAGTTCAACGGTCATCTCAGCCATGTCGGTCTACTTCCCGGCGATCTTCTTGGCAGCGGCCTCGACGTCGTCGAGTCCACCGCAGCTGTTGAACGCCTGCTCCGGCAGGTGGTCGAACTCGCCCTTGCAGACGCGGTCGAACGCCTCGATGGTGTCGCGCAGCGGCACGACCGAGCCGGGCTCACCGGTGAACTTCTCGGCGACGATGAAGTTCTGGCCGAGGAACTTCTGCAGACGACGGGCGCGGCCGACGAGGACCTTGTCCTCTTCCTGCAGCTCGTCCATACCGAGGATGGCGATGATGTCCTGCAGCTCCTTGTACTTCTGCAGGATCCGCTTGACCTCGTTCGCGACGCGGAAGTGCTCGGCACCGACGATGCCGGGCTCCAGGATGCGCGAGGTCGACGTCAGCGGGTCCACAGCGGGGTAGATACCCATCTGCGAAATCGGACGCGAGAGCTCGGTGGTCGCATCGAGGTGCGCGAAGGTGGTGGCCGGCGCCGGGTCGGTGTAGTCGTCGGCGGGGACGTAGATCGCCTGCAGCGAGGTGATCGAGCGACCACGGGTCGAGGTGATGCGCTCCTGGAGCTCACCCATCTCGTCCGCCAGCGTCGGCTGGTAACCCACGGCGGAGGGCATACGACCCAGCAGGGTCGAGACCTCGGAGCCGGCCTGGGTGAAGCGGAAGATGTTGTCGATGAACAGCAGGACGTCCTGGCCCTGGACATCGCGGAAGTACTCCGCCATGGTCAGCGCGGACAGGGCGACGCGCATACGCGTTCCCGGCGGCTCGTCCATCTGGCCGAAGACAAGGGCGGTGTCCTGGAGGACGCCCATCTCTTCCATCTCGAGGTGGAGGTCGGTGCCCTCACGGGTCCGCTCACCGACGCCTGCGAACACCGAGGTTCCGGAGAACTCGCGGGCGATACGGGTGATCATCTCCTGGATCAGAACGGTCTTGCCGACGCCGGCACCACCGAACAGACCGATCTTGCCGCCCTTGACGTACGGGGTCAGCAGGTCGATGACCTTGATGCCGGTCTCGAGGATCTCGGTCTTGCCCTCGAGCTGATCGAAGGCCGGGGGCTTGCGGTGGATGCCCCACTGCTCGCCGTCGCGACCCGTGCCCGGAGCGTCGAGGCAGTCACCGAGGGCGTTGAACACGTGGCCCTTGACGACGTCACCGACGGGAACCGAGATCGGCTTGCCGGTGTCGGTCACCGCAGCGCCGCGGACCAGGCCGTCGGTGGGCTGCATCGAGATGGTGCGCACCAGGTTGTCGCCCAGGTGCTGCGCAACCTCGAGGGTCAGCGTCTTCGCCACCGACGGGAGGGTGACCTGCGAGTGCAGGGCGTTGAACAGGTCGGGAACATGGCCGCGCGGGAACTCAACGTCCACAACGGGACCGATGACCCGCACGACCCGGCCGGACGTGGTGTCCGCGCCGTTCGCGTTGGTTTGGGTTACTGCTGCGGTCATGTGCTAGTCACTTCCTGCGCTCGAGGCCAGCGCATTCGCGCCACCGACGATCTCGCTGATTTCCTGGGTGATCTGGGCCTGGCGAGCCTGGTTTGCCTGACGGCTCAGGGTGTTCACCAGTTCGTTCGCATTATCCGTCGCGGCCTTCATGGCGGTACGACGGGCGGCAGACTCCGAGGCGGCGGAGTCCAGCAGAGCGGAGTAGATGCGCGTGCTGACGTACTTCGGCAGCAGAGCCGACAGCAGCGTGCCGGCCTCGGGCTCGAAGTCGTAGCCGGCCACCGGACCGGACTTGCCGTCGTGCTGGCCGTTGGACAGCATGTCCTCGCCCAGCTCGATGTGATCCTCGGCGTAGTCCACCTCGAGCGGAGCCATCCGCCGGACTTCCGGCTTCTGCGTGAGCATCGAGACGAAGCGCGTGTAGACGATGTGGAGTTCGTCGACGCCCTCGATCGTGCCTTCGCCGTTCGGGGCCTCGACCTCGGCACCGGACCCGGCCATGAACAGCTCGACCAGGTGACGGCTCGCCTTCGCGGCATCCGCGTAGCCGGGCTCCTGCGAGAAGCCCGTCCACGCACCACCGATGCTGCGACCACGGAACGTGTAGTAGCCGAGGCCCTTGGAGCCGAGCACGTAGATCACAGGCTCCTTGCCCTCGGAGCGCAGCAGCTGGAACAGCTCCTCCGCCTCCTTGAGGGCATTGGAGTTGTAACCGCCACACATACCGCGGTCACTGGTCACGACCAGGACGGCAGCACGCTTCGGGTGCGCCCGCTCGTTGAGCAGCGGATGATCGAGCGAGGAGGAGGCGCTGGCCAACTCGGAGAGCACCTTGGTGATCTCCTCGGCGTACGGCTTGGAAGCCGCGACCCGGGCCTGTGCCTTGGTGATGCGCGAGGTCGCGATCAGTTCCTGCGCCTTGGTGATCTTCTTGGTCGAGTTGACCGACTTGATGCGAGAACGCAGTTCGCGGATGCTTGCCATCGATCGATCACTCTCCCTTCGGGTGACGCTGAGTCATGGGGACCACGCTCACTTGCTGACAGTGGTGCGCTTGACGGTGACCTTCTCCTGGCCGACCTCGGATGCGTCCAGAGCCTCGGCCTCGGCCTCGTTCACGACGCGCTGTCCGTCGGTGGTGAGGAAGCCCGCCTTGAACTTGTCCGTCGCAGCCGTCAGGGTCGCGATCGAAGCATCGTCCAGGGCCTTGCCGCCCTTGATGGCCTCGTACACGCTGCCCGCGTTGCGGTGCAGGTCGTCGAGCAGCTCGGCCTCGAAGCGACGGACGTCGCCGACCGGAACCGAGTCGAACACGCCTTCGCCGGCCAGGTAGATCGAGATGATCTGGTCCTCGACCGCGATCGGCGAGTACTGGTCCTGCTTCAGCAGCTCGACGAGGCGCTGACCGCGCTCCAGCTGAGCCTTCGAAGCGGCGTCCAGGTCCGAAGCGAAGGCCGAGAAGGCCTCGAGCTCACGGAACTGGGCGAGCTCCAGACGCAGCGAACCGGAGACCTTCTTCATGCCCTTGGTCTGCGCGGCGCCACCGACTCGGGAAACCGAGATACCGACGTTGATCGCGGGGCGGATGCCCTTGTTGAACAGGTCGGACTCGAGGAAGACCTGGCCGTCGGTGATGGAGATGACGTTGGTCGGGATGTACGCCGAGACGTCGTTGGCCTTGGTCTCGATGATCGGCAGAGCCGTCAGCGAGCCGCCACCGAGCTCGTCGGACAGCTTGGCCGAACGCTCCAGCAGACGAGAGTGCAGGTAGAAGACGTCACCCGGGTAGGCCTCACGTCCCGGCGGACGACGCAGCAGCAGCGAGATGGCGCGGTACGCCTCGGCCTGCTTGGTCAGGTCGTCGAACACGATGAGGACGTGCTTGCCCTGGTACATCCAGTGCTGGCCGATGGCCGAGCCGGTGTACGGGGCCAGCCACTTGAAGCCGGCGGAGTCGGAAGCCGGGGCGGCGACGATGGTGGTGTACTCCATCGCGCCCTGCTCCTCGAGCGCCTGCTTGACGCCGGCGATGGTGGAGCCCTTCTGGCCGATGGCGACGTAGATGCAGCGAACCTGCTGCTTCGGGTCGCCCGTCGCCCAGTTCGCCTTCTGGTTCAGGATGGCGTCGACGCAGACCGCGGTCTTGCCGGTCTTACGGTCGCCGATGACGAGCTGACGCTGGCCGCGGCCGATCGGGGTCATCGCGTCGATGGCCTTGATGCCGGTCTGCAGCGGCTCCTCGACGGGCTGACGCTCGAGCACCGTGGCGGCCTGCAGCTCGAGAGCGCGGGTCTCGGTGGTCTCGATGTCGCCGAGGCCGTCGATCGGACGTCCCAGCGGGTCCACGACGCGACCCAGGTAGCCGTCGCCGACCGGCACCGACAGAACGTCGCCGGTCCGCTTGACTTCCTGGCCCTCTTCGATGTGCTCGTAGTCACCCAGGACGACGGCACCGATCTCGGTGGCGTCCAGGTTCAGGGCCACACCGAGCACGCCGCCCGGGAACTCCAGCAGCTCGTTGGCCATCGCCGACGGCAGGCCGGTGATGTGAGCGATGCCGTCGCTGGTGTCGGACACCACGCCGACCTCCTCACGGGAGGCCTCCGGTGAGTAGCTCGCGGTGTAGTTCTCGATCGCGCTACGGATCTCGTCGGAGGAGATCGTCAGCTCCGCCATGTTTTTCCTGCTCTCGGTATCTGGTCTTCGAAAAGATCGGGAGTATGTGTTCGGTCGTCGGCTACTTGAAGGTCTTCCGCAGGGCAGCGAGGCGACCGGCCGCGCTCCCATCGATGACCTCGTGGCCCACCCGGACGACCATGCCGGTGAGGAGAGCCGGTTCGACCTCCACATGCACGGTGACGGGCTTGCCGTAGGTGCGGGTCAGCGTCGCCGCGAGCCGCTCGACCTGCTCACTCGACAACGCGGAGGCGCTGCGCACGTACGCAACGGCCTTGTCTCGCTGAGCCGCGGCCAGGGCCGACAGCTCGTCGAAAGCATCCGCGGGCGCGGACCGCAGGCGACCCACGGCCTGGATGGCGAGGGCCTCCGTGATTGCGGTGACCTTGCCGTACAGCAGCTTCGACAGCAGCTCGCGCTTGCCGGCGACAGGCGTCGAACGATCCGAAAGGACCTGCTCCAGCTGCGGATTTCCGGCAACGATACGGCCGAGTCGGAAGAGCTCGTCCTCGACCGTGTCGCTCTGGTTCTGATCCGCCGCGGCACGAAGCAGGGACTCACGTCCGACCGTGACCAGCGAGTTCAGCAGGTCGGCCGAGGACGACCAGTCCTGGCCCGCGGCGGCCTCGAGGGCTGCCAGCGCCTCGGCGCCGACCTTCCCCGAGAACACCTGGCGGGCCAGGCCCTGTCGACCAGCGGCAGGCGTGGACGCGTCGGCCAGGGCACTCCGGAGAGTGCGCTGGCCGTCGAGAACCTCGACCATCGAGAACAGCTCGGATCCAGCCTGCGCCGCGGCTGCGGTGGCCGCACCGGGGGAAACGGAATCCAACGCCGCGGTGAGCGCAGCACGGGTCTGCGTCAGGGCTTCACGGCTCGCTGCGTACATGGTGCTCACTTTCCTGCTGCGATATCGGCGCTGACAGCGTCCAGCTCGTTGAGGAAGCGATCGACCGTTCCGGCGCGCTTGACGTCGTCGGCGAGCGACTCTCCGATGACCTTCTCGGCCAGGTCGACCGCGGTCTTACCGAGGTCGGCCCGCAGCTCGGTCACGATCTGCTGGCGCTGTGCGACCAGCTGGCTGTGTCCGGCGGCGACGATGCGGTCGCTCTCCTCCTGGGCCTGTGCCTTCATCTCAGCGATGATCTGCTGGCCCTGGGTACGAGCTTCCTCACGGATCTGTGCGGCCTCGGTGCGAGCCTCGGCGAGCTGGGCATGGTACTGCTCCAGCGCGGCCTTGGCCTCGGACTGAGCCTCTTCGGCACGCTTGATGCCCCCGTCGATCTGCTCGGTGCGCTCGGCGAGAACCTTCTGGAACATCGGAAGAACAAGCTTCCAGAAGACGAACCCGACGACCACCAGGGCAACGATCGACCACACGATGTCATACGTCGCGGGCAGGAGGGGGTTGTGTTCCTCCCCCTCGGCCGCGAGCAATGCGATGGTGGTTGACATGGTGATCTCTTAGAAGATGAAGCCGGCGACGAGACCGATCAGCGCCAGGGCCTCGGTGAACGCGATACCGAGGAACATCGTGGTACGCACCTGGCCGGCCATCTCGGGCTGACGAACCATGCCCTCGATCGCCTTGCCGACGACGATACCGATACCGACGCCGGGGCCGATGGCTGCGAGGCCGTAGCCGACCGCACCGAGACCCTTGAACTTGGTCTCTGCATTCTGCGCGAGGACGTCGACTGCCTGAAGCGCAACGCTCATGTGGTGTTCCGTTCCCTTTCTGTTGCCCACCGCCGGTCGGCGAATGGGGCAGTTCTATCGATGTGAGTGGTCAGTGCGAGTCGGCGTGCAGAGCCAGCTCGATGTACACCGCGGTGAGCAGCGCGAAGACGTAAGCCTGAAGGCCGATCACCAGGAGTTCGAAGAACGTCATGGCGACGCCGGCGAGGATCGACGGGACACCGAAGATCGCCTGGAACCCACCGGAGGTGAAGAAGAAGTACTGCGTGGCGCCGAAGAACAGCACCAGCAGGATGTGGCCGGCGAGCATGTTGGCCATGAGTCGGACCATCAGCGTGAACGGCCGGAGCACGAACGTCGAGAGGAACTCGATCGGGATCAGCAGCACGTGCAGCGCCGGCGGGACGCCGGGAACGACGACACTGGACCGGACGTACTTGAAGAAGCCGTGCTTCTTGATGCCCACGTAGTTGAACGTGATGTACGCCAGCACTGCGAGCACGAGCGGCATACCGATTTTCGCGTTGGGCGAGATGTTGAGGAAAGGAATGATGCTCGCCACGTTGCTTGCCAGCACGATGAAGAAGATCGTCGTGATGATAGGCAGGAAGCGCTTGCCCTGTTCCTTACCGAGGATGTCCTCAGCGATGTGGATCCGAACGAAATCGAGCGCGTACTCGGCAACATTCTGGACACCGCGCGGAACGATCTTCGGGCTGCGCATCGCGATGATGAAGAACAGTGCAACCACTGCCGACATCAGGAGACGGATCAGCATCAGACGGTCGAGCTCGAAGGGGGTGCCCTCGAACAGCACTGCGGGCGGGTAGAAATCATCGAGTGACGGCGGATGGTATTCACCCGCGGCCATGAAGGTGACGCTCAGCGGTCTCTCCCGTAGTCGGCCGCAGGCATCGCTGTCTGCGGTTCGATCGGACATTGACGATCTAACAAGTCGACCAGGTCGGCTCGCTTATTCGTCAGCAGCTGGAGACTCGGGCGAACCCGTCCTGGCGTCTGTCGGTGTCGGCGACTGTCGTCGACTCGGCAAGTCGAGGGCGGTTCCGCCCGAATCTGAAATTCGGACAACTCCGACAACCCCGGTTGCCTACAAGCGTCAGCCGCACGTCGGGATTTCTGGACTTTCCCGTCGTCAGCGCACTTGCTTGGCCCAGAGACTATCAAGACATCTACGACGTTGTGTAGATGGGGTCCCCTTGAACTCTGGAACACGTTTCAAAAACCTCTGCGTCGGCAGTGTCAGGCGGCGCCCGACTCCCCGTCCGCTTCGTCCGGCGTCACGTACGGGACCCGCGTCTTCAACACGCCGTACGTCTCCGCACCCAACACGATGACGAGCGACAGAACGATCACGATCACCATCGCCTGCCGGTTGTAGAAGTCCAGCGGGTCCAGGATCGCCAGGACCGCGATGGCCAGGATCATCTTGAGCAGCCAGCTTCCGAGCAGCACCGCGCCCGCCGTGACCGCCGGCAGCTTGGCGGTGAGCAGCACGGCCAGCACCGTGCACAGGATGAACCCGCCGCCGACCGCGGCGCCGAGCAGCGCGCCCCACAGCCCCTCGACACCCGCGAACAGGCTCGCGATGATCGCGCCGAGAACGGCGAGGGCGATCAATGCGAGGGCCCCGTAGCGGAGCCCGCGGCGGAGTGCGGCGGTGGGATCAGCGGAGTACGGCTCTGGCGTCGAAGTCACGAACCCAGGTTAGAGGAACGCTGGTGGAGGGCATCCGCCCCGCCTGCGGGCGCGGTTTCTACCGGCGCCGATCCTGCTGCAAGCCGCGCCACGACGGCACCGCGGTCACGACGAGCGCGAACACCAACCCCGCGGCGACGAGCAGTACCACCACGCGCCGGTCGATGAGCGCCGAACCGACCGCGCCGAACGCGAGCACCCCGACCCACAAATAGATCAGCAGGACCAC
>Ga0131853_10024840_pt1 | contig 10804 bp, 5 predicted proteins | sample TergutLab28metaG_FD_92764 | JGI IMG/M metagenome (GOLD analysis project Ga0131853, IMG submission 92764) | Labiotermes labralis P1 segment gut microbial communities from Petit-Saut dam, French Guiana - Lab288 P1 (version 2) (version 2) | ecosystem: Host-associated > Arthropoda: Insects >... | reverse complement strand
GGATGACACACTTCCTAGATATTCTTTATGGAATTCGTAGAAGACACTTTCCCATAGGCTGCATAAATTCTTTTGTCACAGTATTTGGGTAGTGTGTTGCATTTTAACATTAAACCAAACTACCAAATTTTAAGACGGATAGCATTCCTACCTTATATTCTGGTTACCCCGCCTACGAATCTTGCCTAGCGGACGGCTGACCTGTCTGGTTTTGCGTGGTTCTTCTTAGCCTGTCCAGGAAGAAGCCGGGGAAGTGTTTTGTAGCAGTGTCTGATTGCTTCCGTTTATATTTGCAGGTCATCATTCGGAAGCTGTATAACTTAAGCAGTCGATACTTCGTCGTAAATCTCAAATACGCAACCGGACAATCGGTTATGTTTCTAAAATGAAGGCAAAGTTATTGAAACGCGTTCATGAATGGTGTTTCACCACAACGACCCAATGAGTAGCTGCTGTCTACTGATATCGCTCAGCAATGACGATACGAAAAATCATGAAACAAGAAGTTCCATGAAGAACTGTTTCTTTCAGATGTTTACAATAAGAACTATAGTGCCACAAACAGCAACCAATTACTGTGCTAGAGTTCAAGTTTTAGCTAGTTAGCCTCAGCAAAGCTGTAAGGTTGATATTAGGATTTGGTCAGGGGCGGATTAGGGGCGGGCTAACCGGGCAACTGTCTAGGGCGCTGAAATATACTAGTGTAATCAGAAATATGATGGCACCTAAGGTAATAATTCTATAAGAATATAGCAGTCATAACACAACTATATATAGTTGTGTTGTGACTGTTATATCCTTGTAGAATTATTATCTTAGGTTTTGACAAATAGAACGGGGATGACGCTCGTTGAAGAAAAATATGGTGGCATTAAGTTTTCACATGCGACTTCTGACATAACTTGCATTCATGCGTTGTCGGCACAAATTCCGTTGCATTCGTGGTTATGGAAATTTAACCTTTGTCAAGAATATTAAACGAGACGTAAGTAGCAGGTCGGAGCGCATTTTTCACAATCCTAGGGAGAAACTCTATCGAAAATAGAAATACGTGTATCAGTATTGCTTATAAAAGAAGCTATACAATTAATCGTAATTTAACACTTACATGAATAAAATAACAATCAGTTTTGCAATATCTTACTATTATGTTTTAAGAACCTTTTCTAGCACTTGGCAAAATCACTCGTGTCTGAGCGGACCGCGGTTAAAATAGGTTGTAATCGCTGACAGTCCTTTGAAAGTACAGAGTGCTGGCACAGATAAGATAAAAATATTTAAAGTATCACTGATTAGACTGCAATATATCCTAGATTCTAAGAAGCAGCTTTATCACATTTTAAAATCTCTTAGATAGGGGTGCCGTTAGCTAAAGTGGCCAATATTTTTCCCGTGCATGCTTTAAAAAAAAACTATTTCAGAAATATCTGAGGGAGGTAATATCAAAGACTATGTAAAATAATAATCGCTGGCTTAGCCGAGTTTTTTCCGTCGATTCGTTGAGTATTTGGATTAAATTCGTTTATTTTTGGTGACTGAAAGATCGGTATTATTCGAGCTACAGGTTACAGAACATGACCGAGATGCTTTCATTACAGAGGCAGCAGAAGGCACACTCGATGAATTTTTAACTCAAAAACCAACAATTGCTTTGTAATTTCTGTATATGGAGTTTTTGCGTTGACAATTTATTTTCACGTGATGCAGATTTTGCTACACGTGACATGTATTTATTCTTGACGTTCGTAACAAATGAGGGATATTCTGTGCTTAAGAGAGAGAATGTTGGTTTCTTAAGTTGGTATCACTGATCATTTATCGAGTCGTCTCGTCGACTGGAACGTGTTGCATTGTGTGTTGCCAGTACGTATGGGCGTATAATTTTGACATTCAAATGTTTCATGCTAGTGTGGAATTTAATTTGTGTGCCTTGTTATTCTTTGGGGCACTGGTAGAAGGAAATTTAAGGTGACTGCATTTTCGAATATATATATATATATTTTTTTTGACCAGTTTGTCGTAGATAATGCCTTGGTGTATTTCAAGTAATGGTTATGGTAGTGCTACGTTTCCAGGTTTTGCACTCTTAATTTGAATGAACTTGTTTGGTCTCAAGTATTCGCAGTACTTTTGTTTCAGATTGACAGACCAGAGACGTGCAAAACAAAGTTCCAAATTGTGTTTTATTTTAAACATTTTATGACAGTATAGTGATAATTCGTTGTGATAAAACCAATAAGTGTGAATTTATCACACTATAGACGTCGTAGGCCACCTTTGTTAAGCCAGAGTGCGGCATGTAAATTCTCCTTCGTGTTCTTATAGGCGTAAGACATTTATCAGTTTTAAATAATTCATGATTATGTACTTGTGACTATGTTCGATTATTTTAAACCTATTTTTAATGTTATCCTTTCATGTTGTTGTGGCTGCTGAGTACTTTTTGACAAAGTTTTGTAGATTTTATAGCTATGATGCTAATTACATACTTTACTCATATGTAACGGATGGAATGAAAGTTGCGTATTACATCATAGAGTGGTTATGGGGGTAAGGGTCCATTTGCAAGCATATCACTGTGTTGAGTGGGATGGTCAGCTTTGTGTTCACAACAAGGAACTGCTGCTAACAGCACATGGGAACATTTTTTAATGGTTTTGCTGGGAGTGACAAATGTTTTTACTTTAAAAAACACATTCTTTATTTGTTGATTTTTGCTTTGCATTATCGAATTATAGGTTTATCATATTGCAACAGAATGAAAAAAAGTTTGACATTACTTTTTGTTACTAGTTACAATTAGTTAATTAACAGACTTGTTCCATGAAATAGAGTATGTCTTGAAAAATTCTTCTGCCCAAATTCCTCATCTCTTGTAGTATCCAGAGGTTCATACCATGTTCACATGAGTTTGGCAGTGTTCCTTAGAGCTTGAATCCTAAGCCTAACTATACAATATTAGTGATGTACGTAAATTCTGTAGTTTAAAATAAAAAATGTAGACGTCTATGTAGCTGCACAATTTGCAGATATTTATGCAACTAGAAGACTCTACATAATCAACGGGAGTAACAGTCATAAAATTTGTTTCAGATAATTGAATGTGGAATTGAAAAATGTGACAAGTATTGCACTGGAATTTTAGTTGTAGTGTCTTCATAAGTTGAGGGTTATTTATTTATTTGCATTTATTTTTGGTTTATTCAGTTATGTTCTGAATACATTTCCTATAGAATTAGTTGATAGGATTGTTAGTGAATAATGAGTTGGGAAGGGATGTGGGAGGAAGTGGGTGTGGCTGGAGATGAGGTAACATCAGGTATTTGGTTTGAAGATCTTAGGAAATGCATGAAAGACATTAGGCTGAATAGCTTATCTCCATTCCAGTATTGAATGTGGGACCCCTGTATTTAAAGCAGGAGGCTGACCATTCCACTGCATTTGCATCTTTGTGATGTAGTTTGCAATGTTGCTAATCTCTGGGAACAAAGTACTGTACTGTAATGTTTAGCCAGGAGAGTGGCTATTTTTTTTTTTTAATATTTACATGTTTCTTACAGGATAGTTGAAGGTATGACTTTAAAGTAGGCCATTATTCCAAAATTGTGTAGTATTTGCAAATGCTTGAATTTTTAATCCTTCTGTTTTTCAGTCCATACTGTGCAGTTAAACAGCATCATGAAATCACCTAAGAAACCATCCGCAGGAGGAAAACTACTTAGCATGAGTGAAATGTCATTTAATATTTTGAAATGACATTTAAATTGTGTGCCACAGTATGTATTGCTGGTTTCATGGTAGCTGCACGAAGTGCACTGTATCGGTAAAAGAGTGAAATAAAAAAAAAGTGTTCATATGTATTATTGACAGTTTTGACACATCACTGTACGCACATATGCTATAAATTAATGAAATTGAAACACATGTATGTGATTTTCAGGTACAGCTATGATATGATAGAAGGCTGCAGGATATACCTTGAATATTTTGCAAATTCCACATCAAATTTCACACAGTGTGCTATAAGAAATGCTCGTCCAATAAGAATGTGTGAAAGATGTGTTGATTATTATTTGGACGTATTAAAAGCTCATGAAGACATTTATAAGGTATGGAGAATAAAGATGTCTTTTTGGAAATTTTATGACTAGACTATCAACTTTTGTTATATCAATAGAGATGGAAGAGTAAGGTTTGATATTTTGTTACTGCACTATTGTCATATAGCAGTGAGAGTTGTTCATGGTTATGAATCGGGCCACAAGGAAGAAATGGTAAATATAAGTCAGATGTTTAATTGTCTTAAACTTTGCCAGAAGAAGTTTTATGGCATACATATATGGTGAAATTGTGAATTAAAGTCTCAGACAAGGAATGGTGTGGCTAGGTTTTTTGATACCTGGTGTGAGCAGTAACAATGGCTGCCTATGACAGAAATTAGAGACTTTAAAAAACTGGAATTATTTGTTGATTTCCGATTTATTTGGCTCAATAATTTAAAATTTTTTTAGCACATAAAATCAAATTTTTTCATTTAATAGATTCATTTTGTTGCCAATTTTTCTGTCTCTTGGACTCTGTTGCCTGGGGCCTCTGGACCACTCACCCAAACCTAGCTCTCTCCATGCTGACAAGATGTATAATATATCAGTGGATCACAGTAAGGGTTACCTGTGTAAACTGTAGCTAGAGATGGGAATTGTCAGGATTTACGTTTGAAATTTCAAGGGGTTTTATACTAGCCCTAAATATTTTCATAGTTTAGTACTCTCTTATAAAACAGATCACTGTAATTTGGATTGTTGTAATTTAATGTTTTGTTAATTCTTTATACATAAGATGTTAATACAGATTACATATTTTGTTGATTGCCCACATCATAAGAATTTTGCTTCCCTGCCTTTTTGGAATGTACTGCTATTTTTATCTACTGCAGACCGCTGTGCATTGTGTTAATAGCTGCCCCGTGGTGATGGACGAAAGAGAACAGAAAATTATATGTGTTGACTGAACAGAAATTGGACATATGCTTGTTGAGAGGCAAGCCCCAAAGTATCATTGCCTCACTCAGCTGTCCAGTGTGACATGTCAAAGTGTTACAGTTTTGGTCTATACAGCTCTAGTAATATACACTAATGCCTCCAGACTGTGTAGGCAGAACACAATATTACAGTGTTTTATTGTTTTTTTGAGGTATATCTTTTCTTGTATTTGCTGCATAAACAGAGTATAAAATAACTGTCTCTTTCATGAAAATAAATTACCGTAAATTTGTTTAAGTCCAGACAGCAGTTGCTTTGGCTAGAAATATTGCCTTGGTATTATAATATGAGCTTGTAAGTAAAATAAGTTATGTCAAGCTACACAGACAGTGTGTTCTGAGTGCATTATGCAGGAATGATGCTGGGGACTCTACAGTGGTCAGTTTATGAAAAACAGAAGTGTTTTGTATGTGTTTGAAGAAGATGTAAACACCCACTTACCTCCGTTGCAAGTATTACTCATCAAAGTAATTGAAGGTTAGAGAAAGTGTGCATGTGATTTTGTGAACCAGAATGATAGTTACATTGGGGTCTTTGTGGTTGTAGCAACATATAGTCTGGTGGGTGGGCGCCAACATTTCAGAGGAATATTACTACCTGTATCTTAACTTTTACTTTGATGGTGGAGCTAGTATTTATGTTCCTTCAAAACTTTGGTAACATCCTACAATACTCAACATGCCGTCATGACCCAGAACACAATATAAATTGTAACTGTCATGGACACCTCAAGTCTTATGTCAGATTTTGTTTGTTGCTGAATGAGCCTTCACTGTTATTAATGTAAACTCTAAATGCCATTGGTAAGCAAAAATGTTGTAAATAGATGCAGTTGCAAATCTTAGAACTAGAGGTTCATGTGTCCGAAGATTATGTATCCTCAGTGTATTCTACAACATGCTTGTATTTTGTAGGTACAAAATATTCCATCTTTATGACATTTAATATATTCAGTCACATTAGAAAGCAACCAAACACTGTTCTAGTACCCCATATATTGATTTCCAGTCTGGGCTTCATAAATAATGTACTTCTATAATTTGCATTTACTAACAATTTAATAAAGTATGCCTGGCTGCAGTTTAACCATATGCTTCATACAGACACTTTTGTAGTTTCCACCATTTTCGCTTAACTTGGCCATTGCAAGTAAACAAGCATATTTCTGTATCCCTGTTTCCACTGGTAAATCAAGTACAATTTAAGCTACTGTTTGGAGTATACTGATCTTCTTGTGTTGCCATCACTGTGTGTAGTAAATTCTACATACAGTATGTCTTACAGAGTTAATATTTTCATTGTCTTGATTTAGGCGCATGATGAAGGTGGACACTCTTGTCAGATGAAACTTGTGAATTTGGATCGCCTTGAAGTAATTGAAGGTGCTTTTGAGTATGTTGAAAAGCTCTGGACAAGAGGTCATTGCAGTAGTAAGTACCTCTCATGACATGTGATGAGATCCTTGTATAATGTATTAGACATAAAGAAAAATAGAAACATTAGCATATGGTTGATGAGTCTGAATATGAGGTTTTGTAAAGATACAGAGAGATAGATTTATCATGCCCCTGAGTGCAGGAAAGTATTATGTTTGCAACAAGTTGGTAATAAATATTGTGTATATATTATGTATATGTCAGAATTCAAAGACATTTTTCAGAGAGAAATTTTTAATATTTCAAGACAAGAGCTTCGTTGTGTGTATCAAGAAATAATACTATATCGCAAAGGCGTGAGGCCTGCTTAGCAGCAGGATGTTAACATGTGGAGACCCTGCTGTGTAGTCAGGTATCTGGAACTGCAAAGGAAAAACAGACTGTGTTCCTGGTGGATACAGGCTGCATATGCATTAATGTTTCCATGACACCTGCTGTACTGAAGGACACATTAGAAAATACAACAACATAATCATCCAGAAGTACAAGATATCAGAAAGAATGGTGTTACATGTTTTGTAGCTATACAAAATAAACCAATAAAATGCACATTTCCTAAATTAATAAAAAAATTAAAATATTGAGGAAATATGCATTTCATTGGTTTATATTGTATAATTATATTACAAAACATGGTGCAAAAAACATAAAATTGGCAGTAACTGTTTACCATGCAGGAACAGGGGAATTATTCCTGGTGTTATGGGATTGGCAACCATATTTTACCCTGGGAGTAATGATATTGAAAGCTGAGAGAATGTAATGCTCGGACAGTTGGACGTCACTTGTGCACTGCTGTTAATAATTCGGCACTTGGCTGGTATGAATTAAATACATACTAAAGTAGCAGCATTGTTTGGTGCAGTGCTATAAATATGAAGTTTCTTGCTTCCCACACACAACTGAATGGTATGTTGGCAGTGTCTGTAAAAGTACAACACTTTGTTAACAAGGATTTAAGTTTTAAAAGTATACTTCCTACTTTCTGTGCATGACAGAAGTAAACATATGTATAAGTATGTCTTTTATTTCAGGTTGTTTTGTTGTGAAAGATAATGGAACATTAACACCACAACTATTAAACATTACTATTACATTTCAACAGCTTTATAATGACACTCAAAACTGCTTTAATACATTTTATAATGTTACCACAAAGAAATATGAGCCAGCAGTTTGTGTCAACTGTACTGAAAAGTATTGTAATCTTAATAAATATTATGAAGATCACAAAGCTGATACAGGAGAAGGAATTCTGTGTATGGATATTGTAGATGCGGTGAGTGTTTATACAATTTAGTAAGATTGGAAGGTGCGGTCCATACTCCAGTGCACATAATTGCCATGTGCACTCTTGTGTGCGTCCACATTCTCACGCTAGACAGTCGTGTGGAATATGTTTACAATATTAAGTAGAGCCTGTAAATGATTCATAATTACTGTGACTACTTTTGTTACTGTACTTAGGAGCTTGGATAGTGTAGTTGGTATAATGACTATGTTACATGGATGACTGAAAAATCAAGGTTTGATTACTGGCAGGAGCAAGAGATTTTCCTGTAATCCAGAGTTGTCACCAGTTCTCAGCCTGAAATGTGTGAACTGATGGAAATAACTGTAGCTGATACAAGAGTAATGGAATTATATGCATTATTAAGTGCAAGTGAATGAATTTGTACAAAGGAGTGAGTTTTGAATGAATGTCAGTAATAACAATAACACCAGTTTCTTATTGGGATTGCAGATGAATTTGACTAGAACAGAATGGAGTAAACTTCTTGGATGTTACATCACAGAACCAAATGTTGAAGTGCTCTTTATAATATCAGTAATTCTTATATCAGTCACTCCACTTGTGTTTTATGGGGCAGCAAAGCAAATTTCAGCAAAAGCGGAGAGCAGGCTGCAAAGACGTGAGTAACACCATTTTATTAAATTTGCCATAAGGATTTCTGCATGTTACTTGTTTATTATAATTCCTAACATTATGGGACCTAAAGTTTTATTACATCAGATTAATAAATGATAAAAAGTGTTTCACAATAGTTTATAGTATACTTGAATATGGTACCATCAGAAAAAAAAAAGAAGTAAATTTAGATTTTGTCTGACTGCCATGTTGGTACATCGATGAAAAGGTTTTAAAAAGTAAAATGCAGTGTAGTTGTCTTTGGTGACATAATGTTCACAATGTGAGCCTCCGTTCTCTCATAAAAGGGGAACACTCTGATGTTGGTAGTGTCATCAGTTTTCCTGTGAAATACAGACACTTCCTGACTTATGCAGTTTAAAAAAAGTAAAACAAATTGAAGTTATGAAATTTTTGAAACACATGCTGAATTTTTTCTTGTGGGAATGAAGGTAAAATAAGACAAAGGTGGCAGAAGAATACTGCTGGGAGATAACGTAGGTAGCAGGGCAGTGATGCTGTGACCAAATGGGTTTCAGTATGCTGAGTTAGGAATGCAGCTGGACTCCCTTGTATATGTACAGATAGCTGACCACATGTGTACTAAATTCTGACTGGCACCAGACATTTTGTAACATAAGTATTGTATAAGTTGGGGAGAGTCTAGACATTTGAGGGAATACTTGTACAAGACTAAGACGGGGCTAATACAGAAGCTTGGAAAATTGTATGTAGTCAAACACAACTGTGTAACATGAGGTGTATTTAATGACTTTATAATGGACAACTACACGTTTCGGCCTGTACTGGCCATCTTCAGGTTGTCTTAGGGGAACTTAAGATCTTACTATAAGCATGCACGCGCATGTGGTGTAGAGATCTCTACATACGAGCCTTATTAGCAAAAATGACAACAAAACAGGAATCTAATAAAACCAACACAAAACAAAAACAGATATAGAAAAAATACAGCTATTGTGGGGGTGTGCTCGGCAGGTATGAAGTTCCGTAGTGTGTTTGACTACATACAATTTTCCAAGTTTCACACACACAACAGGGATGACACACTTCCTAATACAGAAGGCCTAGCGTTTCGTGATGTTTGGAATGTGTGAAGACAACAGTCTTTCTGAACACATGGATTAACTTCTTGTTTTATGAAGTTAAATAAAATTACTAACAGGTTAATTTCAAGACAACAGTGAACCTCAGATAATATATATGGTAGTAAAGGAAGATGGGTATGTATATTTATTAGCTGCAGTGCACACTGCAGAGAGAAAGAACATGCATTTATAGTAGAAGGAAGTATATTTTAAATTAAAAGAAAAGAGAAAGAAAAAAAAAAACTAATGCTTTGAATGCTGTAGGCAGGAAATATAAGATGGTGACTGGCTGGCAAAATGACATGGTATATTTTCACTGCATTGAAAATTATACATATCTGCTGTCCCCATCCCCAAACAGTGTGGGGGAATATTATTTTTCAAATGTGTGAACATAGAAATTCCATAGGTGAATGCTGGTGAACCACAGAGATAGTATAGACGTTATGTATCAAATTTTCAGTGGCATCCTGTAACTTCTGTTTGTGTTACATTACCTCTGTGCCTCATACTGATGCAGCCACTTGACTGACTACACGAGAAGCTAAAAGATGCTTATGTAGTCAATAAATTTCCCTTCTTTGTAGACCATCATGTTCACCATTATGTTCACATCTCATCACCAGACCCTGTACTGAGCCACATGAATACACTCCACTTTCTCACACTCTGTTTCCTTAAGATTTGGTGACTATAGCTGTTGTCAGAGCAGTTGAAGCTTATGGTAAAATGCAACATTGTGTCGGATATGGGAACCAACCTGTAAGGCCCAAGCTCTTGCTGCCCAAAATGTGGCAGTGTTACCTCTATAACTGTAACTAGTCTCTTGAATTTTTCTAATGAAAGTGTTGTTTCCTGCTGCCTTATTTTGTAGAATAACATAGCATAGTTTGGAATGAGCCAAAGCTTCAGTTGATGTGGCTATAAATCGTACAGTTTTCAATACTGTTATTTCTTGTGAGTGTGTATAAACAGGCCATATAGATAGTCTGATGTCATGAAATATTTTTCTTTCCTTCATTTGTATTAGTTTATACAACATGACTATTTAAAGTAGTGAATTACCTTTTATAATTTTATGTATGATTTTGTACTGTCCAATTTGCAAGTTCTGGAACATTGTGTCACATGTGTAATGAGTTTTCTTGCACTATACTCAGCATATGTTCATTACACGTTAACAAAATAAATAATGATGTCATCTTTAAATTTCCAGAGAGAAGGCTGTAACTGCAGTTTAATTACCCTTCAACGAGTGGTTCTTGACAGAGTAAGAAATATGCAAAGTATGGAAGATATTCTTAGTTACAT
>Ga0131853_10024839_pt1 | contig 10804 bp, 7 predicted proteins | sample TergutLab28metaG_FD_92764 | JGI IMG/M metagenome (GOLD analysis project Ga0131853, IMG submission 92764) | Labiotermes labralis P1 segment gut microbial communities from Petit-Saut dam, French Guiana - Lab288 P1 (version 2) (version 2) | ecosystem: Host-associated > Arthropoda: Insects >... | reverse complement strand
GAGAATTCTATAATATTAATGTTTATCCAAATCAGCAGCAAAAGTGCTGCCAGCATTAGCCATAAAGCGGTTGCTCTTTTAAAGTTGACTTTAAAAGCTTCATAGAAATCCCTGGTAATATACCCCTCACGATTGGATATCCTGCGGGTGGTTACAAAAAAAAGAGCGGAGGTTGACGCCCCTATAGTAATCCCCAGGCCTATTACACTAAACAATAGCCACATAAAACTTAGGATTAATACATCTGCCAACATTCCGCCGTATTTGTTAAAAGGTCCATCTAAGCCAAAAAAATCTTTCATGGGTATGCCCCTTTCTTGAAGTGGTTTTTAGCATTATAACCTTATAATTGCTATAATACAAAGACAACTATAAATCCACAAAAGGAGAATTATATGAACATACCAAAGGCAATTTTTTTCGATATAGACGGCACACTGCTTTCAAATGGAATAATGCCGGAAAGCACAAAAAAAGCCCTCTTATATGCTAAGGAAAAGGGTGTAATGTTATTTATAGCAACCGGCCGCCACAAAAAAGAGGTTAGCTCAATGCCCTGGCTGCCCCACATACCATTCGATGGCTTTGTAACCATGAATGGCGCGTACAGCTATATCGGCAGCGAAGTAATACACAAAAAGGCAATGGCCAAAGACACTGTTGATACAATAGTCAAATATTTATCAAAAACAAAGCAGTACGGCCTTTTTTGCGAGGCCGATAATACGTACGCGTCTATTTTAGATGAAAGGGCAGTAGCTTTTCAAAAAAAGATGGGCCTACCAGTACCACCAGTACGCGACCCTAACCACGCTATTGATGCGGAAATATACCAGATTGTAGTCTTTGGGGAAGAAATAAAAGAGTTTGTGCAACAATTATCCCAATGCGAAATAGCCAGCTGGGCCGAAAATTGCTACGACATTGTGCCAGAGGGTATAAATAAGTGGATTGGCATTGGGCCAATGCTGGCCCGGTTTGGGCTAAACCCTAAGGATGTAGCCGCTATTGGTGACGGGGCCAATGATATTGAAATGCTTGCCGGGGCCGGTTATTCAGTTGTTATGGGCAATGGGGCTGATAAAGTAAAGGCTTATGGGGATTTTATTACAGGGGATGTGGATAAGGATGGGCTTCATGAGGCTATCGGGCACCTTTTGAAATGTGAATGGGGGAAGTAATATATGGATTCAAGATACAAGCAGGAAGTTCATAAGTATGGAAAGAAAGATGCAATAACCGCCTTGTGTGCCTTTGTTGCTATAACTGCATTTATAACCTTTTTTGACTGGTTACGCTTACAGGATTTTCATGCCACGGCAATTGGATTTATATTACGTGCCATTATTATCGGAGTTACTATAGCTATTGTTCTTATAAAAAAACAGGGCTTGGCTTCTATTGGTTTTCATAAAGATAAATTTCGGCAGGCTCTTGTTTTTGGGCTTTTGCTAATTCTTTTCTTTTCAGTTTTTGGTGTAGTGCCGGGGCTGATATATGGTTGGAAATTTAACACCTTTGGAACGATTATATCCGTCTTGCTCATAACTATTATAATGGCGGCTGGTGAGGATATTTTTTTCGTTGGATTTTTACAAACTAGATTACATGGATTATTTAAGAATAGTGCGCTTGCAATATTTGTTGGCGCAATCTGTTTTGGGCTTGCACACGTACCGGCGGCTCTGCTGCTATCACCATATCCAGGGAGCATGATCAATATGTGGGTTATATGGATTATTGGGCATACGCTTATGGTGCTTGTTTTCCGCAAGCAATTTTCGATTATGCCAGTAATCATAGCGCACACACTGGGTAATTTTTTAAGCGTTGGCAGCCTTTGGTATGATTTTAACTCTGAATATAATAGCTCTTGGGTAAGCATGGCTATGCTGCTTGTTTTTGCTATATTATTAATTATAGAAATTGTTCGTTGGTGTCAATCCAAAAAATCTTCAAATGTGTAAGAAATATTGAAACAAAAACGGGGCTATCTTATCAAGACAAATAACTGAATATGAATGCAGTATATATAAAGGGCAGCGTCCTATCAATGTCATTTAGCTAAGATATTTATCCCAACATGTTGTGCAAATTTATTGATAATAGGCCACAGAAAAAGGGTCAAAGGCAGGATTTCCACAGATAAAATGTTTAAATCTGTGTTAATACGCCTTTGACCCTTTTTCTGTGGCCTATTAGTCATAGCTTACGCAACAACATATCTTAGTTTAATCGTAATATTATGATGCTATTTCTCCACTATGTCTGTAACCCACCCCTCACGGTTGTGACGGGCTATATCCTTCTCCCATTGATTGGCTTTAACCCTATGCTTCTTGCTTAATGAGATAATACATAATGCAGCCAGCCCTATAAGTACAACTGCCCCAAAAAACATTAGTCCCATATTCATAGGACTTGTTTGGGGGTTTGGCCTAGGGGCCGGTGTCCCGCCAGGGCTTGGGCTTGGCGAAGGACTTGATATTGGTGATGATGTAGGGGTTGGTGATGAACTTGGAGCTGATGATGGCGTGGGAGTTGGCGTGGAAGTTGACGGCGCAACCGTCCATGTAGCTTGCAATGTCATGCTTTGGTTTACAGTGATAGGGGCAACTGTTGCTACCCCATTAAGTGACCAGCCACTAAACACAAACCCGGCACGGGTTGGGGTTGGAAAGGCCTGCAAAGAAAAACCAACCTGCCCTGTAAAACTGGTTTGTGTACCAGCAGGCCACCCGCCTTGGTTAGGGTTAAAGGTTACAGTAACGGTATTTGCGCTAATAGGAACCCACCTTGCGGTAAGCACTGTATTTGCCGACAAAGTAAAAGGCAGGCTTACAGTTCCACCCCCAAGAACCCACCCATCAAAGGAGTAACCACTGCGAACTGGGGTTGGGAAGGCGGTTATAACAAAACCATGATAATTTGTTATGGAAGCAGCAGTATTAGCGGGCAATGTACCTGGGCTAGGATTGAAAGTAAGTGTTACCTGAGTTGGCTGCGGGGATGGCACCGTTTGCGCAGCAGCCACTGTCTGCCACACCCATGTATCAGCCATTCTGCCACCGTCATAATTTTGCATCAATTCTTCAGATGTAAAAATAAACTCTCCCCTTGGGTGATAGGTAGTACCACTGCCTACATTTTGCCAAAAACCTGTGTACATATTATTCTGCGGGACAGGGGGAAGCCCTAAACCGCTTCCGGCTCTAAAATGTTCGCCCAATGTAATCTGCCGTAAGGAAGTTGCACTGTAAAACATATGCCCCTTAAACATCACATTACGGGTGTCCCATCCAGAAATATCAAGGCTTCTCAAGCTTGTAGCACGATAAAACATGTTATCCATTCTTGCCACGCTGCGGGTATCCCACCTTGATAAATCAAGATTGACAATGCCGCTTGAATGAAACATTCCTTGCATATTAGTTACATTACGGGTCTCCCAATTAGACAAATCAAGGCTGCTTAAGCGGAATGTACGCTCAAACATATTTGCCATATTTGTAACATTGTCAGTATTCCATGTTGAAATATTTAAGTTTGTTATCCGGGTATTCCTAAACATAAGGGACATATCTTCAACGCGAGATGTGTTCCAATAGGATAGATTTAAATTTATGTCACCCGTCTGCGTTAAAAATGAGTGGTCAAACATTGCTGTCATGCTTACAACACCGTTTGTATTCCATGTTGTGATATCCAAAGATTGCAAGCTGGCTAGTCCTGCAAAAACTACATCCATATTTGTTATACCACTAGTATCTAAGAAGTGAGTACCTTCTATCGTGTGTATGGATACATGGTTAAACACACCTCTGATATGTGCAGCCTCAATTGGGCCGGTAAATACAATACTATTGATGTAACTGTGGTATCCGTCCCAATAAGTATTTGATTGGCGTATAATTCCACTGTCAACAACTGCCCTGCCGTCGTAGTAAAGTCTCCAAGGAGCGCCACCTTCCCCCAATGTGCCGGTTGCTCTTATGTTAGTGATTGGGGGGAATGGGGTAAATCTGGGGGTAATTTCATCTTGCGCTGCCTCATGGCCATACAGATATGTGTTAGGCGAATATTGCGAAGTATCACTGTCAACATTTTCTGCAATAATGATTATGGCTGATGCAATACTAATTACCAATAAAAGCATCATAATCCGGAATATCCGAAGGCCTTTTTTTGATTTTAACTTATGTAGTGGTTTCACTTCATCCACTCCTTTTCATACAATACGATTTTTGTTTAGGCATATTATACCATCAGATTGTATTAGCTGAAAGCCTTGGCTGCTATTATAATCAAGGCTTTCAGCCATTTTAATAAAAATGTAAGGTTAATAACATTACTATTAATCCATTTGTATCAAGTACAACATAATAAAAAAGCAGGTGAAACGCCACGATATCCAATACTTTAGATTACCTAAAGCAGCAAAATACCGAAAGCCTATCACCTGCACAAGTCACATTAATATAAACCGGAAATTATCACAAATTGAGCACAACAAGAACTAACGACTTATCACGCAATACCCCTTCAACAACCGCACCGGAAACTCTACCCGCACAGTCTTCTTAGGGTCAACAACCTGACAAATCCGCACATTACCTGCAAGGGATACCAGCATAACCGCGTCATGGGGTGTAAAGCATTCATTTTCAACAAGGTGGTCAACCATATTTGACACCGCCATTTCTACAGCAGTATCCAAATCCTCGTGTGAGGCCAAGGTCATAACATAGTCTTCATTCATAATAATGGGCACAGGAAGTGTCAAATTATTACTTTTTATCACATCCACAGTCACAACAACCGCCCCGGAAACCTCCAGCCCGCTTACCCCAATTTCCCCGTCAGCCATAACCGCATGTAAATCCCCAATTGAAAGTAAGGCACCGGGCACATTTACCGGAAGGAGTACCGTTGCCCCTTCCTTTATCTCCTTGCAATCCATATTGCCGCCGTGGTAATCGGGCACACCGCAGGGTATGGCATCACCATTTGGTGCCACCCCAATCACGCCAATCATCTTGTTTAGCGGGATGCGCATATCATTAAAACACGCAAAGTCCCCTTCAATTGGCATGATTTTTATCCCGCTGCCTTCAAGCTTATGCCCAAGCAAACCCATACCTTTTCCACATACTACAACCCCGGAAGATGCAACTTCAATGCTTTCTATTTTAACGGAAAGCACATCCCCAGGCTGGGCATCGTTTATATACACCGGGCCGGTTGCAGGGTTTACCCGAGACCAATCAAGCCCATCAAAGCCACCATCGGCGGTTTTGATCTGCCCGTGAAGGGCGTCTTCTGTTTCAAATCTGATTTGTGCGCCAGCGTCTGCGTACAATACCGGCTTATTTTCTGCGCTCATGGCATAAATTACTTTGTCTTTGCTGATTGTATACATGTTAGCCCTCCTACCGGCCAAAATACTGCCCCATAACCTCCCAAAGGTCTTCATTGTGCCTGAAATTCCTATTCCATACAGAAACCCCGGCCAGTTCGTACCCTAAGGCCATTTGCAATTTTAATGCAATACTTCTTTCACACTCCAGCCAAACCAGGTATTGTACCGGTACACCATCATCCAATGCGGCAAAGTATGCAAAGTACTTGCCAATATCCGGCAGCCATTCCCATTCTACATCATTATAATCAAACCAGGCCCGGGTATAGCCTGTGCCATGGTGACGGGTTGTGCGTGTTTCTACACGGTTGTCCCCTATTACCTCCCGCCAAATGCGGTTATAGAAAGGTACGCCCAAGACCAGCTGCTCTCTTGGGATTTGCGGCAATGAATCCTCTATGCTGCGCTGCACAAAAGGTAATGAAGCCACAGGCCCGCTATTGGGCGCATTGCTCCAATGCTCGTCGTAGGCCATAATAATAATAAAGTCCAATGTATAGGCCATTAAATCCCGCCTGTAAAACTGGGTATATGGCCTTGGTACCAGAACATTCTTTGAAAGCACAACCCCACGCTGCCGAAGCTGGGGGGCCAGCTCCCTTAAAAACTGTATAAGATATACCCCATCGGCAGGGCGTATATGCTCGAAGCCGATATTTATTCCATCCAGGCCAAGTTCATCTACATATCCTATTAGAGTATCGATTACCCGCTGCCGTGCTTCCCTATTGGTTAATATGGCATGGCTATGGCTATAGAAAACATCGAACACAAAGGGCCACACCTGTACACCCTGGGCTTGGGCCCATTGTACATATTCCATACATGCAAGGGATGTAATGCCCATGGTTTCCTCATCAAGCCTAAACCACATTGGCGCAATTACAGTTAGGCTTTCGTCCAGAGGGTTTGCCATCATATTAGCGTTGGCGGCTTGTACATATATGCTGTCCCATGCCATGACAACGGACTTGCCTGCGGGCCAGTTGGGAAGATGGTGTATCTCGTTATCAATAAAGCTGGCAAGTAAGGGTTCCCGCTCCAGCGTTTCAAGGGGGAAATAGGTTTCTCTTTCGCCAAGGGCAGTTGTCTGCACCCAGCCAAGGATGCCATTTTCATCCCGCACCCGTGTAAAATCGCCGTTTTCTTCAAACACAATAACAGTACTGCCAGAGGCGGCGCGCACTGCTATTGGGGCACTTGCAAGCTCTCTATAACGTATGTCTGCCCGGCGGTTAAGCTGTGCGGTTGTACGGGGCTGGCTTATATTGTCAACAACAATTAAATTGTATTGCGTGTAATGCTCTACCCTAAGGGGGTATAGGGCTTCAGCCAGGGTTGCGGGTACAAATATCTCCCCCCCTACCCTTCGGATTGGCTGTTCCATGGTTTGGCGCTGCCCATTTAAATAAAAATGGGTTTCGTTTAAGCTAAACTCTAATATATCTTCACGGGTGGTGACAAAAAGTATGCTTGCCCCATTGTCCCAAAACATAAATTGGTCAAAGTTGGTTTGAAGAAAAACCATGGGCAGGTATATTACCTCGTCCCTTATAAAGGGCTCAGGAAATTCTTGGGCAAGCCCCCTGTCAAGGATTAGGCTTGGGGCTTCCGGGTCAAGCCTGTGATGTTCATGAAAAGGGACAACCCTATTGTTGGACCCAAAGGACATTTGCTGAATCTGGGGCCAAAAGGCCTGCCATATCAAAAGCCCGGCCCCCCCTATAATAATAACACTACCTACAAAAATAGTTATTGCCCAATGAAATTGTCTTTTTGTCATTTGCGAACCCCTTTGAATTTTTCAGTTTATTACTACTGGCTGCATACCCCATATTTCCTCTGCATATTGCCGGATGGTGCGGTCGCTGGAAAACTTCCCTGCCGAGGCTGTGTTCATTATTGCCATCTGCGCCCAGCGGGCTTTTTCCTTATATGCAATATCGATATTGGCCTGGGCGGCCTTGTACGCTGCAAAGTCTTTTAGCACATAATATTCATCTGGGCGTGCGCCGCCATATCCATTAAGCATTGCATCATATATTTCCCGGAAAATATCATGGTTTGCGTCCAATGAACCATTGATTAAGGTTGTAAGAATATTGCGAATATTGTAGTCCATGTTATATAAATCCCAAGGGGCGTATGTGCCTGCATTGGTAAGGGCTTGAACCTCTTGGGCTGTCATCCCAAAGATAAATATATTCTCTGGCCCTACTTCCTCCAGCATTTCAATATTTGCCCCGTCAAGGGTACCAATGGTTACAGCACCGTTAAGCATAAACTTCATATTCCCTGTTCCGCTAGCTTCCTTGCCCGCGGTTGAAATCTGCTGGCTTACATCTGCAGCAGGGACCAATTTTTCTGCCATGCTTACCCTGTAGTTTGGCAAAAACAGCACCTTCAGCCGGCCATCCATTATGGGGTCATTGTTAACCATATCCGCAACAGAGTTTATAAGCTTGATTATCAGCTTGGCCCGCTTATAGCCTGCGGAAGCCTTTGCGGCAAATAAGAAAGTCCGTGGGGGAATGTCCAGGTTAGGGTTCATTTTTATTGCGCTGTACATGTCTATTATATTGAAGATATTCAGCAATTGGCGCTTGTACTCGTGCAAGCGCTTTACCTGTATATCAAAAATAGAGGCCGGGTCCACCATTTCACCATATTGGTTTGCAATATAGTTGGACAGTGCAATTTTATTGACCTGTTTTATAGCCATAAATGTCTCTTGGAAGGCCCCGTCATTAGCAAGGGATTTAAGCTTTGCCAGCTGGCTTAAGTCCGTAAGCCAGCCATCGCCAATGTTCTCAGTTATTAGCTGGGAGAGACCTGGGTTACACTTAGCTAGCCAGCGGCGCTGGGTTATGCCATTTGTTTTATTGTTAAATTTATCAGGATAGATTTCATAAAAATCCGCAAGCTCTGTTTCCTTAAGGATATTGGTGTGTATTGCCGCAACCCCATTTATAGAATGGCTGCCTACTATTGCCATGTGGGCCATACGCACTTGGCCATCTGCGCATATTGCCATATTGCGTATACGCTCTGGGTCGTTGCCATACCACTGTATAAGGTTGGCGCAAAAACGGCGGTTAATTTCTTCTACTATCATGTAAATGCGGGGCAACAGGCGGCTAAAGAGTTCTATTGGCCATTTTTCCAGGGCTTCGCTCATGATTGTGTGGTTGGTGTATGCACAGGTGGCCCGGGTTATTTCCCAGGCTGTTTCCCATGGCAGGTAGTGGATGTCTACAAGCACCCGCATCAGCTCCGCAATTGCAAGGGATGGATGGGTGTCGTTTAGTTGGAATTGTACATATTCCGGTAGTTTTTCAAATTCGGCATTGTGCCGCCGGGCAAACTGCTCTATTACCCGCTGTATTGTGGCAGATATAAAGAAATACTGCTGCCTTAGGCGCAGCTCCTTGCCGGCTATGAATTCATCTGCGGGGTATAGTACTGCGGTTAGGGTTCTTGCTAGGTTTTGTTCTTCTACGGCCCGCTCGTACTGGCCTTCGTTGAAGCTTTGCAGGTCGAAGCGGTTTACCGGCTCTGCATCCCATAGACGCAGGGTGTTTACCATATTTGTATTGTAGCCTATTACTGGGTAGTCATGGGGTATGGCCAGTACACTTTGGTAGCCTTCCAGTACAAAGCGGTATTGGCCTGTTTCGTCTTTTACTGTTGCCACACGGCCGCCAAATTTTATTTCCTTTGCGTATTCTTCCCGCCTTACACCCCATGGGTCCCCGTAGTGCAGCCAGTTATCCGGCTTTTCTACTTGGTAGCCGTTTTCTATATGCTGCTCGAATATCCCGTAATGGTATCTTATCCCGCAGCCATATGCCGGGTAGCCCAGGGTGGAAAGGGAGTCCAGGAAGCAAGCGGCAAGCCGCCCAAGGCCGCCATTGCCAAGGCCTGGGTCACACTCTGCTTCTTCGGCCATGTTTAGGTCAATACCCAGTTCTTCCAGGGCCTCAGACACTGTGTTTGTAAGGGAAAGGTTTAGAATGGCATTGCCCATAAACCGCCCCATCAGGAATTCCATGGACAGGTAATAGACGGTTTTAACATCGGCTTTTTCGAAATAATCGTGGGTGGCCAGCCAGTGGCCGGATACATACTCTTTAATTGTAAGGGCAAGGGCATTGTATATCTGCTGGGGGGTGGCTGTGTGTATGGTTTTGCGGTATGCGGTGCGCAGCATGTCTGTCACGCCGTTTTTTATTGTTTCTTTTTTAATTGTTTCTTCTTTAATTATTTCTTTAGAAAGATTTGGGATGGGGGGGTGAGCCACTTAACATGTCTCCTTTTGTCGGGAAATATAATTATAGTATATCATAGTTGCATTTTAGTTTATATGATATTCTTGCCCCATTATAGATATTTAGAAACGGAGAATTGGAATGGAACTAAATTTGCGGCTTGAAAAACCCACAGACCATTATGCAGTAGAGGAACTGACCCGGGAAGCCTTTTGGAAGCAAGGCTGGGAAGCCAAACCACAAATTTGTGACGAGCACCTGCTAGTAAACCGGCTTCGCACATGCGCGTCTTTTGTGCCAGAGTTAAACTATGTGGCTGAAGCCCACGGCAAGCTTGCCGGCCATATAATTTATACAAAAAGCAAAATAGTAAACGACTATGGCGTAGCACATGAAATGCTAACATTTGGCCCCCTATCTGTCTTGCCGGACTATCATGGCAAAGGTATTGGCAAAGCCCTGATGCTTCATACCTTTGGCATTGCAAAACAACTTGGTTACCGGGCAATAATTATTTTTGGCCACCCGGATTATTATCCCCGGGTAGGGTTTAGGCGCGGTGCAGAATTTGGGCTAACCACATCAGAGTACAAAACATTTGACCCATTTATGGCATATCCCCTTTATGACGGTGCCCTGGACGGGATATGCGGCCGGTATTTTATTGACCCGGTTTATGAGGATTTGAAAGAAGAAGATGTTATGGCCTTTGACAAAAAATTCCCGCCAAAAGAAATGCATATGCCTATACCGGTTGATGTATTGCTAAACCGTTTGAAGCCGGAAGCAAGGATGGCTATACAAGGGCTTGGCTTTGAGGTGCTTACAATGATGCAAACAAAAAGCCAAGGGGAGATATCCGCCTTGGCTGGGGTTGACGATTTTGCAGTTGAGACTATCCGTGGGGTTATGGAAGAGCATGGGTATAGGTGGGGCAATTAGGGCCTGTTGCCACTACCGCCAATAGCCAGCTTTTGCGGCAATTTTGTGCCAATCAAGGAGGTATCACGTCAATCCAATTTCCGTGAATATGCACAAGCGATAAAATTGCGCTATTAAAAACAATTCTCTTTCAGTCCCAAAACACTCGTAAAATGCAAATAACAGGAAAATCAAG